>ODAI014747174.1_pt1 | contig 30162 bp, 22 predicted proteins | sample 1539321 | NCBI WGS metagenome assembly ODAI01 (sample SAMN02144231, study PRJEB22623) | gut metagenome | biome: sheep rumen | host: Ovis aries | place: New Zealand
ACCCTGTTTCGGGGGCAGCGGCTGCGCTTATCGCCCTTATACTTGCTTTCTTCGAGCAGCCGCTCATAATAGTGGCCTTTGCGGCTTCTGCGGCGGCTTATGTCACAAACCTTTTCTTCTGACGCATATCGGTCAGAAATCAGAAAAAGCAGCAGCATTTCCGACATCTGCCGGAAATGCTGCTGCTTTATGCTGATAACAGCGTTTTGCCTTTACATCACAACTTCAAGATCTTCGCCTATGACCTTTACGGTGAACTTCTTGTCGGTGGGAGTGTGCTCTGTCTTCAGCTTGTTCCCTTCACGGACAACCGTGATCGAGAACACTTCATTTGCTTCGGTATCATATACCTTTGCGGTTATCTTTTTGCCCTCGGTGGGAGCGTATACCCTGAACTCCGTGCCGTCAAGATAATCATACTCGAAATCACGCTCGAAGCTGCCGTAAGCAATGATGCTGTCGGGCTTTGCAAGAGCAGGGAGACCGAAATAATCATAGGTCTTCGTGTAGAATTTTCCGCCCTCAAAGACTTCACCCGACTGGATGTCGATCCACTTTCCTTCGGGAACATAGAAACGAACGGAGCCCTTGTCGTTGAGTATGGGTGCTACAAGTATGTTCTCGCCGAACATATACTGCTTGTCAAGGGTGAGGCAGACTTCGTCATCCGCAAAGTCCACTACCATGGCTCTCATCATTGGAACGCCTGTTTCGTGGGTCTTTATCGCCTGTGACCAGATGTAGGGCATCAGCCTGCCCTTGAGCTTGGTGAAGTGGCGCAGAACGTCTACCGATTCTTCGTCAAAGAGCCAGGGAACACGATAGGAGGAGTTGCCGTGGAGCCTTGAATGAGTGGAGAACAGGCCGAAGGCAGCCCAGCGCTTGTAGATATCGGGTGTGGCAGTGGCTTCAAAGCCGCTCATATCGTGGGAGAAGAAGCCGAAGCCCGACATACACAGTGAAAGTCCGCCTCTTATGGTCTCCGCCATGGAGGTGTATTCTGCAGAGCAGTCACCGCCCCAGTGGACAGGGAATTTCTGACCGCCCACCGTAGCGGAGCGGGCAAAGAGACAAGCCTTGTTCTTTCCGTAGTATTCTTCGAGCACCTCAAAAACTGCCTTGTTGTACAGATAGGTGTAGAAGTTGTGCATTGCGATGGGGTCGGAGCCGTCGTGATAGACCACCTTGGTGGGTATCCTCTCGCCGAAGTCGGTCTTGAAGCAGTTCACGCCCATGTCGCAGAGCTTTCTCAGCTTATCCTGATACCATTTTACGGCATCGGGGTTCGTAAAGTCCACAAGAGCCATGCCCGGCTGCCACATATCGCACTGGAACACACTGCCGTCCGGGTTCTTGATGAAATAGCCGCCCTTTGCGCCCTCGTCAAAGAGCTTTGAACGCTGGGCTATGTAGGGGTTTATCCAGACGCAGATCTCAAGTCCCTTCTGTGTCTTGAGACGGGAGAGCATACCCTCCGGGTCGGGGAACTGTCTTGTATCCCATTCAAGGTTGCACCACTCAAATTCCTTCATCCAGAAGCAGTCAAAGTGGAATACCTGCAGCGGGATGTCTCTTTCTGCCATGCCGTCAATGAAGGAAACGGCAGTCTCCTCGGTGTAATCGGTGGTAAAGGAGGTGGTGAGCCACAGACCGAAGGTATAGGCGGGAGGAAGGGCGGGCTTTCCCGAAAGGGCTGTGTAGTTCGAGAGCACTTCGGGGATGTTCTCGCCTGCAATGATGAAATATTCCAGCTTTTCGCCGGGAACGGTGAAGGACACCTTGGATACCGTGTCTGAGCATACCTCAAAGGAGACCTTGTCGGAGGAATTTACCAGCACGCCGTAGCCGGAGGAACAGATGTAGAAGGGGATAGACTTGTAGGACTGATCGGAGCAGGTGCCGCCGTCGGCGTTCCAGATCTCCACATTCTGACCGTTCTTGACGAAGGGAGTGAACTTCTCGCCGAAGCCGTAGTAGTAGTCACCTACATTCATGGTGAGCTGCTCACGCATGAAAGTGTTTCTTTCGTCTGCGGGGAAGGACCAGAAGGTGTCGTCACGGGCAAGGGCGTTGCGGGCATCCGTAAGAAAAGCGCTTTCGTCTATGACGGAGGAGGAGCGCCATGCACCGCCTGTGAGCCTCTTATCCCTGTAATAATACTGGATGGACCAGCTGAACTTCCCTATGACACATCTGGTGTCTCCGGAAACTATCTCCCAGCAGTCCTCCTTTTCCTTTATTTCGGGGGTATATCCTGCATCCTCCTCAAGGTCGAAGGAGGGCTTGTTGTCAAGACCGCCCTTGTAGTGCTCCATGGTCACCTTGAAAACATTTTTCCTGCGGGAGGTGATGCTTATGTCTATGCAGGGGCCGCCGAGAGTCATGCCCCTGTTCTGGATGTACTGTGTGGTGGCGTAGATGTTGAGACCGTTCTCAATGGGGGTCACCTCATATGCCTGAGTGGAATAATGGACATTGTAGCCCTTTTTGTTGAGCCAGAAACCGTCTGCAAACTTCATAAAAAATCCTCCGTTGAAAGTTTGTTGGCTGTGAAAATTGCGGGATGTGCCAAGGGAAAGAAAGTTCCCTTTTTATGGCAAAAGATCCCGAAAACTCCGTTCAAGCACAGACATTTGCGGGATATGGGGTCAGGATGAAAGCATTTGGTTCTTGAAAACGATTACATTTTCAAGGCTAATATAAGTATACATTGCGGGAGTACTCTTGTCAAGGGGTTTTCAAAAAAAATTTACATTACACATCAAATAATTTTTCAAGTCACGGAAAAACACAAAATAACCGCATTTTAGGGCTTTTTACCCGAAGTCTATGTTTTTTTACCCTTGACATCCGCCCGGGTTATGTGTTATATTTATAGTTGGAATCATATGTAATAATGCGGGATTGTACCCGCTTTCAAGGAGTATAGGATAGATATGGCACGAAAAAGCTTTACAAAGGAAAACCGCCCCTCATTCCCCGCAAGGGCAGTGATAACAGGGGGTATGCCCTATGGCAACAAGACCCTTCATTTCGGTCATGTGGGCGGTGTTTTCGCCTTTGCCGATGTTTATGCAAGGTTTCTCAGAGACAGGATAGGAAAGGAAAATGTTATCTTTGTCTCCGGCACCGACTGTTACGGCTCTCCCATCGCAGAGGGCTGGAGAAAGGCAAAGGAAGCGGGCTTTGAAGGCAGTATAGAGGATTATGTCAAGAGAAACCACGAAGCTCAGAAAAAGACTCTCGGAGACTATATGATAAGCCTTGACCTTTTCGGCGCATCCGGGCTCGGCCACTCCGCCGAGGTACACAACAGGGTGTCCGAGGAGGTCATAAGGAAGCTCTACGAGATGGGTCACCTTGAAAAGCTGTCCACAGCCCAGTTCTTTGATGAAAAGGCAGGTACTTTCCTGAACGGCAGACAGGTGGTGGGCAAGTGTCCCGTAGAGGGCTGCAAGTCCGAAAAGGCTTATGCGGACGAATGTGATCTGGGTCATTCCTACAATCCCATAAACCTTATAGATCCCCGCTCGACCCTGACAGGCGATGTGCCCATCATGAAAAATGTGGAAAACTGGTACTTCAGGCTCCCCCGCTTCAACGACCTTTTAAGGAAAATGACAGAGAATGCGGAGAAGAAGGAAAATGTCCGTCCCGTGGTCACAAAGACCATAAAGGAGTTTCTGGAGCCGCCCGTCACTTATATACTGAACAAGTTCCTTGACCGGTACAGGGAGCTGGCAGACACTCTCCCTCCCCACAGGCTCATAGAGGAGGAAAAAAAGACCTCCTTTACGCTTGTCTTTGAAAAGCTCTCCGACCGTGACAAGGCAACGGAGATACTTACCGGGAACGGCATACGCCTGCGTGAGGGCAAGACTCTTGTTCCTTTCAGGCTCACGGGAAACATAGACTGGGGCGTTCCCGCACCCTCCCTTGAGGGAGAGGAGGGGCTCACCGTGTGGGTGTGGCCCGAATCCTTGTGGGCTCCCATCTCCTTTACACGCTGCGTCCTTGAAGAAAGGGGCTGCGGCGAAGATGAATGGAAGAAATGGTGGTGCAGCAAGGATTCCACCGTTTATCAGTTCATAGGTCAGGACAACATCTATTTCTACGGTGTGGCACAGCTCGGTATGTGGCTGGCTCTCCAGTCATCTGACATGGATAAGATAGACCCCGCAGATACCGGCGATCACCTGAGCATACCCGTGCTTGTGGCAAACCATCACATCCTCTTCCTGGACAAAAAGGCATCCTCCAGCGGAGAGATAAAGCCTCCCATGGCTGACGAGCTCCTGAACTTCTATACCCCCGAAGAGCTGCGTATGCACTGGCTGGGACTGGCTCTCGGACAGAGAAGTGTCAGCTTCTGCCCCAAGCACTTCGATCCGGATGCCGGTGAAAAGGACAGCGATCCCGTAAACAAGGAAGGCTTCCTGCTGACAAAAGTTTTCAACCGCATCATAAGGACAGCGTTCTACGACACACAGGAATACTTTGACGGTATCATGCCCGCCCGTCCCGTCAGCGAAAAGATGATCTCGGACAGTGAACAGGCTGTGCTCGAATACGAGCATTATATGTACACCACAGAGTTCCATCAGGTGACCTATGTGCTGGATTCCTACATAAGAAATGCCAGCAAGTATATGTCCAAGGCGAAGGCAGAGGCGGACAAGTCCGATGATGCGGAAGTAAGGGCACAGTACCTGTCCGATATGTTCCATATGATCAAGACAGCCGCTGTGCTGCTCCACCCCTTTGCACCCACAGGAACTCAGATGATTGCTGACTACATGGGGCTTGATGACAGCGTCTGGAGTTGGGACAACATTTTCAGTACTCTTCACGACACCGTCGGAGAGGGTCACAGGCTGAAATTCCTGGAGCCCAGAGTGGATTTCTTCAAAAGGCATCCCTCCCAGTTTGAAAAGAGCGCAGAGGCATGATAGATCTTATATAGATACAGTGTGATACAAGGATTTTTCTTTTACGAGTTAAAAGGTGGATCATGAGCAAGAAGAAGAAAAAGAGCCGTCCCGAAAGGGCGGAAGCGGCAAAGAAGGACGGATCCCTGCAGTCTCCGGAGGCAGGGGAAAAGGCGGCAAAGCCTTCTTCAGGTGCTGCTGCGGCTTTGGGTGAAATAACCCATGAGGTGGCACGCATAGAGGAAGAGGAAAACAGGGCTGCCATTGAGGAACTGAAAAAAGCCGCTCTTGAAGCGGAGCCCGATGAGGTCTGGACTGCTGCGGAGGATGAGCCTCCCTCGGAGAATATCCCCGAAAAAGCGGCGGAGCCGACGGGAGACACGCCGACGGGAGACACTGAGGGCGAGGAAGCCCGAAAGACCGGAGAGGAACTGCCTTCAAAGTCTTTGGAGCAGGAGCTTTACAAGGATGTGGACAGCGGCAGGGTAAGCACCTACGACAGAAACAACGAGATATCCTTTGAGGCGCTCCACAGCGCAGAGGGAAAAGCATCGGGAGGTCCGCCCGTGTCACAGGCGGAGCTTGCACGCCGTGAGGCTGCACTTGATGCCCTTGATCGTGACCTTTCCTCCGCAAGAGCCAAGAAGCTGGCGGAGGATGAGGAACTGAGGCACCGTGAAGAGGAAAGGGTGCGCCGTGAAAAGGAACGCCACGAAAAGGCAGTCCTTGCCCAGCAGCGCCGCAAGGAGGCGGAGGAACGGAGCCGTCAGCGTGAGCAGGCTCTGCGTGAAAAGCAGGATCAGGCGGAGGAAAAGAACAGGGGCGGGAAGATAAGCCGCACCTCCGAAACAGGAGCTGTTTCCCACGGTACCGCCAAGGTCAGAAAAAATGCGGTGAAGCGCAGCTATAACAGCGAGCTTGCAGGCATGGGAGCGGTCAGGGGCATACTTATCGCCTTTGTTATCATCGCAGGGCTCTACATAGCCGCATTTATCTATTCCGGAAGAAAGGCTGCGGTCTTTTACGGGGATATGGGCAGGGAGCTCACAGCCCTCAACAGGCTCGTGACCGATGAAAGCATCCCCTACAAGATGCCGGATATGGCTGACCTTTCCTTACAGGAAAAGGATACGCTGGATCTCCATCCCGGGGCTGCGGATTCCGACGGAGACGGTCTTGATGACCGCTACGAGCTTGCAAACAACACGGATCCCAAAAGGGAAGATACGGACAATGACGGCCTTTCCGACGGTATGGAGGTAAAGACCGGGCTTGATCCTACCAACCCCATGACCGACGGCGTTACAAAGGATTCCCTTGTAATAGGCAGCACCACCATTTCCGGTGAGGATGTGACCGTGGTGATAAGGGATATATCCAAGGCTGCCGCAGTTACGCTCACACCCGTGAAGAACTACACCCTGAACGGTACTCCCGGTATGATAGGGGGCGCCTATGAGTTCAACAGCAATATGTCCTACACCGATGCGGTCATGACCTTCAAGTACGACGAAGCGGCTGTCTCAGAAAAGGGACTCTCTACTGATGAGCTCGCCATATTCCGCTACGATCCCAAGAAGATGAGATTTGAGCAGCTCCCCAGTGAGCACAGCAGTCAGAACAAGACTGTTTCCTGCCATATGAACATGAACGGCACCTATGCCCTTTTTGATGCTCCCGTGGCTATGGATAAGGGAAAGACACAGGTCTTTTTCCTCTTTGACAATTCCGGCTCCATGTACCCACAGGAGGTATGTCCCGGTTCGGAGGAAAACGATGTGGACTTCAAGCGCCTTGACATGGCACTGAACCTCATCGATATGCTGGGTGAGCCTGTGCGCTTCGGCGCCGGTGAATTTTCCGGAGCGGGATCCTACAAAAGGACCGTGGAGATCTCCTCGGATATAGAGAAAGTAAAGAGCAGGATAGACAACATCCGTACACAGCCCTTCTCCTCAAACGGCACACAGATCTCCGAAGCCCTTGAACACGCTCTCCTTGAATTCGGTGAGATAGACCGCTCCGACAGGAACTATGTGGTACTGCTCACAGACGGTATGCCCACCAAGATGGAGATAGACAGGGACAAGAAGGTGATAGCCGAGGCAAAGCAGAAGAATATCACCGTATTTACCATAGGTCTGGGACGTGCCATAAACACGGAATACCTTATCAACTTTGCATCATCCACCAACGGACAGTTCTTCCAGGCGACCAATGCGGATGCACTGGAGAATATCTACGAGAAGATAAAGAACTTCATGTCCTACAATCAGGTGGTGGTAAATGAGGAGACAGGAGAAACAGGCTTTATCATCGGTGATTCCGGCTTTGATGTTCAGCGTGACGGATTCGGATACACCAATTTCCGCTCCGACTTTGCACCGAACGGTGCCGATGTGGGCATAGCAGGGCTTATCTGCGACTATTACAGCGGTGCTCTGGGGCTTACGGGAAAGCCCTTCCGGACAGACGGGAACGAGAACATATACGGCTATAATATCAGCACCAATGAGGGACTTTCCACAGGAAAGCTGAGCCTTCATGACATCCATGTGGATATACTGGACAAGTACAACGAATATCTTAAAATAGATGATAAGTGGGACTGGAACCATGTAAATTCCACGGGGCTCCTCCGCTTCAACGACAAGACCAGGAGCTTTATAGAAAAGTCGGGCTTCAGGATAACCACTGCAAATTACAATTTTACGGTGCCCGAGCAATCCGGCTTTGACAAGTTCCTTGCAGCCATAACCAACCACACCATGCGTCCCTTTACCAGCTATGAGTGTGTGCTCATCGACAGCAACCTCTGTGAGGGCGAGGATCTTGAGGTCATGAGGATGATAAACTGGTACTGCAAGCTCCCCGAAAGCGTGGACAAGAATATGAAGATCTACGATTTCGGCTATCAGGGAGATCTTGCCATGGATACCCTCGTTTATGAGCTCACAAACGGCAGTCCCGTTGTCATAACCTACGGCTCAAATGCCCTCAACGCCATACGCCTTACAAGAGACAACACAGATCCCGATTCCTTTGTTCTTGTGGCATATGACAGCAACTCTCCCGAGAGGGAGGTCAAGATAAATCTGAAACGCTCTGCCCTTTATACATGGGAGTACAGCGAATATCAGTATCTTGCATCCCGCAACGGTCAGATCGAACCCCTCCGCATAATGGTGCTGGAGGACAGCAACTGATACGGACAAAGGTACCCGCAGGGCTGTGATAGTCCTGCGGGTATTTATTCGATGATCTTTCGTTGGGTGGGGCATTGTATTTGACGGGCGGCCCGGATATACCGGAACTTGTCATACTGATTTCTGACCGATGTATATACAAGAAACAAGCCGCAAATGCTTGAATATAAGGTATCTGAGGCTTGGAGATCGTCTATAGATCGAGGAAGAATTAGTATCAGGATATATGAGGATAAAAATGAAAACACTTATTTTGAATGGCTCTCCGAGAGTACATGGAGACACAGTAAGTCTGATCGAACAGCTGGTAAAGGCTCTGGATGGTGAGTACCGCATCGTAGACGCATACAGAAGCAATATATCTCCGTGTCTGGACTGCAGATACTGCCGGAAGAACAAGGGGTGTGCGATCAGGGATGAAATGCAGGAGGTATACAGCTATATTGAGGATTGTGACAATATCGTAATAGCTTCTCCGATATATTTTTCCGAGTTGACAGGGAAGCTCCTTGATCTGGCGAGCCGGCTGCAAACATATTATTGCGGCAGGTTTTTCCGAAAAGAAGAGATATGTATAGCCCCTAAGAAGGGTGCGGTCATTCTTGTGGGCGGTGGGGACGGAAGGTTTGAAAAAGCATATGAGACAGCCTGCACACTTATGCATCAAATGAATTGCTTTAGTATAGATGAAGTCGTGTGCAGCTTTAATACGGATGTCGTACCGGCTGCACGGGACAAAAAGGCTCTGGAGGGAATAGACAGGATAGCAGGATTCCTGAATGAAGGAAGATAAATGATCATTATTTATGTCAGCATCAAAAACGCCATAGTATCTCTGACCATTCATCAGAAATACTATGGCGTTGGTCTTCTGTAAAGCCCACGGGGGAGCAGTCTCTGCGGCTGCAGTTTTCTGAGGCTATATATCGGTGAGCACAGTCTCGCCTTTGAGCTTTCCTCTTTCGTTGGCGGAACGCTTTCCCTCCGTGATTATCACATATTGTTTGCTTGCTTTTCCCGAAGAGCCCTTTACCTTTATATTCGAGGTGTAGAGAGAGTTTTCGCTGTCGTAGGTCAGGTCTCCCTGCTTAGTGACAGCAGATGCGGGAAGAAGGGCTTCACTGTACAGCAGGACATGGTCTTTGAAAAAGGCATCATTGTAGCCGAGCAGCTTTTTTATGTATCCGTAATTTACATTTTTCCTTTTCAGCAGCGTGTTTTTCACGAATTTTGTTACGGAAGCCTTTCCGGTGAAGATCACATCACGGTTGATGTTGCTTTCCTTTATGCCGTAGGACGTGCTTTTGTACTTATACACCTTTTGCCCTGAAATGACCTCTATCATGGTCATTTCGCTCTTTAGCATCTCGGATTGTTCGTATTCCGGGAGAGACTTTATGTACTGCTCCAGAAAAGCGGTATAATATGCGAATTTCTGCACGCCTTTGTCGGAGGAGTAGGATTTGTAGCAGTCGGTGCCAGTCTCTGCGCTGAATGTGCCGCCCGCCAGCTTTACCGAAAGAGATACGGTGCCGTTCCCGCCGTAGTCCAGTGTGGAGGTGATGGAGTTCAGCTCACATTCTCTGAACATCTCGTAGATCACCTGTCTGTCTCTTGCGGTGACACTGATCGTAAAGGTGTGGTCTTTGGCATCCTTTTCGCTGAGAGCGTTTATAAGGGTCTTGGAGGAGGTGTCCAGCACAAGGTAGGAGTCCGAAGAGGACACGCAGTACCGTACCCCAAAGCCGCTGTTTGCCTGGGAGGATTTTGTGACAGCACCGTTCCAGCGCCCCTTGGAGTCGAATTTATAGGTGCCGGTGACGGTGTTTACGGAACCCGTTGCCATGACTCCCTGCTTGTCCGGGCGGAAGTAGTACCAGTAGGAGCCTATCTTCATCCAGCCGTACCAGGGGGAACCGTTAACATAGTAGTGATAGCCGTCGCTGTTCTTGGTCTTTCCCGTAAAGGGAGTGCCTACGCCGTCAGTAAAGCTGTATACCCTGTTGTTTATCTTTCGGAAGCCCTTTACACCGGACTTGCTGACAGTCTCGGTTATCTTTGTCCTTGTAACAGGATCCTCTCCGTCGGATATGGCGGATGCTCCCGTACCGAGCAGGGTACAGCACATCATCAGTGCAGCTGCCGCCGCAGTCAGTCGTTTTAAGATCATTTTATTCTCCTGTTTGTCCCTTCCGTTTATATACTGAAATAAGCACAGCACATTTTTCTGTCAGTGTTTCCTGTTCCGTGAAGTCTCATAATTTCAGTGAATAGTCTTCCCCTTTGTCAAGAGCGCCGCAGATATATTTCCGGTCCTTTTTATGCTCCTGTGGTGCTCCGGCTGCGGGGGAACAGGCTATATCGAGAGCAGCCGCTGCCGGTACTGCAAGTGACGGCAGGGCAGCAAATAACTTTTTCAAGGTGTTCTCTCCTTTCACATTCGGGGTAATACTGATTTCTGACCGATGTACAGACAAGAAACAAGGCACAAATGCTTGAATATAAGGGATTTATACATCGAGGAAGAATCAGTATAAGTCCCTTTTGTAAGTAAATACAAATGAAAGGAGAAAAATTTTTCGTCGTATCAAACAAAATTTGACGGGATATTTTTACATAATGGCTGCTATTTGCCCGAATGTTTTCTGCCCGTCCTTTTTACTGCCTTTTTTTCTTCGCCGTCTCCGGGGATGATGGTATGTCCGAATATCTTCACAGGCTTCCTCTTGTGCTCCTCATCGCTTTCCGGCAGGGGGAGATAGTCATCCGTCACGGGGGAAAGGCCTTTCTTTTCAAGTGCCGTTACTACCAGTTCCGAACACAGCTCATAGATGACCGCAAAGAAAGGCACGCCAAGTACCATCCCCACAAAGCCGAACATACCGCCGCCCATGAGTATGGCAAACATTACCCAGAAGGGAGCAAGTCCCGTTGAGTCGCCTATGATGAGAGGCCCCAGGAAATTGCCGTCAAACTGCTGCAGCAGCACCACCATTATGACAAAGGGCAGGAACTGTGAGGGATTTGACACCAGGAGCAGCAGTGCGGAGGGTACGGCGCCGATTATGGGGCCGAAGAAGGGGATTATGTTGGTGACACCGATTATGGTGCTAATGAGCACAGCATACTCTATGCGCATCACAGTCATGGCGATAAAGCAGATAACGCCGATGATAAGGGAGTCCACGATCTTTCCGGAGAGGAAGCTCACTACCTTCGTATTGGTCTTGGCGCTGACGCTCAGCACGGTGTGGTAGGACTTTTCGGGGAGCAGGGCGGCACAGAGCTTTTTCACCTGTGCCTGGAAGTGCTCTTTGCCCGCAAGGAAGTAGACAGCAACTATGAAGCCGATAAGGAAATCGCCAATGCTGCCAACTATGTTCAGTGCACTGTCTCTGAGCTTTACAGCCACCTCACCCATTTTCGGAATCAGGTTGTTTATCCACTCGATCATCTTGCTTTCGGCGCTGTGTATCTGTTCGTTGATGGATTCTCTCACCTGCGGGTAGTTTTCAAGCACCTTGTCCGCCCAGTCGGTGATATTGTCCACATAGGTGGTGAAGTTGTTGAAGATACCCATCAGACTGCGGAATACCTGAGGCACGATAACACCTGTCAGGGCTGCAATCACTGCAAGACCGAATATAAGGGCTGATGCGGTGGCAAGGCCTCTGCACAGCTTGGGGCGGGGTGCTTTCTTTTCAAGCAGCTTTTTGAACCCCCGTTCGCAGAGCTTCATAAAGGGGTTCAGAAGATATGCTATGGCAAATCCCCATATGACGGGCATCAGCACATCTACCACCTTCATGAAACCGCCCCACAGCTCGGTTATCTTGGAAAGGAGCTGAAGTATTATGACGCACACCGTAAAGGTGATGACAGTGTAGACGGAAACTGTGGTGTATTTACTGTTCCATTCAAATTTCATTTTATGTTTCTTTCCGTTATTCCTGTTCCTGTACGCTTATCCCCAGTATATCAAGGTTTTCCCTGTCAACGGGGGAAGGACAGCCGCTCATGAGTTCGGATGCGTTCTGCACCTTGGGGAAGGCGGTGACATCACGGAGTGAGGAGGCACCGCAGAGTATCATTGCAAGGCGGTCAAGACCTATGCCCATACCGCCGTGAGGAGGCGCACCGTAGCGGTAGGCATCCACAAGGAAGCCGAATTTGGCGGCTATCTCCTCTTCGGTGAGACCCAGAGCCTCAAACATCCTCTGCTGGAGCTCAAAATCGGTTATACGCATGGAGCCGCTGGAAAGCTCGGTGCCGTTGAGGACCAGATCCCATGCCTTCGCACGCACGTTTGCGGGGTCGGAATCCAGTATATCAAGGCATTCCTCCATCGGCATGGTAAACGGGTGGTGAGCCGCTGCCCACTCGCCTGTTTCCTCATCCTGCTCAAAGAAGGGCATCTCGGTTATCCACAGGAAATTGTAAAGGCTCTCGTCTATAACGCCCATGCGCTTTGCACATATGCAGCGCAGAGCACCCAGAACGGTGAGCACCACCTTGTTCCTGTCGGCGCAGATGAGCACCAGGTCTCCCTTTTCGGCACCGACGGCAGAGAATATCTTCTCCGCATCTCCCTCACCAAGGAATTTCTTGAAGGAGATGTTGGGCTCATCCTCTGCCCAGCGGATATAAGCCAGACCCTTTGCGCCTATGCCCTTTGCGTGCTCGGTCAGCTTGTCTATCTCCTTGCGGGTATAGACGGAAGCGCCGCCCTTGATGTTGATGGCACGCACGCTGCCTCCCGCCTCAACGGCAGACCTGAACACAACGAAGTCGATGTCCTTCACATCCGCAGTGATGTCTGTTATCTCATAGCCGAAGCGGGTATCCGGCTTATCGGAGCCGTATCTGTTCATGGCATCCGCAAAAGTGAGGTGGGGCAGGGGGAGCTGTACCTTCTTCCCCAGCACTTTCTCAAAGACATAGGCTATAAAGCCCTCTACACACCGGCGGATGTCATCCTCATCCACAAAGGACATCTCCAGGTCGATCTGAGTAAACTCCGGCTGCCTGTCCGCACGCAGATCCTCGTCCCTGAAGCACCTTGCCAGCTGGATGTAGCGGTCAAAGCCCGATACCATGAGGAGCTGCTTGTAGATCTGAGGAGACTGGGGAAGGGCATAGAAGCTGCCCGGATGTATGCGGGAGGGAACGAGATAATCTCTTGCGCCCTCAGGCGTGGAACGCATCATCATAGGGGTCTCTATCTCTATAAAGCCGTTGTCGTAGAAATATTCTCTGGCTGCCCTTGCTATCTCATGCCTCATGATGATATTCTTCTGCAGGGGAGCACGGCGAAGGTCGAGATAACGGTATTTAAGGCGCAGCTCCTCATTGGCGTTGGAATCTTCCACTATCTCAAAGGGAGGAGTCTGTGCCTTGGAGAGTATGCGCAGGTCGTCTGCCATTATCTCGACTCTGCCTGTTTTCATCTTTTCGTTGGGGTTCTCACGCTCGCAGACCTTTCCGTGAGCCATTACCACATATTCGCCTCTGAGGCTCTGAGCCTTTTCAAAAACGGCTCTGTCGGTCTCGTCGTTGAAGGTGAGCTGCACTGTGCCCGTGCGGTCACGGAGGATCACAAAGAGCACTCCTCCCGTATTTCTCACCCTGTCCACAAAGCCTCCGACTGTTACCTCTGTCCCCGGCTGCGTTACATCGCCGCAGTAATGACTGCGGCGAAGACCCTTCATAGTGTCCATTTTATCCATTCTCCCTGTAATTTAATATTCATACGGTCTCAAAGCTGAGCCCTTATTTTAACTTGAACCTGTTTATCATGCGGCTGAGCACCTCGAACTGTCCGGAAAGCTCCTGTGAAACTGCCGCATTCTGCTCTGCGGTGCGGGAATTCTCGTTCACGGTCTCGGAAATGTGCTCCATATTGTCGTTTATGCTGCTGATCTTTCTTGCCTGTTCGTTGGCGGACTGGCTTATCTCACGGGTGATCCTCATGGTGCTGTTTACCATTTCCGCCACGTTTTCAAGAGAAGTGTTTGTCTGTGCCGCAAGAGCGGTGCCCTTGCGTACAGCTTCAAGAGAGTTTTCTATAAGCTCCTTGGTGTGTGCGGCGGCTTCTCCGGATTTTACCGCAAGAGTGCGCACCTCATCGGCCACCACAGCAAAGCCCTTGCCCGCATCGCCTGCTCTTGCTGCCTCTACTGCGGCGTTGAGAGCCAGTATATTGGTCTGGAAGGCGATATCGTCTATCACGGCAATTATGCGCTCTATCTGGGCGGAGGTCTTTTCTATCTCCTCTATGGCATTTACCATCTGTGCCATGGATTCGCTGCCGCCCGCCGCCGACCTGTTGGCAGACTCCGTCATCTCAAAGGCACGCTCCGCCTGCTTTGCGTTGAGGATTATCCTTGTGTTCACGTCGGAAACGGATTCGGTTATGCGGCTGACGGCATCGCTCTCATCGGCGGCATTGCGTGAGAGGGCTGCGGTGCCCTCGGATACATGGACGGAGCAGTCGTTTACGGACAGAGCCGCCTTGTGTACCTCCGCAAAGGTGTCGTTCAAAGACTGTATTATCCTTTCAAGAGCCGTTTTCAGCTCGGCATAGTCTCCCTGGTAATCCGCCTGTGGCGTCACGCTCAGATCCCCGTCGGCAATGGCGTTGAGGGTGCGGGTGATGTCGCTTATGTAGGTGTTGTTCGCCTTTACCACAAGAGAAAGGGACTTGAGAAGATACAGGGTCTCGTCGTTCATGCTGGTGCGGGGGTAGGGGGATGTGAGGTCGCCCCGTGCAAGGGTGCCCATGCGCTCGGAAGCATCTGCCAGCGGCTTTGATATCCTCTTTGCCACAAGACGGGCTATGAAGAAGGATACGACAAGGTAGACCGCCGATATGACGGGACACAGGATGAACATCCTCCTCAGAGGAGCCATAACGTTCTCATAGGGCATGAACACATAGACACGCAGCGTGTCATAGCGTCGGATGGGCGCCCAGCCCACAAAGTAGCGGACTCCGCCTACGGTCATCTCCCTCACGCCAGTGCGCTCGGTCATACCGTTCAAGACTATGTCTATGTCCTTGAACTGGGTATCGAGCTCATCCACAAGCAGCGCAAAGTCATTGTATGCGGGATCCTCCGACCCTTTGTCTACGGCGTTCTCTCCTTTGGTGAATATCTTGCCGTCGGTCTCGGATACCACAGCTCCGAGCTGGGATATGGCAAAGCCCTTGGCTTCATATTCATTGTCCGCATCGAACTCCACAAAGAGGTTATCAAGTATCTTGTTGTTGTAGATATCCGCATTGCTGATGGCGGAGGAAAAGGCGTAGGTAAGAGTGTTCAGCTCCGTCTCCACTGACTTTTTCTCCCGGATGAACATGATATATTGGTAGACGCCCGTCACCGCCAGTATGGCAATACTTCCGAGGATAGTACAGAGGCGCACTATCCTTGCGGCTATGGTAGTCTTTCTTCCTATCTTTTTACTTGCTTTCATATCAATCTCCGTAAATGTACTTCGTCTATAAAAGCCTTTTGAGTGAGAACGCAGCATATGGTGCCGGGATGTGTACACTCTATTTAATGATACCACAAATCAAAGCTCTATATGTTAAGAAAATATGAATTAAGTCTGCGGAAACATGACATCTTCCGGATGGCGTTTTTTGCTCGCTGCTTTGAGGGAAAAGGCGCAAATTTTTCCAAAACCCTTGCATTTTCCTTTCGGATATGGTAAAATCTTAATATATGTTTATCCTACTTTATGTGACGGAAGTGATCATATGAATCAGATAATCGGCTCCAGCGAGACCTGTGATCTTAACGAGGCTGTGAAGAACATTACAGGTACGCCTTCTCTTTTGCTGCTGATTTCGGGCACCGATAAATTTGAAGAGCACTGTATCGGACTGAAGAAAATGTTCCCGGATGTTCCCCAGATAGGCTGCAAGCTCCGCTTTTACGATGCGACCATCCACGAAAAGCTGGGAGTGGTGGCCTTTTACGGTGTCACAGCCGTAACGGGCGTGCTGAGGAATGTTTCAAAGGCTCCCATAACGGATATATGCAGCTATGAGAGCAATATAAGAAAGATCGCTCCCGGTCACGAGGATACGGTGTGCATAGATTTCTGTACGGGGAACGATGCCTGTGTCCTCACTACCATGAAAATGCTCATGGAGAAAAACGGTATACAGCTCACAGGATGCACCGCGGCAGACAATGTGGTCATGGCAGACGGTGTCATTTATAATGATGCGGATGTCTATGCCCTTGTAAAGAACACGGGAAAGGTCAGGGTCTACAAGGAAAACATCTACAAGCCCCGCAACAGCGTGCGCTACATAGCAAGCAAGACCAATACGGAAAAATACTACATAGGTGAGCTTAACGGCCGCCCCGCAAAGCAGGTCTACACTGAGGTGAACCATATCCGTGATTCTGAGGTGTCGGACAACACAAAGAGGTCTCCTCTGGGCAGGCTGGTCGGAAATGATATCTACATCGTGAGCATTGCGGATGTTTCGGGCTCAGGTCTGATCTGTTTCAGGCAGGTAAATGACTCCGATGTGCTCTATATGATGGATATAACGGACTTCAATACCACCGTGAACAAGACTATCGAGCGTATCAGGAAGGATTTTCCCCGTGTTTCGGGCTGCTTTTCCGTAAACTGCATTTACAGGCAAGGTGTTTTTCAGGATTACGGCTATTTTGAGGAATACCTGCGCCTTATGTCACAGATAACGAATTTCTGCGGTATCGTAGGCTACGGAGAGCATTATAATTCTCACTTTATAAACCAGTCCATGTCCTGCGTGATATTTGAATAAGGGGGCACCGAAAATGGCTTTGTTCGGAAAACAGAATAAGGAGGACACTGCCTCCAAAAAGGATTACCGCCCTGTGGTCTATGCGGCGGATTCCATAATCAAATTCCAGTCGGAACTGGCAAAAAACGAAGTGGCTTCCCTTGAGGAAATGAGCAATATCTCCGGTTCCTTCAAAAATGTACTTGAACAGGATGATATACTCCGTGACAAAATGTCCTCCTTCAGGAGCCTTTTCGAGGAGATGAGGACAGCTTCCGAGAGCTTCGGTACCGTAAGGGACAACATAGCAGGCTCTGTGGATGCGGCAAGGGAGAAGATGGAGAAGCTGACGGAGAATACCCGCACCGTGGAATCCCAGTTCGAGGAGATGCGCAGGGTCATAGAGGAATTCAATGTGTCGGTAGAAAAGATCTCCTCCTGCATAGATAAGATAGCAGACATAGCCTCCCAGACCAATATACTTGCCATAAACGCCTCCATAGAGGCTGCAAGGGCAGGTGATTACGGCAGCGGCTTTGCAGTGGTCGCAGGAGAGGTAAAGACCCTTGCGGATGAGATAAAGATACTTGTAAACGATGTTGAGACCAACATCACCGATATCAGTACGGGCACGGAAAAGATAAACGGCAGTATACAGACCACTGCCCGCACCCTTACCCAGAATGTGCAGTACTCCCAGATAACAAAGGAGAATTTCGACAAGATAGATACCGCAGCCCAGGGCTGTGAGGATGTGCGCCGCAGGATAAGCGCTTCCGCAGATACTGCGGGAAAGGAACTGGCGCAGGTCTCCGAGGCGTTTGCAAAGATAGAGCAGTCCTACAAGAACGTGGACAGGCATATAGCAAAGGCAAGCGAGCTTGGCACCACCAAATCCGTGGTATTTGAGAACATCAAGAACATGGCTGTGCAGATAGCGCCCTATCTTGAAGAGAAAAACGATCAGAGTTAAAGGATAAATGGAAAACGAAACGCTTATAATGCTGAAAAAGGCATCGGATGAAATAAAAAGATCGGTCATAGGCAAGGATGATATCATCATAAAGGTGCTTATGACCATCTGTTCCGGCGGGCATATACTCCTTGAGGATATACCCGGAGTGGGAAAGACCACCATGGCGGTGGCTTTTTCCAGAGCCCTCGGGCTTGAATACAACAGAATGCAGTTTACATCCGATGTTATGCCCGCAGATGTGACGGGCTTTAATATTCCCGACAGGACAACAGGGAAGATGCTCTTCAAAAAGGGTGCGGTCTTCTGCAACCTTTTCCTTGCGGATGAGATAAACAGAACATCATCCAAGACCCAGTCCGCCCTCCTTGAATGTATGGAGGAGGAAAATGTGACCGTGGACGGCGTCACGAGAGAGCTGCCGCAGCCCTTTATAGTCCTTGCCACCCAGAATCCCTGCGGCTCGGCAGGAACGCAGATGCTGCCGGAGTCCCAGCTGGACAGGTTCATGATACGCCTTTCCATAGGGTACCCAAAGGTATCCGATGAGGCAGCCATACTGAAGGCAAAGGCTCAGGGCATACAGGCTGCCGTAACACGGCGTGTGATGGATGCCGAAAAGATACTTTCGGCCCGTGAGGCTGCAAAGGCTGTCTACATAAGCGATGAAGTCTATGAATACATTGCCCGTATATCCGCCGCCACAAGGACAGATGCAAGGCTGGAGCTGGGAGTAAGTCCCAGAGGCTCCATAGCTGCCGCAAAAATGGCACGCTGCACTGCTATGTTCAAGGGCAGGGGATTTGTTATCCCGGAGGATGTGCGCTTTGTCTACACCGATGTGTGTGCTCACAGGGTCATAGGCGCAAAGCAGAAGGGGCGCCCCCTTACAGACAATCAGGTAAGGGAGATAATGGACGACATAGTAAACAGGATCCCCGCCCCCAAGGTCAGCGGGAAAAGGTGAGTTTATGAATTACGGCGGAGCAAAGCTGGCAGCGCTGGCGGTACTGCTTGCTATGACGGCAGTGCCCTCCGTGCTTATGGGTGCAGGCATAAGAGAGGGCAGAAAAAGAACGGACAAAAAGGCACCCAAAGTGAAAAAAGAAAAGAATAAAGCTGAACATCAGAGGTGAAAGCCTCTGTTTTCTGATATCTATCAAATGAAGGTGAACAAATTGAAGGAACAGAACTTTTTTTGTGAGGGAGCGGACAAGGCACCTCAGAGATCGCTTTTCAATGCACTTGGCATGACCAAAGATGAGATGCGCCGCCCGCTGGTGGGCATAGTCTCATCCTACAACGAGATTGTGCCGGGGCACATGAATATCGACAAGATAGTTGAGGCAGTGAAGCTGGGCGTGGCTATGGCAGGCGGCACTCCCGCTGTTTTCCCCGCCATTGCAGTGTGCGACGGCATAGCTATGGGGCATGACGGTATGCGCTATTCCCTTGTGACCCGTGATCTTATAGCGGATTCCACCGAATGTATGGCTCTTGCCCACCACTTTGATGCGCTTGTGATGATCCCCAACTGCGACAAGAACGTTCCCGGTCTGCTTATGGCGGCTGCAAGGGTCAACGTCCCCACCGTGTTCGTTTCCGGCGGTCCCATGCTGGCAGGCCGTGTAAAGGGCAGCAAGACCTCCCTTTCCTCCATGTTTGAGGCAGTGGGTGCCTACACCGCAGGCCGGATAGATGAGGAGGAATTTGAGGAGTACGAGAACAAGGCCTGTCCTACCTGCGGCTCCTGCTCAGGTATGTACACCGCCAACTCCATGAACTGCCTTACTGAGGTGCTTGGAATGGGTCTGAGAGGGAACGGCACCATCCCCGCAGTATATTCCGAGAGGATACGACTTGCAAAGCGTGCGGGTATGCAGGTAATGGAGATGTGGCGAAAGAACATCCGCCCTCTGGACATCATGACCTATGATGCCTTTATGAACGCTCTTACGGTGGATATGGCTCTGGGCTGCTCCACCAATTCCATGCTGCACCTTCCCGCCATCGCCCATGAGTGCGGCATAGAGATAGATCTTGACATCGCAAACGAGATAAGCGCCAAAACTCCCAACCTCTGCCACCTTGCTCCCGCAGGTCATGCCTATATGGAGGATCTCAACGAGGCAGGCGGCGTATACGCAGTAATGAACGAGCTGTCAAAGAAGGGGCTTATCCGCACGGAGTGCATGACCGTTACGGGAAAGACCGTGGGCGAAAACATAAAGAACATCACTAACCGTGATACCAACATAATAAGACCTGTGGATGAGCCTTACAGCGAAACGGGCGGCATAGCAGTCCTCAGAGGAAATCTGGCAAAGGACGGCTGTGTGGTGAAGCGCAGCGCCGTTGCTCCCGAAATGCTCAGGCATACGGGCCCCGCAAAGGTATTTGACTGTGAGGAGGATGCACAGGCGGCTATACTTGGCGGAAAGATAGAAAAGGGCGATGTGGTGGTCATCCGCTACGAGGGACCCAAGGGAGGCCCCGGTATGCGTGAGATGCTCAATCCCACCTCTGCCATTATGGGAATGGGTCTCGGCTCGGATGTGGCACTTATCACCGACGGCCGCTTCTCCGGCGCATCAAGGGGTGCAGCCATCGGCCATGTTTCTCCCGAAGCAGCCGTAGGCGGCATCATCGGCATCGTTCACGACGGAGATATGATAAGCATAGACATCCCCGGCTACAAGCTGGAGCTCCTTGTGGATGATGAGGAGATAGCCCGCAGACTGGCAGACCACAAGCCCAAGACCAAGGAACTGAAGGGCTACCTGAAACGCTATGCGGCTCAGGTGACAAGCGGTGCAACGGGGGCGATCCTGAAGTGAGCGGTGACGCTTGCTGTGGAACAAAATGGATAGAATAGCATTTTTCAGAGATCTTGCACTTATAATCGTATCCGCAAAGCTTTTCGGCCTTCTGGCTCAGAAGCTCCATGCTCCCTCCGTAGTGGGAGAGATAATCGCAGGGCTGCTCATAGGTCCTGCGGTGCTGGGCTTTGTGCAGCAGTCGGATCATCTGTCCTTGCTGGCAGAGATAGGCGTTGTGCTGCTCATGTTTGACGCAGGTCTTGAGACCAATATGAAGGATCTGCTCAAAACAGGCCCCAAGGCACTGGCTGTTGCCTGTGCGGGAGTGGCTGTCCCCCTTGTGGGTGGGACGCTCCTCTATATGTGCTTTTACGGCTTTTCCTCCTGGGGCACCGAGAGCTTTTTCAGAGCGGTATTCATGGGTACCATAATGACTGCCACCTCCGTGGGCATAACCGTCAGCGCACTGAAGGAACTGGGTCACCTGAAAGACCCCACGGGGACGCTCATAACCTCCGCTGCCATTATAGACGATGTAATAGGCATAGTGGTGCTCACCTTCGTCATAGGCTTCAAAAACCCGGATCAGGAGCCTGTAAAGGTGCTTTGGAGAACAGGGCTGTTCATCGTCCTCAGTGTAGGTATCGGCATCATCCTCCACTATGCCTTTAAATGGGCAGACAAGAAATGGCCTCATCAGAGGCGCATACCCATTCTGGGACTTGCTCTCTGTATGTTCCTTGCCTTTGCCGCAGAGACCTTTTTCGGCATAGCAGATATCACGGGGGCATATGTGGCAGGGCTTATACTCTGCACCCTGAGGGATTCGGAGTATATCGCCCGCAAGGTGGATATAAATTCCTACATGATCTTCGGCCCCGTCTTTTTCGCAAGCATAGGTGTCAAGACCTCCATCTCCGGTCTTGATAGGGAGCTGCTCATTTTCTCCCTTGCCTTTGTGGCTGTGGCACTTGTCACAAAGATAATAGGCTGCGGCATTGCTGCAAGGGTACTGGGCTCAAACGGAAAGGACAGCCTGAAAGTCGGCGTGGGCATGATGACAAGAGGAGAGGTAGCTCTCATCGTTGCTCAGAAGGGGCTTTCGGAGGGTATGCTGGATTCAAAGTACTTTACGAGCGTCATCCTGCTGATAATCGTTTCTTCCGTCACTGTTCCCCTTGTGCTGAAAATGCTCTACAAAGGGGAAAAGGCTGCGGCTGTGCAGTGAATGTAAAGAAGCTGTCTGCAACTGTCTGTCATGATACTTTAGATCTTGTTATAAGGAGCAGCGCCATGTGTACGCAATTTGTAAAAAATGCGGTGACTGCCTGTGCGGCAGCCTTTGCCGCACTGAGCCTGTGTGCCGGGGCAGTATCTGCCGAAGAATATGACGGCGGTTTCTTTGTTTTTGACGATGAGAAAATGTCCCTGACCATAACGGGTGCAATACCTGACAGCATATTTGACTACAACGATGTTTTTGACAAAAGACAGACTCAGGCACAGAGGATGCTCAATAACAGCAAAGGGAAAATAAAGACCCTCACTGCCGCAGAGGGGGCGGCTGCTCCTTCAAACTGCGGTTCCCTCTTTTACGGCTTCAGCGGGCTTACCTCCGTTGACCTTTCAAAGCTGGATACCTCTTCGGTCACGAATATGTCAAATATGTTCGGTGAATGTGCATCACTTACAGCCATAGACCTTTCCTCCTTTGATACTTCAAAGGTAACGGATATGTCCGAAATGTTCTCCGGCTGCACAAGCCTTGAGAGGGCGGAGCTTACAGGCTTTGATACATCAAAGGTAAAAAGATCCTACCGTATGTTCTATGAGTGCAGCAGCCTGAAGAGCCTTGATCTGAAAAGCTTCACGTCCGATGCGGCTGTTTCCATGAACAGTATGTTTGACGGCTGCACCTCCCTTGTGTCTCTGGATATAAGCGGTCTGGGAACTCCCGACCCCGGGATGATGTCCTATTTTTTCGAGGACTGCATCTCTCTTGAAAGCCTGATACTGCCAAAGGGATTTACTGTGAAGGCGGATATGTCCCTCCCGAATACAGCGGGGTGGAAGGGCGGCAGCTCCGAAGGATCCGTGTCCGGAGACGGAGAATATGCGGAATTTGTTTCGGAGGGCGGGGAATACCTTTCGCTTGCCGCTGTGATGAAGTACGATCTGAACGGTGACGGTATCGTGAACAGAGCCGATCTTTACGCTGTGGCTCATCATCTGATGAACCGTAAGGCATACAAAGCCGCCTATGACCTGAACTCCGACGATAAGACAGATATAAAGGATGTTATCATAGAAAAGCTGAATGTAATGTAAAGGCACAGTTCTGATGCAGTCTGCACACCACATGAGTTTTCAGATGATAATGCCGTGAGTTTATTCTCCCTCAGCCGTCCTTTATGGGCGGCTGATACTATTTCTTCCTCGATGTATAGACGATCTCCAAGCCTCAGATCCCATATATCCAAGCATTTGCGGCTTGTTTCTTGTCTATACATCGGTCAGAGATCAGCACAAGGGAGAATTTCAGGTGTTCTGAACTTTCTGCGCTGCCTGAAAGGGCGGCACGGTACGGAACAGATGAACACAAAAAGAAAAACACAGCGAAATTGCATTTCACGCATGACCCGTCGCAGCTTACGCACCGGCTTATTGACATTTATTCCTCTGCCCTGTATAATACTTTACATACCAAGCATAATACTGATTCTTCCTCGATGTATAGGCGATCTCCAAGCCTCAGATCCCATATACTCAAGCATTTGCGGCTTGTTTCTTGCCTATACATCGGTCAGAAATCAGTATGAGAAGATCAACAACGGAGAAAATGAAGATATGAAACAGCAGAATAATGAACTGACCGCAGAAAGAAAAAAACAGCTTGACCATGACATTATAGCCATAGGCGTTATAACATTCGCAGTTCTGGCTCTGGTGATAGGAGTATTCGGAAAACAGTTCAACGGCTTTGTTTACGACAAGGAGAGCCCCGTGCTCCCGAGAGTTGCTGTTGCCGCCGTATGCGGGCAGTTCGCTCTTGCGGGGCTCGGCATTACCGCAGTCTGCATATACAGAAAAGAGAAGTTCACCGGGTTCGGGCTTACAAGGAAGAATCTTCTGCCCGCACTGCTTTTAAGCCTTGGCTGCTGTGTGCCCGACTTCATATATCAGCTTGCAAAGGGCAATGTCCACCCCTGGTGCCCGTTCATAGATGTATTCACCACAAGGGAACTGCTTGAAGCGTCCATCCCTGTAAAGGTGCTGGGGTTTGTGCTTACGGCAGCAGCGTGGGGCTTCTTTGAGGGCTTCAATTATGTGGTGATAAGAGATAAGCTGAGCGAGCGCTATCCCTCAAAGTACAGATTCTGGGATGTGGGTGCATTCGTCTGCGCAGTGATGTGCATACTCGTACACGGCGCAGTTGGCGTTACTCCCGACGCTTTTTTGAATATGCTCTTGACGATGTTCCTTATCTATGGTATGCTGATAGTAAGGAAAGAAACAGGAAATGCATGGGGCTGTGTGCTGATATTCTTCGTGTACTGGAACGCCCTGTGATCCCTGTGCAGGGAAGGGTGTAAATGCGGTTTATCAAAACAAAGGAAAAAGGGATCCCGGAGAACTATCTCGAACTCCATTATGATGAGATCGACGACGAAACAAGGGAATACATATCCCGCATAGACAAGACCCTGACCCATATAGAGGGTACCTGTGATGGTATGAGGGTGACAGTACCCGTATCGGATGTGCTGTATTTTGAGAGCGTTGACCGCCGCACATTTGCCTATACCGAAAGCCGTACCGTAGAATTCAGGACATCGCTGAACAAGCTGCTCGACAGCTTCGGCGATATAGGCTTTATCAGGATAAGCAAGTCCGCTGTGGTCAATGTATATAAGATAGACCGTTTACAGGGCGACCTTAACATGAGGGTCATCATATTCCTGAAAAACGGTGAAAAGCTCATAATGAACAGGGGATACCGCAAAGAGTTCTTTGAGGAGCTTGAAAGGATAAGGGGGAAAAACAAGGCATGAAACTGATAAACAGGCACAACTTCCTGTCGCTGGTGTGCATGAGCTTTACGCTGATAGTCTGCGGCAAGCTGCTGCTTGAAAAGCTGACGGGCTTTACCGACAGGCATTACACCGAGAATATATTCACCTGTCTTGCCTTTTCCGTGATGATAACGGCAGTGCTCTCTCTCCATTATTATCTTCAAAGCTTTCCGCTGATACCTGTGCTCATAGGGCAGTATCTGGCGATAATAGGACTGGTCGCAGGTCTGGTGAAACTTGTGGATGCCGTGGCAGGCACCACATCCGATGCAATGTGGCAAATGCTGCTGTCTGTGACCGTACCCTATGTCATAAGCGCAGTTATATATTATGTCTCCTTTTTCAGGCAGGTCAAAAAGGCAAATATCATTCTGAGCGAGCTTAGCGAGGCTGAATGAGGATATAAATAAAGGGCAGTCCGCCGGGGCTGCCCTTTTGATCTGATCCTTTGGGGTTTATCTCCGCTGCAGGAAAGATAGATATCGATGAAGAGGCGATACAGAAACTTCGTGAGGAGAGCTTGATATGAGGATCCTCGCAGACAGATGTTCATGAAGCACTGCCCGCTGTTTTGGCATGAACTTGTTCATGCAGCCCGCTACGAAAACCGAATAAACGAAAGCACTTCTCAGATGACTGCTGTTACAGTCGGCAGAGAAGTGCTTTTTGCAATCAAACATTTTATACTAATTTCTGACCGATGTATAGACAAGAAACAAGCCGCAAATGCTTGGATATAAGGGATTTGAGGCTTGGAGATCGTCTATACATCGAGGAAGAATTAGTATTATTCTATGATATCTGTCTACATCCTTTTGATCAGGTAGGAAAAGGAGGCTGCCGCCAGAGTTATACTGCCTGCCGTACATAAAAAACCGATCATGATGATTTTTCCTTTTTTGTGTTTTGTTTTCCGGGGAAAGTTGTGACCCTTGATATGGGATCACAAGTGCCGTGTAATTTGCCGCAAAGTGAAATAAGTTTTTTATTCCTGCCTGTTGTTTCCCCTGCAACGATATACATATTACCACATATAAAGGCTGATTTCAATATACGATATATAGTCAGAATGTAGTATAAACTAAATTCCTATGACAAGTTGTTGGTTATCCGACAGGTGAAGGCAGAATTGTAGCACTGACTTATACTAATTTCTGACCGATGTATAGACAAGAAACAAGCCGCAAATGCTTGAATATAAGGGATTTGAGGCTTGGAGATTGTCTATACATCGAGGAAGAATTAGTATTATTCCCACACCGTTTCATTTGCAATGGGCAAATCTGTTGGTTGTGATATTTGCAGGCGACAAAAAACATCCCCGTTGACACGGGGATGTTGTGGGCTTTAGTTGCTTTAGTTGACCGAGTATGCGGGGATGGGGTATTGCCCCACATAGGCGGGCGAATAGGAATAACCCATCAAGTTGATGCCGGAAGTGGTGGAGACGTGTTCCTGTGAAAGGTTGTTGCCGCCCTTCTTTTCCACAGACATAAAGCCTACGGGACAAAGACAGTTCCATTTAGGCTTGTTCTTTCCGTCATCAAAGGTCAGATCGTTGTGGGCACCGTATATGCGGGCAAAGATGTCATCTGTAAGATAGCCTGTATGGGAGGTCTTTTCCGTTCTGTATGTGGTGTAGTAAACTGCTCTTACGGTGTATGTGGAAGGGTACACCTCAATGAGGAAGGATTCGCATGCCTGATTCATTTCATAGCATACATAATAGCCGTCCTCTTCATATCCGGTCTTGGGGGGATTCTGGAGTGCGCCGTTTTTAAGTTCTGAAAGACTACATGTTTGGATAGGTTTGCCCAGTTCATATTCCACTATGCCTCTGAAGGCTTCATACAGCTTTTCGGGATCGGGTCTTTCACCCTCTGTCATATGGGTCTGACCGGCTTTGCCCCCGTTGGGGTTGTCGTCTTTGTTATAATAGGCGTTTGTAAAGTCCGGGCGCTTGGGGTCTGCCATATTGAGAACTCCGCCGTTTACGCTGAGATAACCAAGACCGCTTTCTTTTACTTTGACGGGAGTAGCTCTCTCGAAGACGTATGCCTCTCTCCCGAAGTATTCTGCCGCATTGAGACCCCTTTTCTGGAGCCTGTTGAGGTAATTCTGCGCCGCAACGTATATAGAATATGCACCGTCGTTTGCTGCCTGTATCCTTGCCATTCTTCTCCTGCTGATTATCTGAGGTACAGCTATAGAAGACATAATAACGATAATAGATATAACTACCATCATTTCAAGCAGTGAAAAGGCTTTCAGAGCAGCCCTTACTTTTCTATCCGAAGCTTTTTTCATAGTGAGCCTCCCGGTATCCATGACCTGTTCAAACCTCTGATATGATTATATCACATCCAAAGAGTTTATGTCAAGATGTTGGAAATGTTTTTCATGCATCCTGCTTTTTGAGATCATTTATCAGAAAAGCGATCTTCAAAGGATCCTTTTAGGAAAAATGTATCATGAATTCTCTTTGTCGATCATTTAAGCTTTCTTGTGCCCTGCTTTACCACGTCGCCTCCGAGGTTCTCATAAACGCCTCTGGGAGGGTACATCTGATAAGAACCATATTCAGGAGACTGACCCCATGAAGACTCTATGGTGATCTCGTGGGTCTGCTGGTCGCACATGATGAACCATCTGTAAGCTGCTTTTGCCTGACCTGTAACAGGTGTTTCATGGACGATATATCTCATTCTGAGATAGGGCTTGTTCCTGTCTACCTTTGCGCCTGTCTTGCTGTTGCCGGACTTGAGGAGGGTGCCGCCTTCGTATGCATCACCGTAAATGGGCATATTCATTCTTTCGGAAAGGCCTACTGTGAAGTAAACATTTGTCTTGCTGTGAAGCTTTGATCTGTCAACTACCCATGTGTCTCCGCTCTGGTTAGCAAAAGAAGATCTGGGATTGGTTTTATTGGCATCTGCTACAGGTTCCCATGTGTAGAACAGGGTGTCACCGTCACGGCCTGATGTGTAAGTACTGCCGTCCCATGAATGAGACTTGCCGTCATTGTGGTTATCATCTGTTCCTGTGCCGTTGAGCCGGGCATAAGCACGTCTCTGTGCCAGGTTTACGCCGTCCATTCTGGTAACAACGCTCTTGTCGGTCTTGTCGGTCTTGCCGTCTTTTGTCCAGCCTACAAATTCGCCTATGCCGTCATAGTTGTAGCCTTTTACACTGTCATGGTAAAGGGGCTTGTAAGAGTTTGATGAATTAGCCTGGTACATGGATATCATCATATCCTCATTAGTAGCCGCCAGGAGCATACTGTTTTCGTAGATGACCTTTGCATTAGCCACATCTGTTGCTATGTTGGCATCTCTGATAGTGCTCTGGAGAGAGGGGACTATAAGCCCTGTAAGAATGCTGAGTATTACAAGGACGAAGCCCAGTTCTATGAGCGTAAAGCCTTTTAGTGTTTTTTTCATAATATCGACCCCTTTTAAAACCCAATAAAAAAACAAAAACCGACCCCATATAAATATGGCAAAGCCGGAAGTAGAGCAAATATCTGTAACTGGCTGGCTGCGATAGTATGCCGATGAATGCCGGTACCCTGTCGTTAAGCCCCTGTAGCTTTGCGTCACACAATTTCTTATGCTTTGCCTGATCAAATTGTAACAAAATGTGATTTATTAGCTGTCTTAATTATACATCTAAAAGAAAACAATGTCAAGAGCGTTTTTTGATTTATTTAAAATTTGTGAAATATGATAGTAAGCAGGGTGTATATAGTATAAATTGCACAAATAGCATATAAAAACATACAAAAATCAGATATTTGAAATATAAAAGGGCAGTCCGCCGGGGCTGCCCTTTTGATCTGATCCTTTTGGGTCTATCTCTGCCGCAGGCAGGATATCCTGCGCCGAGGAGGTCGTTTATCTGCCTATTTCCATACCCTTGCTCTCGGTACCTGCCTGACAGTATTCTGCAAAAGCTTTTGAGGCTGCGGCGTCGTTGGCGGTCTTGCTTCCTTTCTTTGCGGAATAACTGAAAGCGAGATCTCCGCTGTCTGCCACATTGAAATTTATCTGGTAAACGTTCCACAGTCTGGAGGACCTGCACCTGATCTTTGAATATGCAGCCTTGCTCCTGTCAGCGAAATAGACATATTCCTTGCCGCATTTGCCGTTGTTGGTCTTAGAGGGATTGTCTGCGTTGACGATATAACCGCTTTTTTCAAGTATATGGGCTATCTGCATACTGGAGACCCTTATCTCATTGTGATCCACAAATACATAACCACGGCCGGGATTATTATCCGCTGTGGTCTTCTTGCTGCTGTCAAACCAAGGGTTCGAGTAATCCAGATCCCCGTACATTGCCTCATGAGTCTGCAGTGCGGTGCATATGCCCCTTGCGTGCTCTGCATCCGCAATGGCGTTGGCTTGTTCAAGATATCCTACGAGATTGGGGATAAGTATAGATGCAAGAACGGATATGATAGCTATTACTACCATGAGTTCAAGAAGAGTAAAAGCTTTGAGTGTCTTTTTCATAATAACGACCCCTTAAAACAAAAAACCGACCCCATATAGTAATGGCAAGGTCGGAAAAGTGTCCAATATCGGCAACTGGCTGGCTTCGACATTATTCGTTAAGCCCCTTTAGCTTTGCGTCACACAATTTCTTATGCTTTGCCTGATTAAATTTTATTACAAATTGTTATCTTCTTAACTGTTTCTGTTTCACACCCTTCGTATAATTTTGCTAATAGTTTTTCTCTATTTTTGTGGGATATGCCACAAAATAAAGGGAAAGCTGTATAAGCTGCACATATTCAAGATGAAAACATCAGAAAATCAGACATTATAGGGGCGGATGTACATAAAAAAGACAAAAAATCGGCAGCCCCGAGGGACTGCCGATACATTCACTAAGCTGATCAGTTGAGCTCTGCGAAATACTTGATGGTCCTTACCATCTGAGAAGTGTAGGAGTTCTCGTTGTCATACCAGGAAACTACCTGTACCTGATAGCAGTCATCAGCTATCTTGGAAACCATGGTCTGGGTAGCATCGAAGAGAGAACCGTACTTCATGCCGATAACATCGGAAGAAACGATAGGATCTTCGTTGTAGCCGTAGGACTCGGAAGCAGCAGCCTTCATTGCAGCGTTGATGCCTTCCTTTGTAACGCCGGCCTTCTTAACAACAGCTGTGAGGATAGTTGTTGAACCTGTGGGAACCGGAACACGCTGTGCTGAACCGATGAGCTTGCCGTTAAGCTCAGGGATTACAAGACCGATAGCCTTTGCAGCAACTGTGCTGTGCGGAACGATGTTTGCAGCGCCTGCTCTTGCTCTTCTGAGGTCGCCCTTTCTGTGAGGACCGTCAAGGATCATCTGGTCGCCTGTA
>ODAI010226327.1_pt1 | contig 30150 bp, 29 predicted proteins | sample 1539321 | NCBI WGS metagenome assembly ODAI01 (sample SAMN02144231, study PRJEB22623) | gut metagenome | biome: sheep rumen | host: Ovis aries | place: New Zealand
AATAGCAACGCCTGCAACTACAGCTACCATAAGGGCAGCCGCACCAATCATCACAATATGTGACCGTCTCATATTCATCTCCTATTTTCCAAGCGTGCCGAAGGGAACGCCGATTGTATTTTCAAGATTCAAAATCGCCTTAATAAGCGTTAAGGTCTCGTTTTTAAGGGAAACCTGTGCGTTCAAGAGCGAAGTGTTTGCATTCTGCAAAGTGAGCAAATCCTTTGCGCCGCGATTGTAGGCTTCCTGCGTCATGTCGTAGGTTTTCTGCGCCAAAGTGACATTTGCCTGCTTGTATTTGATTGATTCCTGACTCTGCTTTATTGAACGGAGGCTTGAATCAATAGTCCGTTTTAGATTTTTCTTTTCGTTTTCAAGCTGAAGCTCCAAATCCGCCGCCGAGTCCTTTGCACTGTCGATTGCGTCATTTCTGACCGACCATGGAAGGAGGCCGTCAAGGGGAATGGTCGCCGAGAGAGTAAGGCTTGTCGTTTTTGTAGGGTCAGGAGCCGTGCCCTCGTAGCCCATGTACCAGTATTGGTCGCGCCAGTTGAGGGAAGCGTTCAAACTGGGAGCAAAGGCCGAAAATCTTTTTTCGAGGACAGTATTTTTTGCCGCCGCAAGTTTGTATTCGAGCAATTTAATAGAAGAAGACTGCACATTTTGTGAATCAAGGGAAATTTCGTTCAGGTTGATTAAATCATCAAGGGAACCTTCAAGCTCAATTTTTTCGTCTGTCGGTAAGCCCACTGCCTGCTTAAAAGAATCCAAATCGTTCAGATAAGTCGTGCGGGCGCTTTCTACCGTTGGAATCTTGCTCTTGTAGTTGACTTCCGCCGAAAGAACATCGATTTCGCTCAGCCGCCCCTGATTGTAGCGGGCCAAATTGCTCGTGTACTGGTTTTTGGCAATCTCAAGATTTTTTTCCTGCAAAACGATGTTTTCTTTTTCGTAAAGAAGACCGTAAAAAGCCTCCCTCACGCTCAACTCCACGGATTTCACCGCATCATCAAAAGTAAGTTTTCCTGATTCATAGTTGATTTTCGCGCTTTGCATTGAAGTGTAAAGATTTGTCGACAGAGAGAGTGAAAGGGTCGCTGAAAGAGCCATGTTCGCCGTATAATTTGACTCAGAATCGCTCAAAGCATCGATAGGAATCGAAGAAGTCGCCCCCACGCTGGCAGTCGGGCTTATGCTGTTCCAGGAATGATTTTTTGTTCTTTTTGCCGCATCAAGGGTAATCTGGGCGCGGGTCACAGAAACATTATTCTTTTTTGCAAGCTCCACCGCCTCGTCAACCGAAAGCGCGCCAGCTCCAAACAAAGCCGTCATAAAAATCGCCGATAAAATCACCGTTCGTTTCATACTATTATAATATCGGTGATTTACCATAGTTTCAAAAACAAAGTGTTATAAGGGAAGAAAAAACAAAATTTTATTTACCATACATAGAGCATCATGTTCTCAAAGTCAAACTGCACGCACTTGTCCTTGAAAAAAGGATAACCCAAACTATTATAGACAGAGAAGAAGGCATAGTTTTGTGGTGCGGCATTCTCAAACAACCATTTTGTATACGGATAGAAGATTAGTTTTGCATTCAAATCTCCAATTTTCAAGTTTGCTGTTCGGCTTATTCCTGTAGATACAGCATCGTTTGAATTTGCAAAGGCTATTATTTTGTCCAATTCTTTTCCTTCATAAATTTTGCTTTCTTTCATGTTTTTCCGCACGATGTTGAACATGCCCAACACATTGATTGTAAAAGGCTGTACAACGCCGTCTAGTTCTGCCTTTATATAGTAACAGTACACTCTTTCCGTACTGAGTTTGTACATTGGAATACCCTTTCCCTGATGAAACGGAGAATTCACCTCAAAGAATTTATTCTTATAGTCAATGGTGATACTTTTTGCCTCTTTAAATGCACCTATGGGAATTATTCCGTCCACATCGTCGCCCTTTGCCTGAGTGACAAAAAAGCTTGGTTTACCCACTTTTTGATCACCGACTGCTATTCCGCCTTCAAAAAGACTAAAACTGCCATCTTTTGTTTTCTGTAACTCTTCCTCAATCTCTTGTGTGGTCTTTTCGGGGTTGTTTTTAATCTGCTCCTGCATTTTCCAGTCATATATGTCTTTTCCCATGTATTCGGATACTTTGCCTATTCCCTTCTCAAAAAGATAACCATTTTCCCCAAATGAATCAAAAATGAAATTTAATTTATAATCTTTGCTGCCGACAGAAACTGGAATTATAACCCTGCCATTTTTCACTTCAAGTGAGACTCGCTCATAATCCGGACTAAGTGAGCAGGCGTTTTCGATATTCTTTTGCAAAGCTTTCTTTTGGGAATCTGTGGCAAAAGACATGGCAGTCTTAAAATCGCTCAAAGCTTCCATTTGCTTTTTCATTTCTATATAAACGAGACCTCTAGTTTGATAAGATGTGTATATGGAATACTTGCTGTTTTTTTTCTTAGCGTATTTTATGGCTTTTTCCGCATCGGCAAGGGCTTTTTTAAATTCTCCTATTTTTTGATATGCGTAACATCTATTTTCATAAGCTGTCACATACTTTGAATCTTGCTTAAGTGATTTCGTGTATTCTTCACTGGCTTTTTCGTAATGTCCCATTTTAGAATAGACTCTGCCTTTCATATTATAGCCCAATTTAGATTTCGGGGAAATTTCAATGTATTTTTCACTGTATTTCAAGGCAACTTCATATTCCTTACGCTCTGAATATATCCTCATGAGCGTGTTGAATGCCTCATATTGTTTACCGCCTGCCGCAACAAAGCGTTCGGCATCTGCTATTGCTTTGTCATATTCGCCAAGCCAATAATAAGCATTTGACCTGTCCGCATAAGCAGAATTCAAATCCTTTGGACTCAGGCGAATTGATTCTGTGTAATCCTTAATAGCATCTTCGTATTTTCCATAAGTATATTGATTTATATCACCCCGCAGACTGTACACATAGGCGTTTCCTTTGAGAAAGAGCGAAGCCGAATAATCGTTCAAGGCTTTCTCTTTATTTCCCATCTTGTTGTAAGCCTGTCCCCGAATGAGATAAACGAGCGGATTCATTGGGTAATAATATAGAAGATTGTTGCATTCTTGGATTGCTTTTTCAGGATCGCGACGGGAAAGTGCTGTTGCAAGAAGAATAATGTTACGATAGTTTTCGGGGGCTTTTTTTAAGTAGCGTTTCGGCCGCATTACAGAAGAGGGCAGAAATTTTCCAGCTTTGTATAAATTGACCACTTCGTTTTCGATTGCTGTATGGGCGGCTTGTGAGCCAATGAAATCCTTTAACTCTGACGCATACTCTTCGCTCAAACAGTTTCCTTCAATGAAATATCTGTCGAAGAGTTTCTTCGCTTTTTCGTACTTGCCCGCATCCATTTTGGCACGCACATCGTCAAGCACGGTTCTGTCGCCAACAGGGGCTTCAAAACTGATGAAGGGCCAAACAAGTTCTGTGGATTTTACATTCTTCTTGCTTTCTTTTTTTGTTGCAGCAAGTTTTTTGGTCTCGTCAATATATTTCTGAACCAAAACTTTTCTTGAATCTATAGTAAAAATTTTCAACGCCATCTCAAAATCAGCAAGGGCGTTATCATAGTTTTTTGCTTTCCGATATTGCAAACCCCGTCTCCTATAACTTGCCCCAAGCCAATCTCTTACTTCCTCAGGGTTTCCAATTCCATTATCTAAATCCTCCGTCCCATATTTAATTGCACTTGTGTAATTATCAATGGCTTTTTCAGTTTTTCCCAATGAAGAATAGGTTCGTCCTAGACCAACATACGCTCTTGTAGATTTTTGGCTTATTTCTAATGATTTATTAAAATCAGCAAGTGCGTTATCATAGTTCTTCATTTCACGATATATAGCCCCGCGAATATTGTATCCATGTGGAGCATCTGGAAACAAACTGATGTATTTGTTGCTTACTTGCAAAGCTTTTTCGTATTTTTTTAATCTTTTATATATGTCCGCCAGTATGCAAAAAGTGTCTAGTTCCTTGCCGCCTGCATTTATATAAGTTTCAGAATCTACGATAAATTTTTCGAGCATTTCACCTTCAATCTTATCAGAAAAAATAACCAATATATCATAATATGCCTGTGCCCTATCTGCGTAAGCCGTATTAAGCCCGTTTGGGCTCAGCCGAATTGATTCTGAAAAATCCGCTATAGCTTTTTCATATTTACTTTTATCTTTATATTTTCCATCTAAATAATATGCAACTCCCCGACAGTTATACTTGAAACTGTCAGGGGAAAGAAGAATAGCAAGCGAATAACTTTTTATCGCTTTTTCGTACTCATTCATGCTGATATATGCTATCCCACGGATTACAAGAATCGAGGGATTCTGTGGAACAAAATAGAGAATTTTATCGCACTCTTTGATGGCTTTTTCTGGATCCAACTCTGAAAGTGCTGCGGCCCGAAGGACAAGGGCTTCATAATCTTTCGGATTTTTTTCAAGGATTTCAGAAGCAGTTTTCAGCGAAGCTTTGTATTTTCTGCTGTTATATAATTTTAGGGCCTCATTGTTGCTAGATTCGGAAATATCCTCGTTAAGGAAGATTTTCATACTTTTCATGTAAGGCGATTCAGGATGAGTTTTCTGGTATTTTTTGAACACCTCGCCAGCTTTTTCGTAGTCTCCGTTCTCGCAAAGTTGGCTCATCTCGTCAAGAACAGCTTTGTCCTGCGAGTCAGGCACAAAATCAGAGAATGGCCATTCTCGAGCGAAAGACAAAAACTGGAAGAAAAATAAAATTAAAAAAATTGAATAAAGTTTTTTCATATTTTTACATTTCCTTAGCTTTTTTTATTAAATCAGCGAGTACATCAGAATTTGCATATTGCGAGGCATTCTGGAAGTCGGAAAGGGCGAGAGCCTTTTCATTAAGTTCGAGATGTATTTTTCCTCGCGACATATAAGCTGTATAAAATTCCAAAGCGGTTTTTGAATATTTCAAAGCAGAATCGGCGTTTTCGAGGGCTTTTTTTGTATCTCCGAGCTCTCTGTACACATCACTTCGCCCCGCATAAGCAAGCGGTGATTTTGGATTCAGTTTTATCGCCTTGTCAAAATCCTTGAGAGCTTTTTTATAATCATCAAATACATAGTACACGCCACCACGCATATAATAGCTGTCAGAGGATTTGGGGTTTGCTTCTATATATTCATCACAATATTTCAAGGCATTTTTAAAATCGTTTTTCCGCATATACAGAGATGCCAAGATTTTCTTCCCCCAAGCCGCTTTTCCTCCGCCGCTGAAATAGGTCTCACAGTCAGAAAAAGCCTTTTCGTTCTCCTGCCCCAGCCAGTAGACAGCCGCCCTGTACAAATAAGACTCGTTAGTATTTTTGGGATTCAGGCGAATGGATTCGTTATAATCGCCAAGTGCTTTATCAAATTCCCCGACTTTGTAATATATTTTTCCACGCGACTCATACGCCAATGCGTTCGGCTTAATCCGCAGCGAAAGGTTGTAATTTTTTTTTGCTTCGTCGTAAGTTCCAAGCTCTAAAAAAGCATCTCCGCGTATGGCTAGAATATGGTAATTGAACGGAAAATAATACAAAATTTTGTTGCATTCGGTAATCGCCTGATTTGGTTTAAGTTTGACGAGATTCATGCACCTGAGAACAAGAGCCGCATAATAATCAGGCTGTTTTTTAAGGAACCTGTCGGCAAAACGCAAAGATTTTCTATATTCTTTGGAATCATACAAATTCCGCCCTTCCTTGAGGGCTGGGAGTTCTTGCAGTAAGTTCTCAGCATTTACGGAAAATTCTTTCAAAGCCCGCGAATAAACAGAATCTTTGTTGTTCTCCCAAAAGTCAAATTTCTCTTTTGCCTTTTCGTACTCACCCTTTTCGAGCAAGCTGCTCACATCTTCAAGGATTTTCTTTTCTTCGTCCGGAAGTTGAATGCTTGCAAATGGAAAAGTTTGAGAATATGCAATGTTTGAAAAAAAACACAACAGAATAACCGAAATCAAAAACCAAATTCTTTTCATAATAAATCCTCCTACCACACATAGAGCATCATGTTCTCGAAGTCAAACTGCACGCACTTGTCCTTGAAAAAGGGGAAACCGAGGATGTTGTAGTTGGGGAATACAGACCTTGCAAATTCATTAGCTTTTATAGAAGAATCGTTATTTTTCATTGTTCATTTGATTTTTTAAATTTACGGTATGAAGAACGGAGGGAATGGGAACTTCTTTTCCGAAATGACTAAGAATCATCGCAAGACAGGCCGCCGCACAATCCGTCTCGTCATGCTGTAAAATAGTACGCATAAATGCCTCTCTGATATGCAATTACGCTTTCAGTATAGTACGGAGAGATGTTTTTGCAAGATTTTTATATTAAACAGAGTAGCTTTTTGTCAATTTTTTTTCGATGATTGCAATGAAACCTCTATTTTCTCTATTTGCTCTTCATTGTGTAGACTCCATCCCAGATTTTTGGCAGCCCGTTTTTAACAAAATCTTCGCATCGTTCCATAAAGACTTTTGAGCTTTCGTCCATCGGGTATAGTTCATAGGCCTGCTTGTAGAGTTCGTAAGCTTTTTTGAGGTCTTCGGGATTTTTGGGAACTTCGGGCGTATCAATTCCGTTCAAATACCATTTCATGCCCTCGTTGAATAAGTCAGTTGCCTTGATTCGCTTTTCTGAAAGTTCACTTCGCAAGCCGATGATTGAGTAGATTCCGACTGGTTTTTTGACATTGATAACGCGAACACAGTCAAATTTTCGCGCGACAATTTTTCCTTCGTTCTCGCCCCTGTTTGCCGCATTCCAAGTTGACTCAGAGCACATAATCCAAGAGCCGTAAACCTTGTTTGTTCCTTCGAGGCGGCTGGCAAGGTTTACATTGTTGCCCATAATCGTGTAGTTGAGCTTTTTCTCAGTTCCCATGTTTCCGACGACCATGTTTCCAGTATTCAAGCCAACTCGTGAATGAAGATAAAAAGGCTCGCCTGTCTGTGGATTTATCGGAAGACGATGCTTATTCTCTTCATTAAACTGATGTTCAGCCTGCAACATACGGATTCCTGCCAGACATGCGTTGTAAGCATTGTTGTCGTCATGAACCGGAGCGCCAAAAAACGATACAATTTCATCACCAACATACTTATCGATTGTGCCCTTGTTATCCATAATCGCATCGCTCAAAACGCCGAGATAATCATTCAAGATTGCAACAAGCCTTTCCGCGCCCTTGTCTTCTCCTTCCTCATTATTAATGACTTCAGTGAAGCCAGAGAATGTTTTTACATCAGAGAAAAGAGCCGTGAGATTATCGCTCTTTCCACCCAAGCTCGCAAGCTCAGGATTCTTTACGATTTGATCAACGACGGCAGGAGCAACATAAGCCCCGAATGTAGTCTGCAAGAATTTTTTGTCTTTTTCGCTTGTGGCAAATCTGTAAATAGTCATTGCAAGGTAAGAAGTAAAAGCAATAAGGAAAGTTGTCACGGCGGGAATATACACCTTGAAGAGAATCATCAGAATCACGGGAAGGACGATTGCCATAAAAACGAGGGAAACACCTGTTATGTTCTGCATGAATGCTTTTTTTTCGGCCGGAAGAACAATCAATATAATAGAAAGAACTGTAACAATAATAACACCCCACCACCATGAGACAGGATAAATAAAATCCTCGTTCATAATCGTATTGTAGACATTCGCATGGGTTCCGACATTCATATATGCGCGTTCAAAAGGTATGGTTCCTAAATCCGTGGTGGAACTTGCCGTGTGACCAAGGATACAGAATGAATTTGCATAGATTGCTTTTTTTTCGGTGAAGATGGAATTATATAAGTCGTTTTCACTTGAGAGGGTATCGAACAGTTCCGAAAGCTCCGTCTGAATTGTGTCAAAAGTCTCAGAATCAATATAATCTCGAATAGTAACTAGCCTGTCTGCAATTTCATCAAGTACCTTTCCTTTGCAGAATGCCGTAACGCCTTCAAAGAAATCTTTGCGAGCCTGGAAATATTGCACATAGTCAGAATACTCAACTCCTCCACCGATGGCCTGACCGTCCACTGTATATCCCTCGCATTTTGAAAGCAGAAATTCTTTAAAATTTTCTATATCGTTATAATCAGAGACGAGTTTTTTTACGCTTGCGGCAGATTCAAGTGGTGTGAGCGTGAGAGACGGAATATCAACAGCATCAAGAGAAGTTAAAAATCCATTAAGAGATTTTAGCTCAAGCACGACATTTTTCTCAAGTTCATCAAGCTGAGCCAAAAAATACATGCTCTCATGACGGAATGAATCAACGAACGGCTCATGCAGCCAGTTGATTATCATTTTTCCGTCGGTATCAAGGGGAATGGAAATATTTTTTCCACCAACGCTTTTACAGTTATTGAGAAGAAGTGCCCTTTTTTTGCGAACGATGTCATCAGGATTAAGAATGCGCAAAATCGGGGCAAAGGCAAGCTGCCCGGCAAAAACTTCATCTTTTTTGTTCAAAAGTTCGATTCTTCGGCGAGTTCCGTCCATGTCAATGATGACATTCGTAAATCCTGCACCGTTGGCATGGCTGATAAACTGGTGCATTGCCGGAGAAAAGCCAATCAGATATTTTTTTTGAAATTTCGGATCATCCCAGTCAGGTTTTTCGGTCGTAAAATTATCAAGGAAAGAAGTTTTTGAACTATCGATTCGGCTTTTTCTAAAATATTTAAGAATCAAATCATCCTTATCTTCAACATCATACAAAAATCTTTTTTTTACATAATCAATTTCCTCGTCAGTATATTTCATATCGATATCGAGCGTATTGATTGTAAGCCAAGTGTTTCCAAAAAATTGAATTGCGCGGGCAAAATAATCGTCATTGTCCCTTACAAATTTCTCAAATTCAGGGCGACTTCCGTCAAAAGAAGATGCGGCCTCAATAATGGCATCTTCATTTACGGCAAGGCTTGAAGGCGAAAGGTACTCAATATCGAATACGGCTGTTGCCGCACCAAATTCCTTCATGCGGATAAGGGCATTCGCAAATATATTACGAGGCCATGGCCATGTCCGCATCTCCTGAAAAGAATCATTACTGGTAGAAGCGTTGTCTGCCTCAACCAGAAGGATTTCATGCCGGACATCAGGGCTTTTTGTAAATCCCAGTAGCAAATCATAAATTCGATAGTCAAATTTTTGTAAAGCCCCGATTGCGCAAATCAGTGACCAACCCAAGACGGCGCTCAAAACAATAATAAAACCGACAAGTTTGCGTGAAAATGCTTTTTTAGACTTTTTATTTTTTTTCGCTTCATTTCTCATGACAAACAGTATAACATAGCTTATAATTATAATGGAGTAAAATTTTAAGAAATTTTACAGATTATTATTTATCGGGAGACATCTTATGATTAAAAAAGTTCTATTAAGTGCCGTATTCCTCCTATCCGCAATAATTCCTGCTTTTTCACAAAGTTCAGAAGAACTAACAGTAATTTTGCAATCAGAAAAGGCGACACTTGCTCAAATTTCTTATCTTCCTGCCTTATACGCAAATCTTATCGATGAAAAAGGAAGCGAAGCACAGGCATTTGAAGCCCTCAAAAATACGGGCTATTTTTCTGAAGATTCAAGTTCAGATTCAGAGGCAAGTTTACAAGACGCATGCGGTATTTTGGTCAAAACACTTGGAATCAAAGGCGGCTTGTTCTACAGCCTGTTCAAATCAAATCGTTACGCTTTCAAAGAGTTAAAAGCTCGCGGTATCCTGCCAAACACGGCAGACCCAGATTACAAGCTTTCAGGCCGCGATTTCCTTGACCTTTTTAACAGCTGCCTCACACTTGCAGGGGGTGCGCAATAATGAAAATTCCTTCTATTAAATCACTTCTTTTAGCTTCAGCATTTATTTCTGCCGCTCAGTTCGGATTCGGTCTTGAAACTGGCGGACTACTTTCAAACGACACAAAATTCGCAAACCAAAAGAAAGACGGCGATCTTGAACTCACGCAAAAAAATGCGGTGAATTTTTGGATTCGTCATCCTCTTTCAGAAAATGGCTTGAGTTATTTTGTAGCAGAAGGTGAATTCCGAAGTCAGTACGATGCCTACAAAACAGATTCCAAAAAAAAGCTTACCCTTGCGGCTGATGCCACGCTTTTCAAATTCATTTTCAAAAAGGAACTTTCAAACAGCGACATAACATTATCGCTAGGTCGTTTCTACAATTCCGATTTAAGCTCACTTGTTTATTCACAAAACGGTGACGGTGCAAAACTGGATTTAGAATTCTCAAAAGCACGGCTCTCCCTCTTTGGCGCATACACAGGCCTTCTTAACGCAAAGAACATAACGATTATCGGTCAGTCACCAAATTTTACTGACAAAGAAAAAACTCTCTATGTTCTTGCAAAAAAATACGGAGTCGGTTCAGTTACGCTAGCCTTCCCAAACTTTCTTTTACGCCAGACACTCGCTTTAGAGGGACTCGGCGCATTCTCCCTTGAATCAGAAAAACTCAATCGATTTTATGCAACGGCATCGCTTTCCGGTCCGATTGTTGCCCCTGTATTCTATTCTGTTTCATCAACTTTCTCTTTCTCAAAATACGAAGAGGAAGAAATGAAAAAGGGAAATCTCACAAAAGGCTCTATTTCCGTCTATCCAAATCTAAAGTCAATGTCAATCTCGCTGAACGGCTTGTACGCTTCAGGCAAGCAAGGTTCGTTTGAGGCATTCCAAGGATTTACAAGCAAAACTGCCGTCAACTCACTCTACGAGCCTGAATATACGGCACTCGTGCTTGTCGGTCCTTCCATGAGCATCAAGGCACTTCCCAACCTGCTTCTCAAAGCTGGCGGGGATATTGTGTTTGACGCAGAAAAAGACATTGAACACAAAGGCTATCAGCTAACGGCAAGTCTCAACTATCAGGCAGCCAGCGATGTTTCATTGGGAGCAAGTTTTGACCAATACATCGGAAAAGAAAATTCTGACAATGACAAAATGCAAATCAAACTCAAAGCAGCTTTAGCATTCTAAAAAAAGGAGGGAAAAATGAAACGATTTATTCTTTCTATTATATTTGCCGCACTTGCAAGTTCATTATTCGCAATGCAGGCTCAGGTTGTATCAGCAACAGGAAAGGCTGAAGTTCAAAAAGGAAGCTCATGGGTAGCTCTCAAAGCAGGAGATGTCCTTGACGCAGGCTCAGTAATTCAGACAGGCTTCAAATCGGAGCTTGTTCTCAAAATCAAAGAATCAACCGTAACTGTTTCGGCACTCACGAGAATTACACTCCAAACTCTTGCAGAAAGAGAAGGTATTTCTGGCTCACAAGGGAAAGACGAAACAACTATTTTCCTTGATACAGGCTCACTCAAATCTAATGTCCAAAAGTCAGCAGACCGTCGCGTTGGATTTACAGTCCGCTCGCCTGTAGCGACAGCTTCTGTCCGCGGAACTGCATTCAAATTTCTGGCACGTTTCAAAAAAAATACGCTGGAAACAGATCGGGGCAAGGTAGCCTTTGGAAGAACCGGTAAGCAAGAAGAGCCAGAGGCGCTTCTTGTCGTAAAAGGAGAAGCGGCTTCTATTGGAATAGGAAACGAAATAAAAACTCCGGAAATGCTGGCTAAAGAAATGTCTAGCAATCTTGGTTTCGGAACATTTACTGCCGCAGAAGCTGAAGAAGGTATGATTCTGGAAGGAAATGCCGGACAGGCTAAAAATGCAAAAATAACAGGTATGATTGTATTCGATTCTGGCAACTAAGATTAAGCCTCTTTTATAAACGGTTGGTTCAGTTTTTTTTCTGTAACCAGCCGTTTTTTTTTATTTTTCGCTTTTTCAATTTTCGTATATTTGGTAAAATCTAAGTATGTTGAAAACAAATCATGGAAAAAAACTTTTAAGCAAGGTGCTCGCAGTAAGCATTTTAGTTAGTGCGCTCGCCTTTACCGCATGTAAAAACGAAAAAAAATTAACGGCATCAAGTACCCTCAACACATCAGAATCTTCTGATAAGGTTCCTGCAAAACTCAAAAAAATCTCTGAGGAAACAAAATCTTATCTTGCAGACAAAAACATCGTCGTCGTACTCGGATACGGCTATAATGACGAAGAGAATGTTACAAAAATTACGCAAAATCTCAACGAAAACTTCGGAGTCGAAACAGAAGATAAAAAAGCCCTCATTACGGTTCTTGTTTATCCTGCGGATTTTATGGTCGCTGGAAAAGAGCGTATCTCTTCTCTCGCAGACAGAATCGAAGATAAAAACCTTGCAGGCATGATTGTTTTAGGCGCTCCTGAGGGATTGCACATTGCACTTTCTAAAATTCAAGACAAAAACGAAGACGGCAAAATCCATTATCCAGTGTTCACATTCTTTTCACAGGATGATGTTTTGGGCTCGGAATCAACATCTGATTTCGTCTTGGATTATGCCCACAAAACAAATACAATCGAAAGCGAAGTCACAGATTTTATTCCAGATTTTGACGCTACAAACATTCTTACGAATTCAGTTTCTAAAATGCTTGAATTGCGGGAACCGTTAAGGGCCGATGGAAATCTCATCAATTTTGTACAAAGTTTACTCGAAAAAAATCGTACCGTTGTTCGTTATATTGATGGCGAAACAGGCTTGCAATCAATAAATCATTTTATTTTCGAGTAAAAACTTGGGCGGATGGGAATGATAGAATTAGTACAGCAGGAAAACCTTGCAATCGGCTCAAAACACATTCTCAACGCTCTTTCTGATAAAGAACTTGTAAAAGCCCTTGTTCTTTCTGACTCCCATGGAAATCCGCGGGTCATGCAGGCAATCATCTCTGCCTTTGGCGATGACTGTGACTGTCTCTGTTTTTGCGGCGATGGACTTTTGGATTTAGTCGAGTCTTTGGAACTGGGCTTTTTTGACAAGGAATTTGGTCAGCACATCCCACCTGCAATATTTTTCGTTCGAGGGAACGGAGACAACTCCACGACAACCATTTTTACTGACAAGAGGATTCCGATTATCGTTCCTGAATTCCTTGAAATAAAACTTGCCGGGAAAAATGTTTTTCTTACCCACGGGCACCGCTACAATGTCTACTACGGAAACAAAGATTTGCGTACGGAAGCAATCAACCGTGGCATGGATATAGCGTGGTACGGTCACACCCATGTTCCAAACTCCCTGCGCAGTCATGTAACCCGCAACGGACGGAATGATTTTCTGGGGATTTTGAATCCCGGAAGCTGTGCCCAGGCCCGCGGGGGAATGCCGAATACATTCGCGATTGTCGAAGTTCACCGCGATGAAGAAAAAAATATCTGTCACTATTACAAAATAAAGCAGGATCGCTTCGGCGATTATAATTTTGAAGAGATGCCAACTCCCCGCGGGGAAATAAAGCTCTTTTAATCAAAAAACAAGCACGGATTAATAAAAATTTTCGCCTAAGATAAAACTTGAACCGTCATGACCGGAATAAACGCAAGTGTCTTCTTCGCAATATTCCATGATTTTAAGCAGGCTCTCATGTATTTTCTGTTCGCTTCCGCCGATTAAATCCGTGCGACCCCATGAATGATAGAAAACTGTATCACCAGAAAGAAGAATTCTCTCCCCTTCATTGTAAAGACAGCAGGATCCCTCTGTGTGCCCTGGTGTGTGGAGAATCTGCCACTTACCCAGAGCCTCTTTTGCTTCAATCGGGAAAGAATATGAAGCCAAACATTCAGTAAGATTTTTACCGTCCTCAAGGAATGCATTGGCCGCAGGAAGATTTGACACAAATGGAAGGAATTCGTCAAAGCCCATCTGGGCGAGTGCCCTGCCCTGCATGTCCGCCGAGTCCGCGCCAATCATGTTTGAATCGGCAGAATGAATTAAAATCGGAATGTCAGGAAAAGATTTTTTGAGGGAGAAAAGCCCTGAAACATGGTCAAAATGCCCATGAGTCAGAATAACTGCAAGAGGCTTTAGATTTTTGGAATTAAGATAAGAAACGACAGAACCTTCATCGCCGGAAAAGGCACAATCCGCAGGGTCAATGACAAAAACATAATTCTCACAAAGGGGAACGATGTATGTGTTGACCGAAAGCGGGCCTGTATGCAGCTGATGAAGGTTCATAAACAAGCCTTACTGAATGTCGCTTGATGAAGAAGAGCGTGGAGCGCGTGCTGCCATAATCTCTTCGTCTGTCATCTCAGCCTGAGCCTTTGCAAAAGCTGCTTGCTGAGCCATTGTGTCGTTGTTATTTGAAGTGTAGCTGTCAACGATTGGAGCTGATTCGTTTGATACATTTGGAACCGGCTCGTTGTTCTCGTAGTTGTCTACTGACTCGTCTTCCATACCGTCTTCACCCTCTGGGCGCTGGCGTGAGTAGCTTACACTCAAGGCGCGGCCACGATAAACATGACCGTTCAATGCAGCGATTGCTTTTTCTGCGTCCTCTTTGAAGAGCTGAACGAATGAATAATTTGCGAGAACACGGATATCACCGATGCGCTCTTTTTCGATTCCTGCAACGCTGATAAAAAGACCAACAAGGTCGCGTGGGAAAACACGGCGGTTTCGACCGATGCTTACGAATACAGTCTCTGAATTTTCTGCCGGAATCTGAACGCGGGTAAATCGCTCTCGTGGCTCTGCTGGAGAAGCAGCGTCATCTGACTGGGTATCATTGCGCTCATAGCGGTTGAATCTCTCCTCACGATTTGAGCGGAAGTCTTCGCGGTCTTTGTGAGCATTAAATCTGAAAATTGCTCCGCCAGCATTTTTGAGAAGATATGCTGCTACATAAGAACGGAGTGTAAGCGGAACATTCTTCTTGAAGACTTTTTTGAGAGCCTCAAGTTCATCAGGGCTTGCTTTTACTTTTGATACAAGGTCTTTGAGATAATTAGCTGCCTGATCAAGGTCAATCTCCCGGTTCTGTCTGAAATTGTGTCTAAAGTTGCGTCTAAATGCCATAGTAAAAACTCCTTTTTAGGCTAAATCTGCGGTATAAACTGAACCTTTTTTTTCAAAGCCACAACGGGCCACTAACGGTTCTAAATAATCTGGTAATGCAGAATCAGCAATAATAAACTCTTGGATTCCGTGTTCTTTTAATAGGGAAATGCCGCGTGAAAAAAGCTCTCTGGCAATTCCTAAGCCACGGTAATTCTGATTCACAAAAACTGAGGTGAGAGCCACCACATTCTTTGCAAAGGACGAGCAATCTGAAAATAAAAGACAGCCTGCAAAATCCCCTGATAAAGTGCGGCAAAGAAGTCCGCCAATACCAGAAGAAGATTCATAATCAAACTTGCGAAGCCAAAAATGAGCAATCGCTTTGCCTAAATTGCCTCTGTGCGCTGCTTCTAATTCTTCTGCGATTTTTTTCGCCTCGATGCTGATACAATCACTGTCCTTAACATGATTGTAGGGCTGGAATTCAAAATCAGCCTGAATCAGTTCGTCATATTCTTCAAAATCCTGATTCAACTTTTCCAAGCCCCAAGATTCACGGAGCGAATTGTACCATTCCACAACGACCGAACGCATTTTTCTTTGCTTAAAAACATGGAATTGCTTTTCAATCTGCGGATACTGGCTCAAAACATTTTTAAAATTCCTGAATACCCCCCTTCCATTTGAAAGAACCTGCTCAAGCTCCGTGCGGACATTCGGCACACGCACGCTCTCGGCAAAATCTTCCATAATCTCAAAGCCGTCATTAGAAGACCAATGCGGCAAAGAATACAAAGAATCTTGCTCGCTCATTTCGTCAAGTTCCGACTGCATGAGCGAATCAAGGGAAATCACACTGCCAGAAGAGGCATCGAAGGCAAATTCTCCATTTTGGTCTTCCATAGAGAAAATAATGCTTTCGATAAGCGATTTCGTTAACTCAAATTGCATAATTTTACCAAGCGACTACTGCAAATCAGCACGCTTAGAAACGATTTTGCTTACCAAGCCGTAATCCAAGGCTTCTTCGGCGGTAAGCCAGTGGTCGCGGTCACAATCCTTTTCGACCTGCTCTTCGCTCTTGCCAGTCTCAGAGGCAATGAGTTTGATGAGTTTCTTTTTTGATTTTGCGATTTCTTCGGCCTGAATTTCAAGGTCTGTAGCCACACCGCGAGCCACGCCGCCAATCAAAGGCTGGTGAATGAGATAATGACTGTTGGGAAGGGCAAAACGACGCTCTTTTGGCACGGAAAGCAAAATGATTGAGCCCATGCTGGCGATAAGGCCGGTGCCGATTGTGTAAACGGGCGCATTGATAAAGCGAATCGTGTCGTAGATGCCGAATCCTGAATCGATTGAACCGCCTGGTGAATCGATGTAAATGTAAATCGGCTTGTCGCTGTCGGCTTCAAGCAAAAGAAGCTGTTTGATAACCTTTGCCGTGTTTTCTTCGTTAATCTCGCCGCTCAAAATAATCTGGCGGGTTTTTAAAAATTTCTCGGAAAGAGAGTCTTCCTTTTGTTCAGACTTTTTTTCTTCGTCTTTGTCGTTAAAAATTCTCATGCTATAAATATACCGAATAAAATGCAAAAATACAATCAAAAAGAGCTAGCGGGGATTATTTTACGTCCTTAGCCTCATTCCATAAATCCATCATGTCCCTGTGATGCTCGTGATTCATAGGAATATTTTTTTCTTTTAAGCCTTCTTCCACACGATGAAAGCGATACTCAAACTTTTTAATTGCCCGCTGCAAGGCGATATTTGCGTCAATGCCAAGCCAGCGACCATAGTTAATCAGAGAAAAGAGAGTGTCACCAAATTCTTCTTCCAGATGAAGCTGGGCTTTATCCAACTCAGGATTTGAACTTGAGACCGTGAAGGGCTTTTCACCATCGTATTTGGCACTTTGCTCCACATCGATAAGAGCATCATGCATTTCGGCAAGTTCCTCACAAAGTTTCATGCGCACTTCTGAAAGCGAATTCCAGTCGAATCCGGCTTTTGAGGCTTTTTTGAACATTTTGTAGGCCTTGAGCACTGGCGGAAAATTCTCCGGGATTGAGTCAAGGATTGATTCGCTTTTACGGCCTTCAACATTTTCTTTGATTCGCTCCCACTGATTGAGAACTTTTTCGGGATTGTCGGAAACATCTTCCTTGACCTGAGACTTGCCCTCGCTCTGGGCGAATACATGAGGATGGCGGCGAACCAATTTTTCGGCGATTCCGTCAATCACTTCCTGCACGGTAAAAAGTCCCTTTTCTTCAAAAAAATGGGCAATCAGAACCACATTTAAAAGCACATCACCCAATTCTTCTTTAACATGGGCAGAATCTTCCTGCGTGATTGCATCGATTGCCTCACAAGTCTCCTCGAAGAAAGTTGAGCGCAAAGAAAGAGGCGTCTGCTCTTTATCCCAGGGGCAGCCCTTTCGCACAGCCTTTACAACATCATAAAAATGAGAAAATGAAGATTCTGTTGTCTTTTTTTCAGTTTTCATATTTCGCTTTTTCCCTTTTCACTTTTCGATTATTCGTTTTTTGCTCCAGCCCTGCAAGATTCTGTTGGGGTCAGTGGAAAGAAGAAGTTTGCAGAACATTTCGTTTGTAGGGACAAATTCCTGAGCGAGAATGATTTTTTCGTCAGAGGTGAAGCTCGAAAGCACATAGTCGGCGATATTTACATTGGCAGGTTTTGAAATGCCAAAGCGGAGCCGCCAGAAATCAGCCGTACCAAGCACGGCTTTTGTTGACCGTAAGCCGTTATGACCGCCCAAGCCGCCGCTCCATTTAAGGCTGACCGTGCCAATGGGAAGCTCTAGTTCGTCATGCACGACAAGAATTTCGTCATTTTTGATTTTGAAAAAACGGGCAAGTTCGCCGATTGCCTCGCCGCTGAGATTCATGTAAGTGAGGGGCTTTAAAAAGTAGATTTTATCAGGAGCTTCTTCTGGAATGCGGGGGGCTCCGCCGTCCTTTGTGGTGTAAACGCCGGTTTCGCCCATCCATTCGGCAAGGGTGCGGGTCTCGACCACGGCATAATCGCCCTTAAACTTGTTCTGAAAGTAAAATTTATTGTAAAAAGGAAGCTGGGAGGCGAAGAGCCATGCCACATTATGTCGGGTGTTTTTGTATTCTTCGCCGTAATTTCCTAAAAAAGCCACAAGTCGAATCATAAGAAAAATTATAACACAAAGAGAAAAGAATTTAAATTCCTCTAAGAGGACACAGGGACGAAAGCGAACTAAAAGCCAGTGAGTTCCCTGGCTTTTGCTTCGACAGCGGCGGCGAGCTTTTTCGGGTCATTATGATTTTCAGTGATGATTCTGACGAAAACACTTCCCGCCACGATTGCCTCAACGGAGCTTTCAAGGGCTTTTGCCTGCTCTCCGTTTGAGATTCCGAAGCCGCCGTAGACTTTGCTTCCGCCTTCGCTGACTTTTTTGAGGAAGTCCAATGTGCCAGCATCGATTTTTGTGTCGCTGCCAGTGATTCCTGTTCGCAGGGCGGCGTAAATGTAAGGGAAGCCTGCGTGAGAGAGTTTGTAAAGTCGCTCTGAACTCATTGAGGGAGCTGCCACGGGAATGTTTATCATGCCGTTGGCCTTGCAGGCTTGGGTGAGTCCTTCGTCAAAATCAAAGGGCAGGTCGGGGATAATCATGCCTTTGACGCCAACGGAAGCCGCTTTTTTGCAGAAGGCGGCAACGCCCGGCGTGTAAATCAGGCTTCCGTAGCTCATAATGTAAATCGGAATTTTGGGGAATTCAGAATGAATCTGCTCTATAAAGCGCAAGCCGTCTTGAGTGCGGTAATGACGGCTCAAAACTTGAGTGCAGGCCGTCTGGATTGCTTGTCCGTCCGCGCTGGGGTCAGAAAAAGGCAGCTGGATTTCAAGGATGTCCGCTCCGCCACGGATAAGGGCGCGGGCAGCTTCCAGTGCAAGTTCGTTTGTGGGATAACCTGCCACAAGGTGGCTCATCAATTTTATTTTGTTCATTTTACATCTCCCATAACCTTCGCATCATGAATATCCTTTCCTCCTTCCAGGCGTTCGATTTCTGCGTGAAGGAAGTCCAGCCATTCTGCGGGGCGGAAAACCGGGCTTGTGATGAAGACATCTTTGTCACCCCGTCCGCTCATGTTGATTATGACTGCCTGGTCACTTGGGATTTCCTTTGCGATTTTCATTGCCGCCGCTCCCGCATGGGCACTTTCCAGCGCGAAGAGGATTCCCTCGTTATTAGCGAAGAAAGAAACGGCTTCAAGGGCATCTTTGTCAAGGACTGAAGTGAATTCGACTCGACCGCTCCGGCCCAGGGCTGCCAGCTGGGGGCCGATTCCGCAATAGTCAAGGCCTGCTGAAATTGACCGGGTGGGAAGAGCCTGTCCGTCCTCGTCCAGAAGGAAGCGGCTCTTGTAGCCCTGCATGATTCCGTCACGGGCGGCATTTCCCGTCATGCGGCTGGCATTTTCGCCCACATTGGGCCCGATTCCGCCCGCCTCCGCTCCGATTAAACGGGGAGATTTTTCGTTGATGAAAGGCTCAAAGAAGCCGATTGAGTTTGAGCCGCCGCCCACACAGGCGACCATGGCTCCGATTTTTATTCCCCGCTCGGCGGCCTGTTTTTTGACTTCACGGCCGATTACGCTCTGGAATTCCCGAACGATGTCAGGGAAGGGAGCGGGCCCCAAGGCAGAGCCTAAAACATAGTGGGTTGTGTCGGGATTTGCCGCCCAGTCCCGCATGGCTTCGTTTACCGCGTCCTTTAATGTGCGGCTTCCGCTTGTGACAGGGTGAACTTTTGCGCCGTAAAGTTCCATTGCCGCCACATTCGGCTGCTGACGGCGCACATCGACTTCGCCCATGTAAATCGTGCAGTCAAGGCCCAGTTTTGCACAGGCGGCGGCAGTGGCCAAGCCATGCTGGCCAGCTCCAGTCTCGGCGATGATTCGCTTTTTTCCCATGCGTTTGGCAAGAAGGCACTGACCGATGGCGTTATTGATTTTGTGGGCGCCTGTGTTTGCTAAGCCTTCAAGTTTGATGTAAATCTGTGCTCCGCCCAAGAGTTTTGTTGCCGTGGGGGCAAAGTAAAGGGGCGTTTCCCGACCAATGTAGTCACGGCGGATGATTTCAAGCTCATCGGTAAAGGCTTTGTCTGCCATTGCTTCCTTAAAAGCAATTTCAAGCTCGTCTAAGGGGCGGCGCAAAACTTCCGCTACATATTTTCCACCGAAATTATCAAAAAAACCGTTATCTGAATGAGTTGTCATTTTATGCTCCATATCTGTTTCGCGCTGTCTTATTTTTTTGTTTCTATTTACAGTAACAATATATCGCTTTATTTCCACTTGGTCAATAAGTTCTTTTTGTTGTACACTGTCTTTATGGATTCCCTATTCGCTAAACTTTCCCAAGAGGAAAAAAAGGTTCTCTTTACGACAGTCTTTTTTTATTGAGAGAGTTTTTGCCTTAAAGCCCGGTAGATTTCTCCTAGTTCAGGAAAATAACTTTGGGCACAAGCAGGAAAAATCAATTTGTCATTTTCGGCATTTGAAACAAGAAAATACTTTTCTGCCAAAGCTGATTTGAATTCATCAGAAAGAAAAAAATCTTTTATAAGAGAAGGTTTTTCATCGTCATCTTGCGAAAACAAAATGAAAGGCTCGGCAAAAAATCCTTCTTCAGGCCTTATGACTCTGGCACTTTGAATTTCCCTGCAAACTTCAGCAAACAAAAGCGGCATTACGAAAACTGAACCAAATGTATTTGACGGCTTTCCGATATGACGGATTGCATTCACCGGAGCTCCGAAACCAGCGATATTATCGATAAGGCGGTTGGCTTGCGCTTTTCCCCTTTCTTTTTGGACAAAAAGTGCAAGCAAAGGATCGGGAATTTCCTGACTTCCGATGATGCAAACTTCCCCGCGGTAACAAGGTTCTGCTAAGTCCGCATAAGAAGAAAGAAGAGGAAGGGCAATTTGGGCGAACAATTTTTCAATGTCGGGAAAAGCCTTAAAAAGCTCCTCGATTTTTTGTGCAAGAAGGTTCAATTTTCCCCTCCCCACTTTATTCTTCCGCTGCCCGCACTTTTATTGCTTCCGACCCACATTTGCCCTGAGCAAAAATTACAGCTGGCGGCAGGCATTGTAAAACGAAGGAATTTATCACTGACAGTGGAAATTTCCTCAGAGGAAGCGATGAAAGAAGAAAGGCGGGAAGAGCCCTGACCTGAAAGTCCGTTTATGAAATTTATTTTTGCCCTTGAATTGGCAAGGCGTATGTTATGCAGGAAAACTTCCCGCTCGCAGGGAGAAACCAGATCCCCTTTCGTGACGGCAATGTAATCCGCAAAAAAGAGCATGGGGCCGGCCTTGAATGGCGAGGTGATTCCTGCAAGGCAGTCAATCACGCAGACGGCGGCAATGTTCCTGAGATGAGGGGCACAGCGGCCACAAAGACCGGCACTTTCGGTAATGAGGACATCTAATTTTTGGGAAAGCCCCCAGTCAAAAACCTCTCCGATGTGGCTTGCAAAAAAATGGTCAGGACACATGTTCCCGGATATGAACTTTATTACAGAAACTCCCGCTCCCCTGTAGATTTCATCATCATCAGAGGAAATGCAGTCAAGTTTCATCACTCCCACGGATTTTCCCTGATTTTTCAGGTATTCTCCCGCCTTTAAAATCACGGATGTTTTTCCAGAGGCAGGAGACCCCGCAAATGTTATCAGCTTCATGCGCCCACCACATAAAGGGGCGTTACGCTCTTATAATGGTGCTCATCAAAGTCAAATTCATTTATGTGAACCTGCACGCTGAAAGTTTTTTTCATGTTCTCCTCGTTGATGACTTCGCTTGTCTTTCCGAAAATCGGCGGGGCATTTTTGTTCAAAATCAAAGCCTTTGTTCCGATTTTCATTGCGTGAGCCGGAAAGTGGGTGTTCACGATGGCTGAGATGTTCTTTTCCCGCGCAAGTTTTTCTATTATATTGAGGATTACAAGCTGATTTTTAAAATCAAGGTTCGACTCAGGCTCGTCCAAAACCAGCATCTGAGGATTTACGGTGAGGGCACGGGCAATCAAAACCATCTGAAGCTCGCCGCCGCTCATCTGCGTGCAGAGTTTATCCTTCAGCCAGCTAATTCCGCAAACTTCCATGGCTTCAAGGGCTTTTTTTTCGTCATCTTTTGTAGGCTGGGAAAAAGTTCCCAAGTGTGCGCTGCGCCCCATAGTCACCATATCAAGGGCAGAAAAAGAAAAGGCAGAATTTTTTGCCTGGGGAACATAGGCGATTTTTTTCCAGAATTCTTTCTGGGGAATCTGACTGATGTTTTTTCCGTCAATCAAGGTTTCGCCGTGATGCCATTTCTGTAAGCCCATCATGCACTTTAAGAGGGTCGTTTTTCCAACGCCGTTTGAGCCCAAAACACACAGAATCTCGCCGTCTGAAAGCTCAAAAGAGATGTTGTCTAAAACCCTTCTCGAATCGTAGGAAAATCCGCCGTTTTTTACCTGAAATATCATGCCCAAACTCCTCCTGTTTTTCTAAGCAGGCTGATAAAGACCGGAGCGCCAATGATTGCAGTAAGAATCGAAATCGGGATTTCTGCTGATGAGGCACTCCGCGCAAAGGTGTCGATTATGGCCATAAAAATCGCACCGAAAGAAATGCTTAAAGGAACCACCGTCTTGTTGTTGCTTCCCAAAAGCATTCTTGAAATGTGGGGAATCAAAAGTCCTACCCAGCCAATCTGACCGCACATTGAAATTACCGAAGCCGTTATGAGGGACGAAGCGACTATTATGAGAAGACGAATCATCTTTATGTTCATTCCCATGGATTTTGCCTCGTCTTCGTTGAGGGAGAGGATGTTGAGCCGCCACTTCAATGCCCAGATTACGACAAGCCCGATGATGATGAAAGGCACGCCAAACAGCAGACTTTTGTAAGTTACGCTGGACATGCTTCCCATAAGCCAGTATGTGATTGAGGGAAGCTCATCCTCCGGGTCGGCAATGTATTTTATGATTGAAACCAGAGCCTGAAAAAGCGAGGAAATGACCATTCCCGACAAAATAATCATGATGATTGAAGATTTTCCCTTAATCCGGCTTATCTGGCAGGTTAAAAAACAGGAGATAAGGCCAAAGCAAAGGGCAAGAGCCTGAATTCCAATCAGATTCCAGTGAAACATCATGGCTAGCACTGCCCCGAAAGAAGCGCCGCTGGCAACTCCCAAAGTGTCAGGAGTGGCAAGAGGATTTGAGAAAAGCCCCTGAAAAGCCGTTCCTGAGCAGGCAAGCCCCGCCCCCGCCACCAAAGCCAGAAGGATTCGCGGCAGACGGACTTTGAAAATGACGGTTTTTGCCATTACATCTCCGTCGCCGCCAAAGAGCGCATCTATAAAAGAGCGGATAATCTGGAAAGGCGAGAGAGAATAGCGGCCGATTCCAAGGCAGATGATTGCCACAAGAGGAATCATCAGAAAAGAAACAAGTATAAAAAGCGAGCGGATATTTTTATTCTGAATGAACATATTTATTTTCCGGAAGCCGCCCGAACAGGGTGGAAGATTGCGTTCAAATCTTCAGCAGTCAAGTCTGCTCCGTAGAAAGTTTTGAAGTAGTCAGTGACTTCTTTGTTGATGTCGATGTCGCCGAAAAGTTCAGGATGCAGAATCTGGCTCATCCACTGGAGGCAGAGAGGCGTGTCAGAGCTTGGCGGGAACCAGCGGTACATTCCCAGAGGAATTTTGTAGACTTTTCCGTTTTTGACTGCCTTTACCTGGCTCCAGTCATAACCTTCGATGCTGTTATTGAGCAAGTCTTCCGCAAGATACGGGCTGAAATTGGTGATGAAAATGTATTCCGGGTTCCACTGATAGACTTGCTCCATGCTGATTTGAGGCATTCCCTTCAAATCGCCTGCCACATTTTTTCCGCCTGAAGCGTTAATCCAGTAGTCGCCGTAGAAGTTTACGCCGGAAGTTTTCATGCCGGTAGTGTCGTAATGGTAAAGAATGAGGACATCGGGCTTTTCTTCAGCTTTGAGGCCGGCAATTCTTTCGCTGACTTTCTTTTCGATTTCGCGGCCGTATTTGATGATTTCGTCCGCTCTTCCTGTGTCCCCGAAAATCTCGCCGAATTTCTGAATCCAGTTGGCATAGGTTTCGATGGTGTTGAAATCAGCTACGGAAGTCGAGAAGGCAAATCCCTTGATTCCGGCATTTTCAAGACTCTGGCTCAGGGCCTTGTCCGAAGCAAGGTAGAAGACTACATCAGGATTGAGCTTTAAAAGCTCCTCCACATTGACGGCTCCGTTCTTTACAAAATCAGTGGGAACATTCACCACATCAGGGTAGACATTTTTGAGATAGGAATTCTCAGCGGCGGCCATTGATGAGGGGTGCATTCCAACCAGCTTGTCAGTTCCGCCCATGTAAAGGCAGTAGATTGACGGCAGTGGCATCGGCGAGATGATGACAACCCGCTCGATGTTTACGGGAAGCTCCACATTGCGGCCTGCATGATCGGTGACGATGTGGGTTTCATTTGACTTTGCGCTTCCGGCTGTTTTTTTGTTACAGGCCGTAAAGGCAAGAAGAGAAGCACAAAGAAGTGCAATGCTCAGACGAATAACTTTTTTCATATAGTTTCTCCTTGACTGTTTTCTTTTTTTATTTAGTTTTTACTACCTCTGTTTTTACACAGTAATTTTGGAAAGGAAAGAAGACATTTCTTTTCCCAGAATATTAATCGTGTCCTTCCAGCAGACTTTGCTTGAAACGGCAACATTGGGAAGAGGAAAGAATTTAGTCCCTTTTTTTGCACTCTCCGTCAAAAGCTCCTCCACCAGAGGATCAGCCACGACTCCCGCAAATTCACCGCTGTTGACGATTTTTCGGAATTTCGTCTCATCCCGAATGAAAATATCCCCTGCCCGGCTTTCTTCCTCTGAAAAGTCAAAAATCGTACCGGCGATAAATTCCAAATCGGCGTGGATTTTTGAGGCTGCCTGACAGATTGACCTGGAAATAATCTGGTCTCCTGCGACAAGCACTTTTTTTGCAGCGGAAGAAGATTTTTCTGCCCCGCCCTCGTTTTCAAAGATTCCCTTTTCAAGGAAGGACTTGACCTTTGAAAGAATAATTCCCCCATCTCCCACGGGAGTTCCCGTTATGTAGGGGATACCGTATTTTTTTTCCATGAATTTTGCAACTTCGATTCCGCTTTGGGAAACGACCAAATTAAGTTTTGAGAATACGGATTTTTTTATTGCCTCGATTGAGTGACCGGCAGAAAAAGAGCAGTTCACATTGATTCCTTCGCCCTCAAAAAAAGCGATGAAATCTTTTTCACATCCCTTGTTTCCAAAATCAAGGGGAGTAACTCCAATCAGGTTGATTCCGTTTCGTTCTGTTTCTGGCACAGCTTCTTTCTGGCAGAATTTTTTTATCAGTGAAATTACCGCCATGGAAATGCCTTTTCCGTAGTATGCAAGTCCCTTGGTGTCAAAACCGAAAGAAGGGATTCCAGTCCTCTCCTCAACTTCATGCATGATGCCTTCGTAATCCGCACCGATTACCATTGGAACAGGACTTCCCAAAAGGGCGATGAATTTAGGCTTTAAGCTTTCTGCCGCCTTAACGATTCTGTCAATCAAAAGATTATCGTTTCCCAAAATCGCGTCCATGTGGCGAAGTCCTGAGCAGAAAACAAAAGATTTTGAGCCCATCCAGCGAGGCTCGTCATATCCGAGATAATTTCCGGTACAGCCGGAAGCATCGTGAAGGACAATCATGCCGCCAAGCTCAAAAAGGGCCGAGGCACATCCTGAATAATCAGGTGAATAAGGGGGAAGATTAACGCAAAGTTTGCTCATACAACGATACCTGCCTTGATGATAAGGTCATCTGCTGAATTTTCATGCTCGTAAGCCTCCACAAGCATTTCCATAAGCCGCTCAACGCCCCAGAATCCAAATAAAGTCTCGTCTTCCATCAAGTCAATTACATGCTTTGACTTGGTGAGATAGCCGACAGAAAATCCGATTGAAAGGCAATTCTCATTCACATGCTCAAACTTGACCGAATCGTGATGAAGGGCATCAATGATTTTCAAGTCAGGAATTTTTTCAAGGATTTTCTGGCAGGCCTCTTTTTCAAATTCAGGAACCGCATCAACAGCAATCATCTTTACATTGAATCCCGCGTCAAAAAGGACATTCGCCAGTGTAAAGGGGCGGCGGACAGCCTGATAGTCAATCACCACAGGAAAATCCCCGATTTTTTCAGCCGCTTTTTTGACCGCAACTTCCGCCCTTTTTTTGTAAGCGGAAAAATCATCAAATTTTATGCCTAAAAGATTTTCAAGTTCCCTGTAAGTCTTTTCGATTTCCTCTACATCGTAAGTTGGAAAAGCCTTCATAAAAGGAATTCCAAGCTCCCGCTCCATGATTTTGCTTGAAAGACCTGCCGTAGGAGAAAGGACAAGATTTAATCGGGAAGAAGAAAAATCCAAAAATTCCTCAAGTTTTTTTGTCTTTCCGATGTGATTTATTTTCCAGCCGGCTTTTTTCATAAGAGAGAAAAGCTCACAGTTTTCAGAAATCGAGGCGTTGTTTCCCACCATATTGATTTGATTTTTTTTCACATCTGATTTTTCAAGGATGCTGAAAAGGGATTTCTGAAGTCCAATCATCGGCGGAACTTTCGTGTCCATCTTGAAAGGATTCATGTGGCAGGTGATGAAGCGGATGTCAGGGTGTTTTTCTGAAAGTTCCGCGTTCAAAGCCTCGTGGTCGGTTCCCAGAAGGTCATCCAGACAGGAAACGAAAATCATGATTACGCGGGGCCTTACGGGAAGTGAAGACAAAAGCTCGTCCACTCCGTCCGGCACAAGATGCTCGTAATTTCCAGAAACTATGTCGCTTTCGTCAATGTAAAGATAGCTTACCTGATTTTTAACGCCGTGAAGGATTCCGCCCAGAGCCCCGTGACGGCCGCAGGCAAAAGGAGCGACAAAAAGCATGTGGCTTTCGGGCATGGTCGCGGCTACACGGATAACGCCCCAGCCGCCGTGAGCAGGGGAAACATAATGCAGAGTTTTTTCAAAAGACGGACAGTTACACATTGCACTTCTCCATTACTTTTCTGGCAAGCTCTGTGTAAACTTTCGCCATGTCAGAGTCAGGGTAAGCTTCAACAACAGTCTTTCCCTGATTTTCAGCAAGCTGAACAGTTCCGTCTCTTGGAACGATTTGGACAATCTCTCCTCCGATTTCATCCAGTGCTTTCTGCACGACTTCAACTTCATTCTCAACATTGCGGGAATTCAAAATCACGCCGGCATAAGTTGCGTAGCCCCGCTTTCCGAAATTCTTAATTGCAGAAACGATATTGTTTGCCGCATAAAGAGCCATCATCTCGCCCGAAGTGACGATAAAAACATGGTCGGCATATCCGTTACGAATTGGCATTGCAAAACCACCGCAGACGACATCACCCAAAACATCGTAGAGAACCACATCAGGCTTGTGGATTTCAAAGGCCTCAAGTTCCTCAAGTTTTTCAAAAGCAGTGATGATTCCACGGCCCGCGCAGCCGATTCCCGGAGTAGGACCGCCAGCCTCAACGCAAAGAACGCCGTTATAGCCAACATGAACCAAGTCCTCAAGTTTTACATCTTCCGGCTTTTTGCTCCTGAGAACATCAAGAACGGAAGTGATTTTTTCGCCATTGCAAAGATTTTTTACAGAATCTGATTTTGGATCGCAACCAATCTGCATTACCTTCAAGCCCATTTTGCTCAGGGCAGCAGAAAGACTAGCCGTCGTGGTGGATTTTCCTATTCCGCCCTTACCGTAAATCGCGATTTTGACCATGTTACTTTAATACCTCTAACTTTTATAATTTATTTTTAACAAAAATTAGCAAAATCTAACATTTAAAATAAAAATGGTCAATGCAATTTTTTTTAAAAGAAGCACAGGAATCATCATCAAAAGCTGAGACACGCACAATCGTTGATCAGGTCGGTCACACGGTAACCCTTCCAAAAGAAGTAAATCGTGTCGTAATCGCTTCTGTCTGGCCCCTCGCCTCCGCATACTGCCTTATGTACGGAACGAAAGGACTTGTCGGTCTTGATCCTGCCATCATCAGTGCGGCGGAAAACTCAATGCTGATTAAAGTAGTGCCTGAAATCTCGAAAATCGAAACTTCTTTCAGCAAAAACGGTCATTTAAATGCAGAGGAGCTTTTAAAACTTAAACCCGATGTCGTTCTTTATGCCACTGGCGTTATGGAAGACTACGACATTGCGACTCAGGCAGGAATTCCCGCCGTTGGATTTTCCCTGAGCATAAAAGATTTCAATGCAGTTGAAACAATCTTTACCTGGATTGACCAGCTGGCAGAAGTCATGGGAACTGAATATGACACCTCTGCCTACAAAGAATACGCCGACAAAATCCAAAAACTGGTGGCGGAAAGAATCGCAAATATCCCGGAAGAGAAAAAGCCCGCCTCAATGATTATCCACCGCTACAGCGACACGCCCCTGCAAATTCCGGGCACAAAAACCTGGGGGGACTATTGGATTACGGCATCCGGGGCAAGAAATGTGGCGAATGTGAACAAGGGAACTCCGCAGGTCACCGTGGAAGAAGTCTACAAGTGGAATCCAGACAGAATCTACATCACCAATTTCAGTGATGCCCTGCCGGAAGACCTGTACACGAATTCCTTCCAGAACTACGACTGGTCGAATGTCCGCGCAGTGAAGGAAAAACATGTCTATAAAATGCCCCTGGGAATTTACAGATGGTATGTCACAAATACGGATTCCCCCCTCACGCTCTTATGGCTCGCAAAGGAACACCAGCCAGACCTTTTCGCCGACATCGACATGAACAAAGAAATCAAAGATTTTTACAAGAAATTCTATAAACTTGATTTGACAGACAGAGATATTCAGGAAATCTACACGGCAAAAAGAGCCGCAAGCGGCGGAATCAAAAATTAACAGAAAGATGCCGGGGGAAATTGCTACTTCCCCCGGCAGGAAGGGCAGCCTCTTTTTTAGATGAGGAGACCGCCCGACAAGAATCTTATTTTATGCAACGTCCTCTTGCGCATTCAGTTGCTCGCTCACAGTTTGTATCTCCTTGAGCTTTGCCAGTGTCTTTCCTGAATCGATTGCCTCAAGAGCCATGTTGTAGCCGTCTTTTAAGGTTCGAGCCTTTCCGCAAAGATAAAGCACTGCCCCCGCGTTCAGACCCACGGCATAACGGATTGTCTTTGTTTGTCGATTTGAGGTTATCATTAATTATCTGTTCTTTATTCTTTTCGTAATCCAATTACTTTTTACCTTAAATAATTCCATAAATAATCTTTTTCTTGACGGACATGCATTTTTTCTTTCTCATTATATGCATAAACCTCAAAATTATTATTATCTGTATAATAATCAATTAGCAAAACATCTGAAGGAATTAAATAAAAATAGTGCTCAATAAAGTATTCCAAGAGAGTTTTACAATACTTCTGATTATAACTCATTTCTACAAAAAATAATTTTTTATATTTTCCTGGGGCTAAATAAAATGAAAACATAGCATCTGACCAATTCTTGATTTTAGCCGAAGGAGCATTTCCTGATTCTGTCCAGGTTTGAGATTTGCATTCTACAATAATTGAATCATTTCCTAAGTCAAATGCATGATCTTTTTTTGCTTTTATTCCAATTTTAACTTTCTTTTGATTCTCCAAGATTACATTGTTTTTTTCTAAAAAATTATAAATAATTTTTTCAAATATTTTTCCAGCTTCTGTATTTGATTTTACACCTTTCCTTTGAAAATTGTTATTGTCCATTTTTATTTCTCCAAAAGCGCCTCAAGTAGCGGGCGTCCGTATAACAACTGGTTGTACCGCAGCGGGCTCGACCCGCTGTCGGCTACGAACCTTTGTTATGACAAAACATTACTTATACAGAATTATATTTCTTAAAATCCTTTTTCTTTAAGAAGATTCTGTACGACCATTTGAAGCGTATGCTCCTATTATTATACTTTTCCTAAGCGGCGTAAAGCCGCGTACTACCGCTACTTCGTCCTCGCCCTAAAAATCAATTTCATTTTAAAAAGCAAGCTCGACTTGCTTTCT
>ODAI010412490.1_pt1 | contig 30150 bp, 25 predicted proteins | sample 1539321 | NCBI WGS metagenome assembly ODAI01 (sample SAMN02144231, study PRJEB22623) | gut metagenome | biome: sheep rumen | host: Ovis aries | place: New Zealand
AAAAGAAATTAAAGAAATGCCAAACTACTTTGCTGATTACGACACAACAGTTCACTTTATCAGCGAAGAAGAATTAAAGCGCGACCATTCTGGAATTCCTCACGGAGGATTTGTAATCCGCTCTGGAAAAACTGGCTGGGACAACGAGTTCAACAACGTAATTGAGTACAGCCTCAAGCTTGACTCAAACCCTGCATTCACATCAAGCGTACTCGTAGCTTATGCCCGCGCTGTTTACAGAATGAACAAGGAAGGCCAGACCGGTTGCAAGACAGTATTTGATGTAGCACCAGCATACCTGAGCCCATTGAGCGGTGAAGAGATTCGCGCTCATTTGCTCTAGTAAATAATAAGTGTCATTCCCGCGCTTGACGCGGGAATCTGTATATTACTTGTCCTAAACAGATTGTCGGATCAAGTCCGACAATGACACGTGATGATAGGGGGCGTTGCGGGGGTGTCCCCCGCTGGGTGGGGTAGGACGCAACGTAGTGCGGCCGTAGGGCGGGGCTCCGCCCTTCTGTATGAGGAGAAAAATTATGAATTCATTTATCGAACAATCAAACTTTTTTGAAGGAAACGACCCGGAGAAAATTGCCCAGGAATACGGCACTCCGCTCTATGTATACAACGAAAAGATTCTGCGTAACCGCATGGACGCTGTTGCAAAGGTAATCACAAAATATCCTTACACCGCAAACTATTCGGTAAAGGCAAACACAAACATTCACATTCTTAAGCTTGCTCTTGAAGAAGGCAACAATTGTGACGCAATGAGCGTTGGCGAAATCCAGATGCTGCTTAAGGCAGGCTTTCCAAAAGAACGCATTTTCTTTGTACCGAACAATGTTAGCGCAGAGGAAATGCAGTTTGCAATTGACCACGGAATTATGACAAGCTGCGACTCGCTTGCTCAGCTGGAGCTTTACGGTTCGCTGAATAAGGGCGGAAAGGTTGCGGTTCGCATTAACCCAGGTGTAGGCGCCGGTCACCACGAAAAGGTTGTAACAGGCGGTAAGAAAACAAAGTTTGGAATTTCAGAGGAGTTTATTCCCAAGATTTTTGAAATTGCTTCTAAGTACAATCTTACAATCGCAGGAATCAACCAGCACATTGGTTCTCTTTTTATGGATCCCCAGCCTTATCTGGATGCGGTATCTAATTTGCTGCGTATTGCCTTGCAGTTTAAAGACCTTGAGTTTGTTGATTTTGGCGGTGGCTACGGTATTCCTTACCACAAGCTGGATGACGAAGCAGTTTTCCCAATGGAAGATTTTAAGAAGCGCCTTGAGCCTATTCTGGACGACTTTGTTGCAAAGTACGGACGCGCACCGCTTTTTAAGAGCGAACCTGGCCGTTTCTGTGTTGCAGAAGGAAGCGTAATTCTTGGCCGCGTTCACGCAGTTAAGCACAATAACGGAAAGACATTTGCCGGAACAGACATTGGCATGAACGTGCTTGTCCGCCCAAGTATGTACGACAGCTGGCACGACATTGAAGTTATCCGCGAAGGAAAAGTTGTTGCCCGTGATGGTGCCCAGCTCCTCGAACAGACAGTAACAGGCAACATCTGCGAAAGCGGTGACCTTCTTGCAAAGGACCGCCCGCTGCCAGAAATGAAGCGCGGAGACCTTGCCTGCGTTTTGGACACAGGTGCCTACGGTTGGTCTATGTGTTCAACCTACAACAGCCGCCCCCGCCCAGCAGAAGTTCTTATCTGCAAGGATGGAAGCGTAAAACTTATCCGCAGAAGAGAAACAATTGAAGATTTGATGAGGCTCTTCTAAAAAAAATGGCGGCATGCTCAATCGCTTTGCAATTCTGCATGCTGCCAAGCCACCCTTTCGTAGCAGTTTGGCATGACGGTTCTTTATGTTAATGGCATTAGAAGTTAACATCAGAATTTAACCTATACATAACATTCAGTTTTTATGCTACAATAAACCATGCCCAACACAAAGCCACAGATAACATACGCAGTCTCCCTGCACCCCTCAAAAGAAGCGGAAGAAATTATAGCATCAGCGGTAAAGGCCCTGGCAGACGCAAGCGGAAACGACTTTATAGTAAAAAGCCGCATACCGCCACACATAACGCTCGGAGCCTTCCACGCAACAAAAGAAAAAGAAGCAAGGCTGCTTGAGCTTGTAACAGATTTTTCCAGAATGCAAAGGCCTGGCAAAATTCAATTCACCGGAATAGGAAGCTTCAAGAAAAAAGTCATCTTCCTAAAGCCGCAAAAAGACAGCTTTCTTACAAAAATGAACGCAGAACTGCACAAGATTCTGCTTAAAGAATTTGAAAGGGCAGAAAACGGCTACTACCTTCCAGAAATATGGGTACCCCACACCGCCTTAGCAACCCGAGTGAACCAAGCCCACTTTGGCCAAGCGGTAAAACTAGCAGAGCAGATAAAACTCCCGCTGGAGACAGAAGCAAAAGAAATTGCCCTTTACCAGTGCCACCCCTCCTTTGCAGAGCTAAAGCGCTTTCCCCTAGGCTAAGCTAAAACAAGTCCAGCATGGAATCAAGATAGACCGCCTCGCGAACTTCAAGCTGATATTCTGGCTTTGTCATGTAATACAAGATGAACTCAAGGACAAGCGCACTGCCAAGCCCCCTACCCTCTAGCTTAAAGTTGGAAAAGCCCATGGGAAGGTAGGTCTCTACAATATCAGCAATGCCAATAAAAGCAGGGTTCTTCTTTGCAAGCGAAAAGCGGTAGCCGCCATCCCCACCCGGAGCAGTGCATTTGTGTTCCATAACATCCAGTCCAAGATTTCTTCTGCTAACGTTTTCGTAGCAAAGCTTTCGTTCACTGCAAAAAAAATTGCAGCATTCGTTGCAAAGAAATTCAACCTTATTCTTCTGTTCACGAGAAAGCAAATCAAGCCTTTTAAATTCCTTGTTCAGGCGGAAGTCTGGAACCACATAGCTAAATTCATGCCGTTTTAGTTCCAAAAGAAAATCATCAAAAGAGCTAAGCACCTTGGTTGTAGAAGAAACAAGGTAAAGCCCTGGATAATTCTTTGCAAGGTAGTCCGCCAAAAGATCGAAATGAACTATTGCACCGCTAGGAACATTAAGGCCTTCAAACATGGAGCAAAGAGCGTTGCAGCCCCTGTCCAAAAGATGCTCCTTTGTAAGCAGGGAATTGCTAAAGGTAAGCCTTGCAGAAATGCCAAATTCATCCACCAAAGAAAGCACATCCCTTGCATCCGCATCCCCACAACATGCCCTGCCGCCTCCCCAAAGACAATCCTGCGGTGCACCGTAAATGGATGCAATCTCGCACCAGTCATAAAAATATTCCCTGTGTTCCCTAAAAAGCGGAAGAAAAATCCTATAGAAGTCATAAAACTCAAAAAGCCCCGGCAGATGGTAAAGTGCCCTGTTCGGAAAGTGAGCATCCATAAAGAAGAAAATCCTCCTAAGAAATATTTTAGCACACACTCAGTAGCAAATAATAGTGGCACCCCAAAAAGGCACTTGCACAAGCACTTTTTTTTTGTATAGTATCATCATACAAAAGTTTAAGCCTAAAACAAGGTTTATGCTTATAAAAAAAATTCATGTCGGAGGTATTTTTACATGAAAAAGTTAATTACAGGCATTGCCATAGTCTTGGCAACAGCATTGATTGGAACTGCCGCATTCGCAATTGAATACGATGGTGATGTACAAGTAAACCTGGGACTTAGAGACACGTCATTGAAAGCAGATGATATCGATGACAAATCAGGGAGTCTTCCAACAATTGGAATAGAAAACTACAATCTCTTTAAGCTGAATGACATATTTTCTGCAGGTTTTATGGAAAGCATAAGTTTTGGCACACCGCTCTTTATTGATGATGACACATCTATAAAATTTCTTGTTGGTCCTGCAGCTTCTGCAAAACTTGGCAACATCGTAAAGTTACAGGCAGGGGCCGGTCTTGCCGTTGCTAAGGTAAAGGCTATCGGTGACGAAAAACACGAAGGCCAATTCCGCGATATTTATTTGGAATACTCCTTTACCGGAATTGGCTTTGGACTTGACCTTCAGGCAAAATTCCTACCGCAAAGCAAAATAAGCCCTCTCGTAGGTTTCAGATACACCTATGTAACATCAGGAAAATTTGATATAAAAGCAAAAGCTGGATCTGATACTTTAGCAGAAGCTTCTGTAGCCGAAACAATAAATGCAAACTTCATTAACGTTTACTTAGGCGCAAGCTACAACTTCTAACTAAGACTTTCTAGCCATCTGTCCCCAAAGCAGGGGGCGTTTTTTCTCCTCCCATAAAAAGAAACAATCCCTTCCACTCAGGATAGTCATAGCCGCTTATACAAATAAGCATTTTAGTCAACCTTGTGAGTAAATTTTATTCAGCCAATTCAGCTTTAAAATTATTCTTAGGTTACAATTTTTAACGGCTTATTCATTATCTAAATCTATAATATAATCCTCCAAACAATCTTTCCCATCACTCATTCCTCTGTCATACTTTTCTATATGACCATCCTTAAAACAGATAGACAATTTACCAATCGCATCATCATAAAACAAAGAAAGCTTAAGACTTTTTTCCGAGATAAAACCAGCAACCTCCTTAAACATTTTTTGAATTTTCTCTGGAGAGTACACAAGTTCTTTTTTACTATTCACTTCCTCAAAATTATCAATCTTATTGAAAATGACAACTCTTCCATCTGGGTAATAAAGAATCTCTTTTTCTAAAATAATCTCCCACGAACCTTTACAGACGACAGACCCCATTACAGTTTTATTGTACTTTATACATTCTATTTCCTCTGCATTAATTTTTTTCGTCTGCATAGTTTCAACAGCCCATTGATTTTCTTTTATCCAATTAAGATACCTATCATATGCCGATGTTCTTGCAGATTTATTATCATTCATTCTAGTAACGCTCCTTGAAAAAAAACTTGCTTACCATTTCCGAAATCCTTACAACACTAAAAACGCTCCTTCATAATCTTTTAGCCACAGAAACTTTCCATCCTAAGAAATACTCTAGCACACACACAACGCAAATAACAATACAGAGCAAAAAAATCTAGATTCTTCCACAATGGCACTGACAAAATTTTCTATTACACTTTCCAAAAGTCGTTTGTTACGGAGGTCTTTTGTCCACTCCCACTCGATTGGAGTTTCTCCGTACAATAAACCTGCAATGCTTTATGCAATGCAAGCAACAGTGTCCGTATCGCTCCCAAGATTCAACGCTTTTAAAACGCAGTCGCGGTAGTTTTCTATTGTAAAAAAACACCAGAGGGCAGCTTCCAGTGTGTGAACCACATGACCAGACCTTCTTATTTGGGGTTCGCGTAGTTCCGTAAAGCTACTGCGGATTATTCTGTCGTACTTTGCAAAAGCCTGGTCTCTTTTTGTTCCTTCCGAATTAATTGAATCCGAATCCGCTGCAGAAGTTCCTATTGCATCTGAACCAAACTTTTAAATAGGTAAAATTGAAAGTAAAACAACATACCTATTCACAATTCCGCAAAATAAATATATAATCATTCCATGACATCCTCTAATGATGATTCCGTTTTTTCGGTAAGCCAGCTGACTGGGCTTATAAAGACAATGCTAGAAGGAACTTTTCCCAACGTGCAGCTTAAGGGGGAAATTTCCAACTACAGGCCAAACGCGAGCGGGCACTTGTATTTTGTGCTAAAGGATTCGCAGAGCCAGATTAGTGCGGTTATGTTCCGCGGAAGGGCTGCTAGCCTTAACTTTGTTCCCAAGGACGGAATGCTTGTTCAGGTGCGCGGTTCTGTTTCCGTTTACGCTCCACGTGGCAACTACCAAATTATCATTAGCAGCATGACAAAAGCTGGTGCCGGCGACATAATGGAAATGATTGAAGAGAGGAAGAAGAAGCTTGCGGCAGAAGGGCTTTTTGATTCATCACGCAAGAGAAAGCTTCCTTTTTTTCCAAGGCGCATTGGAATTGTAACAAGTCCGACCGGTGCTGCAATACGGGACATTCTTCAGATTACCAGGCGGAGGAACCCAAAGGCAAGCGCTATAGTTTTTCCTACCATTGTACAGGGGGAAGATGCGGCTCCTTCCATAATAAAGATGATAGAAATTGCAAACGCATACTCTATGTGCGACGTGCTTATAGTTGGCAGGGGTGGCGGTTCACTAGAAGACCTGCTGCCCTTTAGCGATGAGGGCGTTGTAAGGGCAATTGCAGCTTCCGAGATTCCGGTTATTTCTGCGGTTGGACACGAGATTGACTGGGCGCTGAGTGACTTTGCGGCAGACCAGCGGGCACCAACCCCAAGTGCGGCGGCAGAGCTTGCAGTTCCCCTTCTTTCCGACATTGAGCAGAGCATAGATGTTTCGCGCAACGAGATGCATGAATCCATACAGGGTAAGCTTGAGCACCTGCGTCTTATGCTAAGGACTTTTACGCCGGAAAACATGGAGCTTCAGTTTAGGCACATTGAACAGCCACTTTCCATGCGCTTTGATTCTGCCAGGGAAAGGCTTGAGCAAAACATCAAGGACTTTTTGCAGGACAGGCGGCACTTTCTTGAACAGTGCGAGCAGACGCTGAACAACTGCAACCCCCAGACAATCTTTGACAGGGGATATTCAATGGTAACGGACCAAGATGGAAAAGTTGTCCGAAATGCGGCTGCCCTTTCACCGGGAGCAAAAATAAAAATACGCCCTGCAGAAGGAAGCATTAGCGCAGAAGTTTTGAGCGTTGGCCAATAGAGACAATTACGGGAGGTAAATATATGAACAATTTTGAAGATGACTTAAAGAAGCTTGAAGAGCTTACCGACGACATAAAGCGCGCGGACATTTCTTTGGAAGATGCACTCAAAGATTTTGAGGACGGAATAAAGCTTGCAAAGAGCATGAAGAAGACCCTGGACGCAATGGAAAGCAAGATTCAGATTCTAATGAATTCCCCGGAAACTGAGGATGACGAGGAAGAAGAAAAGGACGCAAAGCCCAAGGCAAGAAAATCCAAGGCACCTGCAAAGGGGGAAGGACCTGTGCTGGACTTCTTTGACCCGGGTTCAGAAGTAAACGGAACTAGGAACGCGTAGCAAGGAAATTCCATGGAAGCTAAGGTTAGACAATTAAGCGCGGACGTTGCAAGAAAAATTGCGGCTGGAGAAGTTATAGACAGGCCAAATGCAATTGTGCGGGAACTTTTGGACAATGCGGTAGACTCTGGCGCAACAAAGATTAGCGTAGAAATTACAGGCGGCGGCATAGAAAAAATCCGCGTTAAAGATAACGGCTGCGGAATGAGCAAAGAAGACTTGGCTGCCTGTGCACGGCCACACGCAACAAGTAAAATTTCCAGTGAGACTGATTTGCTAAACTTGTCCACCCTTGGCTTTAGGGGAGAAGCACTTGCTTCCATGGCGGCAGTTTCCCGGCTTGAAATTACAAGCGGCACTTGCAGGATGTGCGCATCTGTTACGGAAGACCACGTTATAACGACTGTTCCGCCGGTTACTGGCACTATTGTCCAGACCCAAGCCCTGTTTGAAAACTTTCCCGCAAGAAGGGTTTTCCTAAAACGAAGTGCAAGCGAAGCTGCTTTGTGCAGGACAACCTTTGAAGAAAAAGCAATTGCCCGGCCAGACATAGCATTTACCTTTACAAGCGACGGAGAGGAAAAACTTAACCTTCCCGCAGGACAAACCCTAACGCAGAGGTTTTGCCAGACGCTTGAACTTTTTGAAAGCGAAGACCTCTTTTACGAAATAAAAAATTCATCGGCGGCAAAGGACTTTTCATTTTCCCTTGTGATAGGGGAACCTTCCGTTAGCCGCTCAAACAGGAAAAACATTTACATATATGTTAACGGCAGGCGCATAAACGAATACTCGCTGATTCAGGCGATTGAATACGGAGCGCAGGGTTACTTTCCAAACGGAACGCATCCTGTTGCATCTCTTTTTGTTACGATGAACCCGGCCCTTGTTGACTTTAACATTCACCCGGCAAAAAGGGAGGCCCGCTTTAAGGACATTTCCCAACTGCACCATGAGGTAAGTTCTGCAACAAAAAATTTCTTTAAGCAGTACACGCTAAAGAACATAATAAACCAAAGCCAGGAAGAAGAGGACAAGGGTCTTGAGCTGAACTACGGGCTGGAAGAAAGAATGTACGGCGGAGCTTCTTCTGTTGCTTCCCCGGATGAATCTACGGATTTTGCAGCACCTTCTGACTTTATTGTAAACGCAAAAATGCCAGGCTTTTCAAAGGGATATGGCCATGGCGGCTACAGCCAGAACTACAGCCAGTCCATGAACCATACGAGTTTTGGCAGGGGAAATTTTACAGGACGAAGCCAGTACGAAAAAGCCATTACGGAAGAAATGGAAGCTTCCATTAACGGACACTTTGCAAAGCCAAATTACCTGCCAGACCAGCCACCTTCATCTTCTATGGAAAAAGGCGGGGAATCTGGCTTTCATTTTGTTGGAATGGCTCTTGGCACTTTTTTGATTGCGGAAAAAAACGATGTTCTTTACATAATAGACCAGCACGCTGCCCACGAGCGCATTTTGTACAACCGCATTATGGCAGACGCAGGGCAAAAGCAGACGCTTCTTGTTCCCTACATTGTGCAGACGGACAATGCTGCGGACGACAACTACATTAACGCGCTAAAGGAAAAACTTGAGCAGGCAGGCTTTACCGGCAAGGACTGTGGCAAGGGAAAGTGGGAATTTTCTACTGTCCCAATAAGATGGAAGGGAACGGAAGCAGACCTAAAGAAAGACCTGCTTGACAGAAGGATTAATCCCCACGACATGATTAATGCGGCGGCAGCAAGCACTGCATGTAGGACTGCTGTTATGGACGGTGATGTTCTGGACAGCGGAACCGCTGCATGGATTGCAGAAAAGGCTCTTGAACTGCCAGACCCCCACTGCCCCCACGGACGTCCTGTTTACACTACAATTACGCGAAAGCAATTGTTTGCCCTTGTAAAAAGAATTTAATTTTTAAGCCCATGGACGGGCGGCTTAGCAATGCGGAAAATCCATGGAGGGAAGTTTGCAGGGCAAGCGCGGCAGGTGCTGGAGGGGCGGTTGGTTAAAAATTGCATCCATGCAATTTTTAACCATGAGTTTTCCGATGGAAAACTCACCAGTTTTGATTGCTAACATATTGACGCGCCCTCCATGGCGCTATTTGTTTACAGATACAGAATAGAACCCCGGAAGTACCACACACATGGCACTTTTGTTAGCGGAAAAGATTGTCCGTCAGTAAAGGCAAGTGCCGCCCAAAAAAAGAAAAAGCCTGATGCTTAAAACCCATTACTGGATTTTTGCACCAGGCTCTTTTGTTTGCGAACCTTTTTTCTATATTGCTTCTTATTACTTCTTTATAGAAGCAAGGAGTTTTGCAACCTCTGCCATTTTGTAGGTTGGGTTGTTTTTCTGAAGATAGGTAAGGTAAGTTTCTGCGCTTTCCATGTCTCCCAAGGCGATGCACACTTTTGAAAGCTCAAGATATGATTCCCAGTCCTTTGGATTGGCTGCAATCACGTCTTCGTAGGTAACTTTTGCGCTGTCGTACTGCTTGGCACCTGCGTATGCCTTTGCCAAGTTTGCACGCACGGTGTTGTCTTTTGGAGAAATTGCCAGTGCGTTCTGATAGTACTTGATTGCCTGGGTAAAGTTTTCCTTTTTGTTGTATGCGTTGCCAAGGTTGTTGTTTACCTCAAAGTTGGAGCTGTCCAATTCGTAGGCTTTTGACAGGACGGCGATTGCAGAATCACTCTGACCGTCTTCATTGTAAAGGGCACCAAGGTTTGTTCTGGCCTTTACGTTGTTGGGGTCATTGAGGAGAACCTCGTTGTAGAGGGACTTTGCCAATTCTGCGTTGCCTGTCTTTTCCTGGGCAAGTGCGTAGTTGTAGGTAATGTTGTTCTTAAGTTCGTCATTGGCAGAAGCCTTTAATTCGTAGGACTGCTTTGCATAAGAAAGTGCCTCTGAATTCTTTTCCTGCGCAAGGAGAACTGTTGAAAGGTTGTAGTATGTTGCAGGGTCTGTCTTTGACTTGTCCATGTAGGCTATGGCTTTTTTGAAGCTGTTTTCTGCGGCGGAGTAGTTTCCGATTGCGGCAAGGGCAGATCCGTATTCTTGGTAGGTCTGTGAATTTGCCGGGTTGATTTTTATTGCCTTGTCAAATGCGGCGCTTGCACCCTGGTTGTCTCCCTGGCGGGCCATGATGCGTCCTGCTGCAATGTAGGCGCGCTCATATTCACCGTCTATCTGGTAGGCCTTGCGGTAAGATACCAGAGCCTGAGAGTTGTCGTTTAAGCGTTCGGAAACATAGCCAAGGTTGTAGAAGGCAGGTGCGAACTTTGGATTGAGTTCTGTTGAATTCTTGAATGAAGCCTGTGCTGCCTTGAACTTTCCCTGCTGAGCCTGGGCACGGCCAAGCTGATAGTAATAGGATGCGTTCTTTGGATCGGCCTTTATTGCCTTTTCAAATTCAGCTTCTGCCTGGGCGTAGTTTTTGTTCTTGAGGGCTTCCATGCCAAGGACGTAATGGCTTCCTGCATCGTCGCTGCCCTTTGCAACTGCTTCGTTGGCAAGTGTCTTTGCGGCATCTGCAAGCTTCTTTTTGTCTGCAGGATTGTCTGTGTTTTCTGAAGCATCGTAGAGTGCCTGTGCAATTTCTGACTTTTTCTTTGCGGCATAAGCGGGATCGTCGGATGGAAGCATGCTCATTGCCTTGTTAAAGTGGGCAATTGCTTCTTCTACGTTTCCTGCTGCAAGGGCGGCCTTGCCCTTTGCAATTTCGCTGTCTATGTCCTTCTGCAGGGCGGCAAGTTCAGCCTGTTTCTTGGCCTTTGCGGCGTCTTCTGCGGCTTTCTTTATACGCTCTTCTTCTGCAGCCTTCTTTGCAAGGGCTTCTTTTTCCTGAGCGGCGGCTTTGCTTATGAGTGCCTGTACGTCTGTATCGCGCTTTTCTGAAGACGGAAGCGTGTTTAATATTGCCTGAGCTTTGGCATAGTCACCGGCATCAAGTGCTTTCTGTGCCTGGGCAAGTTTGTCTGCCTTTTCCTGTGCGGCTTTTTCTGCTTGTGCCTTGGCCTGGGCGGCCTGCTTTTCGCTTGCTATCTTATTGCGCAGAGCAGTTACGTCGCTGTCGCTCCTCTGGTTTGCAGGGATTGAATTGAGTATCTGCTGGGCCTTGTCGTAGTCTCCGGCTTCGAGTGCCTTTTGTGCCTGGGCAAGTTTGTCTGCCTTTTCCTGGGCGGCTTTTTCGGCGGCGGCTTTGGCTTGGGCGGCCTGTTTTTCGCTTGCTATCTTGTTGCGCAGAGCGTTAACGTCTGGATCGCTACGCTGGGCTGAAGGAATTGAGTTTAGTATCTGCTGGGCCTTGTCGTAGTCTCCGGCTTCGAGCGCCTTTTGTGCCTGGGCAAGCTTGTCTGACTTTTCCTTAGCGGCCTTTTCTGCTGCTGCCTTGGCATCTGCGGCTTGCTTTGCGCTTGCTATTTTGTTGCGCATTGCGTTAACGTCGCTGTCGCTTCTCTGGTTTGCAGGAATTGAGTTTAATATCTGCTGGGCCTTGTCGTAGTCTCCGGCTTCCAGGGCTTTTTGTGCCTGGGCAAGTTTGTCTGCCTTGTCCTGTGCGGCTTTCTGGGCTGCCTGCTGTTCGGCTGCCTTTTGCGCGGCGGCTTTTTCTTCCGCTGCCTTGGCCTGGGCGTTTGCCTTGTTCAGCATGTTCTGGATCTGGCTGTCACCCTTGTTTGTCTTGGCAAGTTCGTTCAGTATCTGCTGGGCTTTGGCATAGTCACCGGAATCGAGTGCCTTCTGTGCCTGGGCAAGCTTGTCTGCCTTGTCTTTTGCGGCTTTTTCCGCTGCGGCTTTGGCTTGGGCGGCCTGTTTTTCGCTTGCTATCTTGTTGCGCATTGCAGTTACGTCACTGTCGCTCCTCTGGTTTGCGGGGATTGAGTTGAGTATCTGCTGGGCCTTGTCGTAGTCTCCTGCTTCAAGAGCCTTTTGTGCCTGGGCAAGTTTGTCCGCCTTGTCTTTTGCGGCTTTCTGTTCCTGGGCAAGTTTTTCTGCCTTTTCCTGTGCGGCCTTTTCTTCCGCTGCCTTGGCCTGGGCATTTGCCTTGTTCAGCATGTTCTGGATTTGGCTGTCGCCCTTGTTTGTCTTGGCAAGTTCGTTCAGTATCTGCTGGGCCTTTTCATAGTCACCTGCGTCAAGATATTTCTGGGCAAGGGAAAGCTGATCCTGTTTTTTTCTTTGGCTAAGTTCCTCTGCACTTGGTACAGAAGATGAGTCGCCTTTTCTATTTCTTCTTAGAAGCTCACGCTTTTCGTCTGCAGCCCTGTACATGCGCAAAAGTGCGTCCTTGTCGTTGGGGTTGCGGATCATAAGGTCGTTGAGGATTCTAAGTGCATCGTCATAGCGGCCTTCATCTGTAAGTTCAGTTGCCCTTGCAAGAGCCTCTTCCCTGGAAGACGGAGTGCGTACGTTGCCTGTGCTGCGGTCAACTGTGATTGGCTTTGCAGAAGATTTTCCTGTAGAAGCATTTACCGCAGGCCTTGTCTGGCTGGTGTTTGTGTTTGCGGCAGAAGGAGTGCCTGTTGAAGCAGAAGACGCATTTGTTGAAGCAGATGCTTTTCCTGCTGAACCGGAAGCGGTGCCTGTTGAACTTGATGCTGTTCCCGAAGCATTTGCGGCTGAATTGCCGGCAGATGCATTGCCTGTGCCGCTTGATGAAGAAGATGAAGCAGAGGCATTTGTGGCAGGGGCATTCCTTGAAGAAGATGAAGTGCCTGTGTTTGCGGCCACTGCAGTAGAAGATGCCGTAGCACTTGCAGCCGGCCTGTTTGCAGAAGAAGTGCCTGTGCCGGAAGATGCATTTCCTGCAGAGCTACCGCTTGAAGCTGCATTTGAAGAAGGAGTATTGCTTACAACAGTCTTTACCGTCTTTGGTGTAGAAGCTTCACTGCGGCCGGATGTGCTGTTAGCAGATGTGTTGCCAGCAGATGTGCCTGTATTCTTTGCAGCCTGGCTTCCTGTTCCTGAAACAAGATCCGCTAATGAAGAACCTTCGTTTCTTGCCCCCTGAGACTGAGCATTCGGATTGGAATATTTATGCTTGCTATCTGATGAAGTGCCGTTGGCAGATGTGCCTGTATTCTTTGCAGCCTGGCTTCCTGTTCCTGAAGATGGTGTAATGGCATTTGCCATTTCGCTGTAAACAGGAGGATTCTGGCCTGCATTACCTTCATTAGACAAAGAAGCCCTTGCTGCAAGCTGGTCTTTTAGGGCCTGGTTTGCGGCTGCTTCATTGGCCTTGCGCTCTTTTTCTGCCTGTTCAGCCTCTTCTTTTGCCAAGCGGGCATTGCGTGCGGCTTCTGCCTTGTCTGCTTCTTCCTTTAGGAATGCTGCCTTTTCCAAAAGACTGCGTACTTCCGCATCATTTGGATCTTTTGCGGCAAGAACTCCAAGAACAGCAATTGCCTGATCATAAAGTCCAGAGTCAACAGCATCGTTAGCCTGCTTAAGGGCATTCTGCCTATCCAAAGCGGCCTGTTCAGCCTCTGCCTTGAGGGTTTCTTCGCTTGCCCTTTCGCGGAAAGTCATTGCCATGTCAAGCATCTGCTTTGCTTCGTCATCTTCCGGGTTGTCCACAAGAAGAGCGTTAAGCACGGTGGATGCATCATCATACAAAGCCGTGTCTACATAGCGCTGGGCAATAGAGATTGCATTTGAATGCTTTGAGCTGTCGTAGGATTCATTTCCAAAAGGATCTGTAAATGTCTGCCCCGAAAATCCTGCATGGGGATCGGAGTCTTTCTTTAACTGAGCCGTTGTGTTAAAAAGGCTGTTTCCGTCTGTGTCCTGGTTGTCCTTAAGAAGCAGTCCGTTTATAAGGCTGAGTGAATTGTCGTAAAGCCCCTGGCTTGAATAAGTCTGGATAAGGGCAATTGTATTTTCCTTTTCCTGCCTCTGCTGTTCAAGGGCAAGTCTTTCTGCCTTGCGGGCGGCACGGACATCCCTTGTGCTGTAGAGCCAGCCGCCAACGCCTCCGCCTATACCAATTGCGGCTATTGCACATGCAAGTCCGGCAATAAGCTTTTTGTTAACAGGCTTCTTGGGCTTAATGTAGCCACTTTGGTTTTCATAGTTCTTCTCGTAAGTCTTTCCGCTTTCGGAAGAGCTTCCGCTTGACGAGCTGCCATAGGATGACATTTCAAAAGTCGTGTCTTCGTCATTGGCATGGGAAGCAGACGTCTGGAAAGAAGACTCAGATGTTGTATTATAGGAAGAAATTGTAGAATCTTCTGAATATGAATCTTTTGCTTCTGAAGAAGAAAGATCAGAAGAGCTTCTCTGTGACTGGGAATAAAGGCTTGATGAATATGGCCTTGAAGAAGCCTCACTTCCTGCAGAAAGAGATGTTGCGTTAAGAGACGTGGCACCAAGAGTTGTTCCAGCGGCTGTTCTTGAATAGGAACTTGTGGGCCTGCGGGAAGACAAAGAAGATGCAGAGCTTGTACCGGAAGAAGACAAAGTTCCTTCACGTGCAGATGTAGACCTTGCAGAAAGCCTTGTCTGTCCTGCTGCTGTAGAGCGGCTAGATGCAGTTCCAGCGCGAGTGGAAGAAGCTCTGGAAGAAGTGCCAATTCCCCTTGCAGAAGCCCTTGTCTCGCTTTCCTTTGCAAGACGGGCAGTTGTACCTGTTCCCCTGGTGCTGGGACGAACCTTGCGTTCAGCAGCGGCAGCAGCGAGTCTTGAAGTAGCCCCGGTAGCGCGGGAAGATGTTGAGCCTACACGGGCAGAAGCACGGCTTGTCTTTGCATCCGCACTTGCAGAAGCCCTTGTTGAGCCTTCCGGAACCACCCGGGTACGGGGACGGCCTGGTCCCCTGGTAGCCGTGGAAGAAGAAGCAGTAGCGCTGCCCCTCGTAGCACGGGAAACAGACGAAGTTCCAGCCGCTGCCCTTGTGGATGCAGATCTGGAAGCTGCCGTCTTTTTTACTGATTTTTCATCTTTATTCGAGTTCTGATTCGTAGCCATATCCCACCGTTCCCTCAGCTCCTGCTGACATATTTTCTGTTGATGATCCGTTTAATGAAGACGCAACGTCTTCCAATAGCTTGGCCTTTCTTGCTTCCTCAGCAGCCTTTTCGTCTGCAAGGCGTTTTTCTTCCGCAAGACGGGCCGCCTCTATGCGGGCATTCTCCGCCTGAATACGGGCATTTTCTGCCTGCAATAGCTGCTCTGCGTTAACAGCCTGCTGCTGCTGAATTACAATTTCGTCATCTATAAGGCCAATTATCTTGGTAATCTGTTCTTTCTGCGGATTTTCCGGAAAAAGCTCCATGTAAAGGATGTAGTCAGCCTTGCTTTCTCCGTACTTACCGGCACGAAGCCTTGCATTGGCCCTGTTAAGAACCGGCGACGCATATTTTTCGTCCGCGGCAATGGCTATGGAGTACCATTTTTCGGCCTCGTCATAGTCACCCTGTGAAAACGCTATGTTACCCGCATTGTAGGCCAGTATCTTCTGATTTGTCTCCGGCAGGTTCATACCCTCGTTGCAGACTGCAAGAGCCTTGTCATACTCCCTAAGCTGGTAGTAGGAAAGCGCAAGGTAAATAAATGCCTGGGGATTGTTCTTTTCCCTAACAGCCTCGTTCAAAAAAGGAATTGCTTCCTTTGGCTTGTTTTGTCTGAACAGATCCTCACCTTTAAGGAAATTTGCACTCTGGGCAAAGCTAAGCGGCGCAAAAATCAATAGAAACATCAAGGAAATCATATTTTTAATGATTTTATTTTTCACTTTAAATGCATCCTCCTATTCTCTTTAATCGCAATTGCGTATATAATATTAAATTGAACTTAGCCCTATTTGACATATTCGCACAAAAAGGCTAATCTTTCAATAGGAAATCTTAAAAAATTGCCGTTAATAATGGTAAAGATTTTTTTCATCATTTTTTAAGGAATTTAAGGAAAGAGTAGAAAAATATGAATGTAATAACGACAACCATTGTAGCTTTTCTTGTTGTGGTCATAATATTTGCCGTAATTTTTATAGTAAAAAGCTTCGCCACGCCAAAAAAGCTGGGCAGCGTCCAAAAGTTCATGAAGGAAGGAAAGTTCCAGGCGGCAGAAAAGGCTGCAAAGGCAATCCTTTCCAAGAACCCCAGGGACTACCTTACCCACTACTGGCTTGGAAGGGTCTACCTTGCGCAAAAAAAAGACGACCTTGCTTTCATGGAATTCAAGACGGTAAACGAAAACGCCATCTTTAACGGAGATATCCCAGAAGTTCCATTCAGGCACACAATGGCGCTGCTTTACCAGAAGTTCAACGACAACACAAATGCGCTAAAGGAACACCTTCTTCTTATTAAAAGGGAGCCAGACAACGCAGAAAACTACTACAACGCAGGTATATGCGCAGAAAGGGAAAACCAGGTAAACAATGCCGTAGTAATGTTCCAGAAGGCAATTGCTCTTAACAAGAGGCACTCAAAGGCCCACTCGGCACTGGGACACCTATTGCTAAGAAGCGAGCAGTACGAAGATGCCCTTTCCGAGATAAAGCTTTCTATCAGGCTGGATCCGGATGAATTCTCCAACTATTACTACCTTGGCAAAGCCCTAAAGGAGCGCGGAGAATACTCAGACGCAATAAAGGCATTTGAAAAGAGCGAAAGAAGCAACGAATTCCGCCAGAGGGCACTTATAGAAACAGGCGCATGCTACATGGAAGTTGACCAGACCGCAAACGCCCAGGAATACTTCCAGAGGGCAGTCCAGTGCTCAAAGGACGACTCTAGCCAGGAAACCCTCTACGCCCGCTACTTCCTTGCAAACTGCTACGAAAAGACCCACAGCATAGAAAAAGCCGTAGAACAGTGGAACAAAATCTACCTCTACAACAAGAAATTCCGGGACGTAGCAAGCAAGCTGGAAGAATACCGCGACATACAGTCAAACGACAGCCTAAAGGAATACCTTACAAGCTCCCAGCCGGCATTTACGGAGCTGTGCATAAAGACCGTGCAGAAGGCATACAACTTTATGCCGCAAAAGTCAGAGACAAAGCCCTACGGATGCAGGCTTTTATGCACGGAAGAAAACAAGGACACATGGAAGAACGTAAGGAAGCAGTTCTTTCTTATTGAATTCCACAGGGATTCGGATGCGGTTGACGAAAGCAAGGTAAGGCAGTTCGTGGAAGAAATAAAGACCCAGGGCTACTACAAGGGAATGATTTTCTCCAGCTCAGGCTTCTCCACACTAGCCACCCAGTTTGCAGAAAGCCGCCCCGTAACCCTAATAAACAGGGAAAAACTGGAAATTGTACTTAGCAAGGCAGGAATATAAGGCAAAATGAAATTCCTGTGCGTTTCCGACCAAGTAGACCCCCTGGTTTATTCAACCACCGTAAAAGAGCGCTATTCAGACATAGACGCAGTACTTTGCGCGGGGGACCTTTCCATGGAATACATGGACTTTATCGTAGACGCACTTGGAAAGCCCACTTTCTTTATCTTCGGCAACCACGACCTTAGCGAATTCCACCTATACCACAGGCAGACGGTCCTTGCCCAGAGGCCTTCCCAACTTGCAAAAATGCACTCCATAGAAAACGGGCACGGGGCGGACTACATAAACCGCAAGGTGCTAAGGCTAAAGAACCTGTCCTTTAAAGCCCCCAACGGAAAGACGACACCCCTACTTCTTGCCGGAGTCTCAGGCTCAATACGATACAACAAGGGCGAAGACCAGTACACGGACTTTGAAATGAAGCTAAAGCTCATCTCCATGGTACCCGCCTTAATATGGAACAAAATACGCTACGGCCGCTACTGCGACATATTCCTGACCCATGCATCCCCCAGGCACATAAACGACAGGGACGACCCCTGCCACAAAGGCTTTGAATGCTTTAACTGGTTCATAAAAAGATTCAAGCCTGCCCTTTTAGTTCACGGGCACATCCACCTCTACGACCTACAGGCCCCCCGAGTGGCAAAAAGCGTTCAGACAACGGTAGTAAACGCCTTTAGCCACATAGTCATAGAGTATGAACCAAAACTTTCAGAAAAAGAAGGAGACTTCCTTGGCTCAATTAACATCCGCACAGACCGGTGAAGACTTTGCAAAGGCAAGGAACAAGGCGCTTTTCAACGAAATCCAGCACATACTGAACCCGGAAGAAGCAGCGCTCATTTCGTTCACCGACATAAAAAAACTCTTAAAGCCCAGCAACGAAGTCTACAAGGGAATGCAGATAGTCCCCGTAGACCTTATTGTAGGAAGCGAAGGCCGCTACAAAGACTTTGACAACCACTTCTTTCCCAAAAGCATCTTCCTAAAGGCACGCTGGGAAAGAGTTGACATGGCCCACATACAGGACGTGGTTCTTCCGCCAATCAGCCTATACGAACTGGGAGGCCTCTACTTTGTCCGCGACGGAAACCACCGAGTATCTGTTGCAAAGGCGCGCGGGGTAGAAAACATAGACGCGGACGTAGTAAGCCTGCAAAGCGAAATAAAGCTTAAGCCCGGCTCCACAAAAGAAGAAATGATCCAGCAGGTTCTCTACTACGAAAAGCGGGTATTCTATTCGGAAACAAACTTTGGCGACATAACCGACTGGTGGCAGCTGGACTTCTCCACGCCCGGCCAGTACGACGTAATCTACAACCACATACTGACCCACCGCTACTACATCAACATGAACCAAACGGAAGAAATTCCCTTTGAAGACGCGGTGCTCTCATGGTTCAACAACGTCTACATGCCCGTAGTAAAGTCCATCCAGTCCCACAAGATATTAAGGCTTTTCAAAAAGCGCACAATCTCCGACCTCTACATCTACCTAATCAAGTACTGGGACGAACTAAAGCAGAAATTCGGCAACGATTTTAGCCTGGACGAAGCTGTAAAAGACTTCAAGAAAAGCCACAAGAGGCACTCAATCTTCTCCAGGATAAAAAACGCCCTGGCACGCAAAAAACTGGCCCTTTTTAAAGAAGAAAAAGACACGGAAAAGTAAGGATTTTTTTTCTTCTCTAAAATTCTCATCCTGCGGCAGCTCCAATTTCCAGAAAAAGTCCCTCTGCAAAGACCTTGCCATTTCCACAGAACATATAGCGCCAAGGAGGGCGCGTCAAATGTTTGCATAAAAACCTGCGGGTTTTCGCCAGAAAACCCGTCCTCAAAAATGGCAAGGAGGCCATTTTCAAGGGGCTTTCCGGGGTTCCGCGGGTCCCCAGCCCGCTCCATTGCTAACGCAACCCGCCTGCGGCGGGCCCCTCCAATCCCTGCCGTGTATTAATATGCAACCCTTCTGTCACCCCTCCACAGATCCCGAAACGAGTTCGGGATGACGGCCACCCTGTCACCCTGAACCGGTTGGTGAGCTTGTCGAACCACAGCATCTGTAAAAGGCTAACTGCCATCGGTTACTGACCCTTCGACTGGCTCCCGGGACGGGCGGTGGCGGTGTAAGCCTAGCCCCGATTGGAAGGGTTGCCAAAGGCAAGACCGCCGGAGGCGGGCCGGAGCGATAGCGTAGCCCTGGAAAGCGGGTAACAAAAGCAGCTTTTTCTTCTTCCAAAAGGCTCCTGTCCCAAAAGAAAAGCCGCTCCAAAAAAAGAGAAAAATTCCAGAAATTAGTGCAAAAACCTCCAAAAACTAATTTTTAGGTAATTTTCCACCGATAATCCATGAAGGAATCTATAAAAATAAAGTTTTTAGAGGTTCTTGCAATATAATCTTGACGGTACAATATTTCAATGGTAGAATAGGAGTATGCTTTTAAGGAAAAGGACCTTGTTTACCATGATAAAGGTACAGGGAGCAGTAATTTGAAAATCATTGAAAATTTGTCTTACATGCCGCTCTTGGCAATTGCTGCCGTTTCCATACTCTTATTGTTTCTGTGCGCCCTAATAAGAAAACGCAAGTCAGCAAGGGTAAGCTTTATAACCTACATTTCTCTGATTATCATTGCAATTACGAGCATCAGCACATTCTACAAGCTTTACATGGGGCAAGACTACGCAAAGGCCTCAAATTTCTTTATGCTTGCGGTTTTTGCAGCACTTTTTCTCCAAATCCCTATCGCAATAATGTTCTCCACCTTTGAGCCTGTAAAATTCGACTCGCTCATACCCAGATGGAAGAACAAGCATACTCTTGCAGCCCTGCAGAACGAGGCGGCAAAGGCTACTGCAGAAGAAAGGCAGGTTGAACTTTCCGAGCAGGACCTGCGCCTTTTGGACGTAAGCCGCGACTTTACCGTACACGCGGTAGATTCCTATACTTCAGACAAGGGAATTACCACCTTCCTTGAGTACATCAACAAGACAATCAAGGACCAGATAAGCGCAGACGGTGGCGCAATACTCATGATAGACGACTTTGAGGACATAATCTCCGTAAAAACATTCGACGGAGACTTTCCCCCTCCATACAAGCTGCCGGCAGACCTGCCCCACAAGCCAATCCGCGTGGCAACAAACTTTAAATTTGCAACCTTCCCGCTGGAAGGCAACATCTTTGGCGAAATAGCTACCCAGGGACGTGCAGAGCTTATCACAAAGCCAGAAACCGACAGCAGAATCTACCAGAACGGCCCGGAAGAATTCCTTGAATGTGGAAGCTACATAATCTCCCCAATGAAGATTCAGGACACCGTAATAGGACTTGCAGCATTTGCCCGCAAGCACGGCAACGAAGTCTTCAACGAAGATGAATTAAAGATTACTTCAACACTCTGCGACTTTGCGGCTGCAACCATAAAGAACGTAATCGCTGTACAAGACATAATAGAACAGAACGAAGTTGCAAAGGAAGCGGAACTTGCCTCCAGAATCCAGGCATCGCTAAAGCCTGCAAAGCTGCCTCTTATCCAGGGGCTGCAGTTCGGCGTATTCTGGGACCCATGCCAGGGCGTTTGCGGAGACAGCTACGACATACTTGTTTCCCGCAAGGACAGAATTTCATTCATTATGTCGGACATAGCAGGAAAAGGCATGAACAGCGTGGTTGTAATGTCCATGGTACGCTCCATGCTGCGCCTTGTAATAAATTCAATGCAGAGCGCGGGAAAAATCCTATCTTGGGTAAACCGCGGCATTTCAGGCGAATCATTTAGCACGGACCACTTTGGCTCAACTGCGCTAATCAACTACGACCCTACAACAAGCAGCGTGGAAGTAGCTTCTGGCGGTGTAATCCCTGTCTACCTCTACGACGGCGAAAAGAACGAATGCAGGGAGCTAACCTCCCCTTCCGAACCGATTGGCGTAGAAAAAACAACAGAATATAAAGATTTCGTGCAAAAAGTTAAAAATGGTGATATAATATTCACATATACAGATGGTCTTGTTGAAGCCCTTAATGAAAGTGGCCAGCAATATTCAAAGGAGTCTTTGCTGCGCGTAATTCAGGAGAATCACGCAAAATCCGGCAAAGACATAGCACGTCTTGTAAAAGAGGACGTAAAAAAATTTACAGGCAGTGCCGTACAGCATGACGACAAAACGCTGCTTATTGTAAAAATTCAATAAATTTGGGTGCAAAAGGAGTAAAGATATGGAACTTAAAATACGTAAAAATGGAGAAGTGTACATCATTGACGTAAACGGCGAAATGGACTTGTACAATTCCTACAAACTCAAGGAACTGGTCCTCAAAATGCTGGAGAAAAATGTAAAGTCCTTTATCATCAACCTTGAACAGGTAGACTACATTGACTCGTCAGGAATTGGTGCGCTTATCTACATCTGTTCTACAATCAAGAAGATGAACCTTAAGCTCTACATTTCCAACATACACGGCTCAGTAAAGAAGGTTATCGAGCTTACAAAGCTTATGGGTTACTTCCCGATTGCAAACAGCGTAGAAGAAGCCTTGCTTATGATTAACGAATAACAGACAAAGGAGGAAGTTTTATTATGGATGAAATAAAAGAGTTGCGCTCAGACGGAAACGATCCGTTATTTGACAAAGCAAACATGCTTTACAAGGAATTTCCTTCTGATTTTAGGCAAATTCGCTATTTTACCTTGCTGATTGTACAGTCTGCCCCATTGGAAATAAAGGAAATCAACCTCCTTGAGCAGCAGATTAGCGAAGTAATCAAGAATGCCGTAAAGCACGGTAACCACTGCGACGTAAACAAGAAAGTACACGTTTGGTATTCTTTCAGCGCCAGCCATGCCCACCTTATCGTAGAAGACGAAGGCGAAGGCTTTAAGGACTTGGAAAAGTGGAACGACTTTAACCGCAAGCGTCTTGAATGTCTGCACAACTCAAACTTTGAGGAACTTGCAAATTATGTTTCATTCCGTACAAAGAAATCCGACGACCAGGACGGTGGTAACGCCTTGTTTGCAGCCCTTGAATACTGGAACGGTGGCTTTATCTACAACGACAAGCGCAACGGTGTTGCAATGCTAAAGCGTTTCCAGCAGAAGCGCCACGGTGTTACAATAGACTAAGCTTCCTAAAAAATACAAGCGTTCCTTTTTGGAGCGCTTTTTTTTATCTGGAGCCGCCTGAATGTTGCTACTGTGTCCGGTAACCTTTCCCCTAAAGAGTGAACAAGCAGTGCCTTGAACGGGACGTCATTTGTTTGGGTAAGACGCGGGGAAGCCATTGCTTAAACGGTGGCGTGGCTCCGTTATCACTCAGGCCTGCTATGGATCTTGCTCGCTCGAAGCGTGCACTGTGAGTTTGCAAGCACTCCAACCGGGGCTAGGCTTTGTTGGCAAGAACAAAGTCTGCAAAGCTAATGCTTTCTCCGCTAAGGTCAAGCTCTTCCATGCGCTCAAAATATCCGTCCACCACAGCCTGAATCTCTTCCCAGCCTTCATCCACGCCTTCATCGTCGCCAAAATAATCTTCTTCCATAAATTTCTTATTGAAAGCAATTGATTTTTCCAAAGCGGTGGCGTATTTTTGCGGGCAATTGCCCTTTAGCTTTTCAAGAATCTCGTCCCTCGCAAAAGAATCAAGGTATTCAGATTGGGAAATCAAATATTTTACAATAAAATTGCAGGCTTCATCGTCTATAGTAATTCCAGCGTATTTTTCCAAGGGAAAGGCGTTTCCCAAAGCTTCCGTAAGGGAATTCATAAGCGGAACCATAAGGATGCAGTTTTCCACCCGGTAGCGGTCAAAAAGCTCTTCTATGCGCTCAGAAGAAAAATTGGCAGGAATATTATTCATAAGATAAAAAAGCGTGTTAAGGCGGCCGTATGCCTTCTTTGCACAAAAAGATTCAATCAGATTTTCAAAGAGTCGGGAATCCTTCATCTTGTCCATAAGCTCTTCGTCGCCCTTGCCCGGAATGTAGTTAAGGTTTGCAAAGATAAATGCGGTAAATTCCAGCGCAGTAAGGAACCTTTCCATGGAGCCCCTAAGCATATCTTCCAGAACTTCATAAACGGCATCAACCCCAAAAGATTCCAGCAAATCCTTTATGTAGTGGCCAATCCCGCTTTGAACCTCACTTGCGCCAACAATGGCTTCTTCTATTTTTTTATTCATATTGCCCTCCCCTGTCTAGCCTATAATGTGATTATCGGACTTTTACTGCCAATCACTTTATTTGTAGGGGAATTTATGTCACGTTCTGTAAATTATCCAAAAGAACCTTTGCAGCCTTAGAAAGTTCCCGGTCTTTTTTCCATGCAAGGCAAACCTCGCTGTAAATGGCAGGCTCCAGAGGAACAAAGCAGAGGGGGCTTTCTGCAGAAATATCCGAAAGGCCTTCCAGAGTAATGCAGGAGGCAATATTCTCTTTTGTAAAAATGCTTGCGTTGTAAATAAGGTTATAGGAACCTGCTATGTTGTATTTTTCCATAGAACCGCCAAACCAGTGTAAAAGTTCGCGGTGCCTGGAAGCCTGCTCCGACAAAAACAGGGGCTCGTAATGTTCCAGAAGATTTTCCTTTTTTATACATTCGTATTTTGCAAGAGGATTGTCTTTTCTTGTCAGAAGTCCCCAGCGGTCTTTTTGCTTAAGAGTCAGGTGCCTGTATTTTTCAAGGTTCTTGAATCCAATAAAAATGCCAAAGTCGCAAAGTCCCCGGTCAAGGCGCTCGCAGATAAGCCCGGCATTGCCAGAAAAAAGGCTCACTTCAATTTTTGGATGGTCTTTGCGGATTTTTTAAAGGCCTCCGCAACACAAGCAATTGATTTTGACTCCCCTGCCCCAATATAAATTTTGCCCGAAACCTGAGAGGAATTAGTCCTAAACTCTTCGATTGTTTTTTCAGAAAGCTCCGTAATCTGCACCGCATAATTGTAAAAGCGAACGCCTTCGTCAGTCAGAATGAATTTGCGGTTCTGCCTGTTCCTTTCAAAAAGCTGAACCCCAAGCTCTTCTTCAAGCTCAATAATCTGCCGTGAAAGAGTGGGCTGCGTAATGTGGATTATTTGGGCCGCCCGCGAAATGTTCTGCTCGTTTGCAATAGTAATAAAATATTTTAGTACCCGAAGTTCCATACAAAAAGTATAGCATGAAAACCGGCTGCATACTATGCCCAAAAGGCATAATTTATTATAAAAACAAAGTATTTGTAATATGCCTAAACTTCGTGTAATTTAAAAAGCGTATGGAGAAAATATGGAAACACTAAGGCTAGAAAAAAACTGGGACAAGACCTTTTCCCTGTCAGATAAAGTTACCCACCAGAAGGTAACATTCACCAACCACTTTGGAATTACGCTTGCAGCTGACATGTACACGCCAAAAGAAGTTCCAAGCCCGGCAGGAAATGCCAAGGGAAAACTTCCTGCAATAGCAGTTTCAGGGCCTTTTGGAGCCGTAAAGGAACAGGCCTCTGGTTTGTACGCCCACGAAATGGCAAAGCGCGGCTTTCTAACAATAGCTTTTGACCCAAGCTTTACAGGTGAATCTGGAGGAAAGCCCCGCTACATGAACAGCCCGGACATAAACACGGAAGACTTTCAGGCTGCGGTGGATTTTCTTTCAAACCAAGGCAAGGTTGACCCGGAAAAAATCGGAATCATCGGAATCTGCGGCTGGGGAGGCTGGGCACTAAACGCTGCCGGAATCGACACAAGAATCAAGGCAAGTGCGGTAATGACAATGTACGACATGTCCCGCGTAACAAACAAGGGCTACTTTGACCAAAACGACAACGAAGAAGCACGCTACCAGGCAAGGCTTGCAGTAAACAAGGCACGCACAGAATGTTTTGCAAAGGCTAACAAAAGCGGCGAATACCCAACAGTAGGCGGACTTCCACAAGAGCGTCCTCAAGGAGACACTTTCTTTAGCCAGTACTGGGACTACTACAAGACTCCCCGCGGCTACCACCCCCGCTCACTCAATTCCAACATGGGCTGGGCAAATACCGCCGCAACAAGTCTTATGAATACCAGCCTTTTTACTTATGCAAAAGAAATCCGCTCCGCAGTCCTAATCGTCCACGGGGAAAAGGCACACAGCCGCTACATGGGCGAGACTGCTTACAACGACATGGTTAAGGGCAGTAAGTATGCTTCCAACAAGGAACTTATGATTATTCCGGGAGCCACCCACTGCGACCTTTACGATGGCGGCAAGGAAAACTATATTCCTTGGGACAAGCTGAATACATTTTTTGAAGCAAATTTAAAATAGGAGGTAAAATGAAGAGGTTTTATGCAATTTTAACGATTCTATTCATCAGTCTTTCTACAGCCTGTGCAAAAGGAAGAAGTACAAAGCAAGGAGCAGCTAATATGAAAATAAAAATTGAAGTAACAAGCGAAAGCGGAGGCCACAGTCTTACAGCAACCCTGGCAGACAATTCCTCGGCTGCGGCATTTTACGCGCTCCTGCAAAAGGGGCCGGTTGAAATACAAATGCACGACTATGCCAGCTTTGAAAAGGTTGGTTCCCTTGGCACTTCACTTCCGCGGAATGACAGGCAGATTACAACCTGCTCAGGCGACATAATTTTGTACCAGGGCAATCAGATAACAATTTACTACGATGTAAACAGCTGGAATTTTACCCAGCTTGGAAAGATTGACGCAATATCTCAGGCCGAGCTCAAAAAGATTTTGGGGAAGGGAAATATTACGGCAGTTTTTTCTGTAAATGAATAGGAGAAAATGCTTTTGAAAAAACTCTTTTTGATTCTGGCGGCATTGCTTATGGCGAATTTTATTGTGGCAGAGGAAGGGCAAAGAGTAAGACTAAACTCTGGCTATGAAATGCCAACACTCGGCTTGGGAACCTGGACGCTCACAGGCAAAAGTTGCGAAAAGGCTGTTTATGCTGCGCTCAAATCGGGCTACCGGCTAATTGATACGGCCCGCTACTATGGCAACGAAGAAGAAGTTGGCAATGCAATCCGCAGCGCAATAAAGGACGGAATCTGCAAGCGCGAAGAAATTTTCGTTACGACAAAACTTGTCCCGTGGAGCAATTCACCAGACAGGGACATTGATGACTCTCTTAAAAAGCTTGGGCTTTCCTACATTGACCTATGCCTTTTGCATCAGCATGGATCCAGCTCTGGAGACGACGCTGTTTACAAGGCAATGATCCGTGCGGTTAAGGAGGGAAAAATCCGCTCAATAGGCATTTCAAATTTCTACACGGAAAAATCGGCCTCTCACTTCATTAACGATTTTGAAATTCCACCGGCCGTCATTCAAAACGAAAACCACTTAAAATATCAGAACAAAAAGCTTAGGGATTGGGCGGCAAAAAAAGGAATCTATATAGAAAGCTATTATCCTTTTGGTGGCCGGGGGCACACTTCTGAGCACCTTCAAAATTCTTTGGTTTTGCAAATTGCAAAAGCGCACAAAAAGACAGCTGCACAAATCATTGTCCGCTGGCATTTGCAGTCAGGCTATATAGCAATTTCCGGAAGCTCAAACCCTTCTCACATTGAAGAAAACTTTGATGTGTGGTATTTTGAACTTACCGAAAGCGAAATGGAAAAACTTTCCGCACTTGATACAGGGTTGCGGTATGAAAACTGGTAATAATTACGGAGGAAATTTTATGAAAAAACTTATTCTTTCACTTTTAATCGGAGGCATTGTTACGGCGGGAGTATTTGCTGCCCCTTCGACTCCTTCGACAGGCTCAGGAACCTCAGGAACCACAGGAAGCGCTGGAAGTACAGGAAGCGTGGCGGTCGTCTATTTTAGCGCAACAGGAACCACAGAGCGCATGGCAAAAGATGCGGCAAAAGCAATGGGTGCAGATATTTTTGAAATTCAGCCTGTTCAAAAATACAGTGATGCCGACTTGAACTGGCACGACAAAAAATCACGCTCTTCCATTGAATGCAACGACCCAAAAAGTCGCCCGGCAATTGCAAACAAAATAGACATTGCAAAATACGACACGGTAATTTTGTGCTACCCCATCTGGTGGGCTTATGCTCCAAAAATCGTTTACACTTTTGTAGAAAGCCAAAACTGGAACGGCAAGAAACTTGTTACCCTTTGCACAAGCGGCGGAAGCAAACTTGGACGAAGCGGAAGTGACCTTGCAAAGTTTGCAAAAGGAGCAGACTTTAAGGGCGGAAAAGATTTTACCCGCGGCAGTGGTGCAGACATCAAAAAGTATGTTGAAGGGGCGCTAAAGTAAGATTCTGCGGAAGTTAACACATAAGAAGCAGACTTTTCTTTGCCCTCACAGCCCGTCTTATTGCAAGGCACTGATATTTGGAGAAAAATAAATGAGCATAACAGTAAACCTAAGGTACAGCGGAAAAGGAAACGCCGCACTCGATTTTGCAAAAGAAATGACGGAAAGCGGCACTGTAGAAAAAATCAGGGCAGAAAAAGGCAACCTGAGGTATGAATACTACCTGCCTCTTTTTGACGCCAGCCCCAACAAAACAGTCCTTCTGATTGACCAGTGGGAAAACCAAAATGCCATAGACATTCATCACGCAAGTCCTATGATGAAAACAATTGCCGAACTGCGCGAAAAATACGATTTGCACATGACGGTTGAGCGCTTTGTTTCTGACCAAGGCGGAGTCCCGGAATCAGACAAAGAATTTATACGGAAATAAAGAGCAAGGATGGGAGCTTTAATAACATCCGCCTTATATTTTCCTATGCAGAATCTTCCGCAAGAAACATGCAAGAAAGCGACGCTTTCCCAATGAATGTTTTTTTTATATAATGATTTTATGGCAACTTTTGAAAAACTTACTTTTACAAGCGAGCGCGAGATTTCTTCGGCTTTTATTGATTCAACAGTGCGCATGGGCATTGCCCAGTCCGTGCTTATGGTTCAGGACAATCTTACTGAATGTTTTAACGCAATGGGATGCGACGGCGTTGTTTACCGCGAAAAATTCAATGACTTCTGGGTCTTTACAAAGACTAAGGTTCATTTTGAACGACGCCCTGACTGGCGCGAAATTGTTACAGCGAGGACTTTTCCAATTGACAACCTTGGAATGCGCACTCACGTCAATACGAAAATTGCAGACAAAAACGGAAAGCGCCTGCTTGTTGCAAATCAGGAAGCCTGCGTTTTGAGCCTTGAAAGCCACCGCCCGCAAAAGCTTACCGAACTTCCATATCCAAAAGAAAATTTTCCTTCCCCGGTTTATAACGAAACCTTTGAAAGATTTCCGTCGGATTTTAAGGATGAAGAATTTGTCTTTGAGCAGATTATCCGTTCCTGCCATATAGACATGTCGCATCACATGAACAACATTGAATACATTAAGCTTGCTCTTTGTGTTTTTAATGATGATTTTTTGCAGTCGCATGAAATTAAGGATCTTGAAGTTCATTATACAGGTGAAAGCCGCGAAGGCCAGACTCTTAAAGTTTTCCGCCGCAATGATGCTGAAATAAAAGGAAAAACTTATATTCATATAAAAGAAAGTGACCGCTGCGTTTTTGAATGTTGCGTTCGCTTTTAATGTGATTTTAGGCTCTTTTCGACCGCCTGCGTTCGCTGTCGGCGGCATCCGTGCCGCCTTTTCCTCCCTTCGGTCGGCGCTCTCTCCGGGGAGTTCAACTTTTTTTTAAAACAAAAAAAGCCTTTGCCTTACAAATATTTCTTTCGTAAAGCAAAGACTATTTCTGGAGATGGGGAGAGTTGAACTGTCTCCATTCGCTCATCTCCTGTTCGCTCTTTTCGACCGCCTGCGTTCGCTGTCGGCGGCATCCGTGCCGCCTTTTCCTCCCCTTGGTCGGCGCTCTCTCCGGGGAGTTCAACTCTTTTTTAAAACAAAAAAGCCTTTGCCTTACAAATATTCCTTTCGTAAAGCAAAGACTATTTCTGGAGATGGGGAGAGTTGAACTGTCTCCATTCGCTCACTTCCTGTTCGCTCTTTTCGACCGCCTGCGTTCGCTGTCGGCGGCATCCGTGCCGCCTTTTCCTCCCTTTGGTCGGCGCTCTCTCCGGGGAGTTCAACTCTTTTAAATAAGAAAAGTCCCTTTTTTTACATTTGCTTATGTAAAAAAAGGGACTATGTTTGTTGGAGATGGGGAGAGTTGAACTCCCGTCCAAGCAGGCTAAGCAGGTGCCTCTACAGGTTTATTGAAGCGAGGTATTTGTCGGGAGACGGTAGCGGCTTCAAAGGCGTCGTCTCCTTATTACGGATGGCCGATTGCTCAGCGTCCCGGGCAGAACCCGCACATTCTGCAAGGCAAGTCCCTATTTGTGACAGAATTTTACACCGCTAGGAACAGCGCAGCATAAATTCCGGCTCTCAGTGCCTTAAGTTAGGCAGCAAGAGCTAACTGTTCGTTTTCAGACTCGTCGTCTTCTCTACGTTTTGCAGTTATTGTTTTCGTCTGTATCAGAGACCAGGCGACAGCCTCACCTGCAGCACAAGATTACTCCTGTCTGTCGAAACCGGTACACCCCCGATTCTTTTATAATATAACAAGCAGTTTGCCAAAAGTCAAGTTTTTTTTGGGAAGGTTCCCTTCGACGGGCTCAGGGAACGGAATTGTTTCTTGCCAACCAGTAAAAAGCCCATGGAGGGATTTTTGTCGCACTTGCTATCGTTGTGTTTCTCCATTCCAGTGCTTTCTTTACATATTTTTCCTATGTAAACCAGATAGGAAATCAATTTTGTGTGTAGCGGTTCTTCAATCCAGTTTAGAACCTCTCGTTTTG
>ODAI013859050.1_pt1 | contig 30141 bp, 23 predicted proteins | sample 1539321 | NCBI WGS metagenome assembly ODAI01 (sample SAMN02144231, study PRJEB22623) | gut metagenome | biome: sheep rumen | host: Ovis aries | place: New Zealand
CCGTTATCAAAGTTATAGTTATACAGGAGCGGTTTGCTGCTGGCATCCATCCCGCAGAGATAGATTGATTTACCGACAGCATACTGAGATACCGCCAAAACCATTTCGCCAGGTAGCTTTTCATGTACAAGCTGATAACCGCAGGCGCTTTCAGGGCTGGATATACTGTCATCACGATCCGATGGCATAGTCTTTCCCCCACAAGCAGGAAGGGAAAGGCAGAGTAGAATAATTAGGATAAAACTAGTCCACTTCTTTTTCATGATAACCCCCCATATATTTTATCCTCCGGTTATGGTACCGGAGGATAAAAATGTAAACTTCATGAAAGATATCAATCTTCGAGTGCCACATTGGGTGCACTTACGTAGCCGCTACTCACCCAACCGATCTTTCCAAAATGCCAAACGGAAGTCATTCTGATTCGGTACCATTCGGGGTTGGGATAACTGGGGTACGCATGTGTAAGTCCCCCAGATTCACCATAATTGAGTGAATACTGTGAATCATACCCTGTTCCTGGCCCCTCGCGGAAATTTACTCCGTTCCCTGTAATTGTACATATTCCGCCAACTCGTGTACCAGCTATCATTACGTCTGCGTATGCTGTGATAGAAACTACAGAGATCAAGAGAAAAACGATAAGGATTACACATAGGGTTCTTTTCATGAGTATTCTCCTTTCTATTTTTTATTTCTACTCTCTATGTGTGAGTAGCCGAACAAATCATTGCCCCATGTCTTAATGGATTAGTCCATATAATATCTGAAGGGCAAAACATGTCTTTCATGAGCAGAGAGGTTATGCTTGTTCTTCAATTTTCACAAAAGAAATACCGCAACTTAGTTCGTGGTTTTTTTCAGCTTGTCGCTTCTTGAGAGCAGCTATTATGCGCAAAAAAATATATTATTTGAATCTGCTCAATCAGGGCTGAAAGAACGCAAAATGGTTGCCAGCAGAGAAACAAATCTCGGAATCATCCAGCAAATTAATTTCAAGGATTCTGCACAGTCCCATCTCTGAACTATCCATGAGCAATCTGCCATCTTGACCATAGATTTCAAAGCGGCCATCAAGGCACAAGGCAGGAATATATCGATAGGTCTTTCCGTTTGCGATTTCGATTCTTACTAGACCGACCGCCATTTGGGTGATAGATACTTTTGCAGAAATATTGGCATCGGGATCGTCGGTATAGTAATCTCTATATACGGCTATACCTTTTCGCGCGAGATGATCCCCTGCAATTTGCAAAAGCTGGTCTTGTGTAATTGCTTCTGTGGAATCGCTGGAAACTTGGTTTACATCAATAGGGGACTGAATTGTGCATGTCAAAAGAGTTCCATCAGGCGCAAAGGTAAATTCAGCGTTGGTATAATAGAAATGCTGAGCGCCATCCAAGTCACTTCTGAGATTCGAAAGCTGTACTTGCCGGAGTACCGGGAAATCTTCGAACACGGGAACTGCTCTTATAGTGATGACATACGCTTCCTGGTCACCTCTGCATAGCCTGTCTGAATGGCAATAATCTATTTTCCAGTCTCCTACATTGAGCGCGGATAAAATTGAATATGCTTTATCTTCAATTGCGCGAAGTTGTTCCTGTGAGGGTTCAGGGGCTTTGCAGAGCTCGTACTGCTGGACAAGTGTATCAATGTTGTTCGGACTTGGGGCATTGTAAAGATACGCGGACACCATGTAAACGCAGAAATCGTCAGATGTTCGGTTGACAACATCGAAGCGGTATGTCACCCCCTCGCTGTCCACTACTGCGCGAATTGTTCTGGGTTCTTTTTCTGCGGGTTCTCCAAAATAGACACTATCTGGGCGAAAAGTCCACTCGCAGGGTGTCATTTCAAAGCTACCAGAGGGATTGTCACTGGCGGCCGCGTAATTTGCCTCAAAACGGCTAAGAACAAGTTCATAGTCGCGAATCAAGGCTTCATTTCCTTTAAAGAGGTCTTGTATCATCCCGCCTGAAAGATAACTCTCCCAACGCGCAATGTTTTCTTCTCTTTCTTCTGAGGAAAGCGGCTTATCAAATACATACTCAAAGAACTGAGCATCTCCAAGCAGTGCTCCACCAACACGTTGCGCGTCTTGAACTGTAAGCTCATGCGGAGAAACATCAACTACCGGATAATCGACAGTTGAGGCATCAATTTCACACTCAAAACAGTACTCCACTAATCCATCAAGGCTCGCCACGGATTCAGGCGCAGTTTTGTCTTCGTGTTGAGCCGAATGTATCGTGTAGTCATTTCCTTGATGAGATGAAAGCGCAATTCCGTTTGTACTATTCATACTGCTTGGCGCAGAAGAACAGGATACGATTAATGTTGCTGTAGCAACGAGGAGTATTGCTCCTAGGAGATTGACTTTCCTTTTCATAGATTATTACCTCATCATAATCAGAGCATTAATAATTTCCAGAGTTAAAATCGTTACCACTTGCTGAACACTCGTGAAATTGGTTCTGATCTAATACTCCGCCGTTGTGATAAAAATTGATATGATTTTCAGCTGGTAAATGCCTGTACTTCCATACAGGTTGAAAGGCTAAATAGCAAGATGTATTGGTCTGGAAATCCCCTTGGTGAGTTAAGTCGCCTGCCTCAGGGTATTCTATTGTGTGTTCATAAACAAAGTTGCTGATCTCTGTCCATGTGTTTGAACCAACAACGCCGTCTGCAGTAAGCCCTCTAGAGGTTTGGAAACTGCAGACCAGTTGGTACGTGGTGGGGCCAAATGATCCATCTACCCCTCCCGCGGAATCAATCGTAGCTGCCCAACCCGAGTTATATGTACGCAAGAAGCTCTGAACAACCTTAACGGTATTCGTATTAGATGACCAAAGATAAACTTGGGGGAAACTGGGTATTTCATAGTACGCCCCATAGCATTCTGCAAAGGCTGCTGTCGAAATAGACACAAGTAATACGAACACCATTGCGCAACAGAGAAGTAACTGTTTTTTCTTCCTCATAATAACCTCCTGAATCGTGCGAGTCCCTAAAACTCATTTGGCTTTTCGCAAAGGATCAAGAAACAGCTTTATCTTTGATGCTTTTCTTTAGAGCGCGCGATTCATGCTCTCGGTTTTCTGTTGGCCTCTTGGGCTGATAAAATGTCCCAAAGCAGATAGGTGGCCAACCGTTGATTTCATTGCTGATGATTGTGTTTGCTGCTTTCGAAGCCAACTTTTCAAGTTTTTTCATTTTTGCCCTTCCTTTCTGTTTTTTGTAAGAGTACGGCAACAACACAGATAATAACCGCGCAAAAGCTGTGCGCAAGAATGCGACTATCGAAGAATACTAAGGAAAAGCACTGCATCAAGAACACAAACAATAATAGACGGTTTTTTATTCTACAGTTTTCGGCTTTTTCTTCCTCGGTGAAGGACAACTGGGGTGGGTATTCGGGCTGGAGGCATCGTGCGAATAATATCATTATTGCATCAATTGTCAGCAGGACGAATGTGGGAAGTTCCGAAAACAATCTTCCAAGAATAGAGCTGGAGATCATCACAATTCCAACACTTAGGCCAAAGCATACAATTGCATTTTTTGCGTGCCAACCGCCAATCCTTCTCCGAAGAAGATATAACGGAACCCAAAAAGATATGGTTTCTAGATAGAGATGGCTGATAATCATCCATATTGTCAGGAAGGATAACAAAAAAAACAGGCCTAACCTCTTTTCAAGCGCATAAACACACCAATTAAGAAGCTCTTTTTCGACCCAACCTCTTTTAACTAAAAAGCTGGATAGATGTACCGCAAGTATATGTACCATCTGGATCACCAGAACTAATAGTAACAGAAACATCGCGCGTTTGGACTAAAGCGCAGCAAAAACGGTGTTATTTGCAGTAAAACAGGCAAAAGAAAAGCAGCGGAGTTCAACAGCCCCGCTGCTTTTGAGGAATTCGCTCAGAACACTTGCTCTATTCACAAATCAAACCCGTATTTCTGATTGACACGTTTTCGCTCGTCTTCATATTTTGTGTAGTCAATTCCGCACAATACGCTAAGGAAATGGCTGAGTTTTTCCTCCAAAGCAGTTTTTGAGATTTCACCCCATGAATAGAGCTGCTCTGTGTGGTTGATGTGATAGAGTGCTTCTTGTCGAGATGTACCCATAGTTCTCCCCTTCTTTCTTCTTTATATTGGTAAAATGGATCTCGTCCCACTAGAACACAGAGTATCAGATGCACTGCGTTTTTGGTCGAGAGCGCAGTAAAAACGGTGATATTTACAGTAAAATGGATATAAGAAATGTAGCGGAGTTCAGTGACTCCGCTACTTTTGAGGAATCTGCGCAGAGAACGAAAATGAATGCTTGCTTTCGTGGTACTCCAGTAAGAAAATCGAGCTGTACTGCTCCAAAACGGCAAATACATTTTGAAGGCCGTACCCATGTTCAGCGGCATTGCCTTTTGTAGTAATAACACGATTATCTTGAATCTTCACCGGAGAGCCAGTCGAATTTTCAATATACAGAAAAGACGCTGACGGCTCCACGCGCATTTTTAGAGTTATCCATCGATCATGATCCTCCCCGATTTTCTCACATGCTTCTATTGCGTTGTCGATCAAGTTGGAGAGGATTGTTATTAGCGCGTCATCTGGCAATGGAAAGCCTGAGAGATCATCGAGCTGCGTGACAAAACGGATGTTACAGCTTTCGGCAATGGCATATTTCTGATTTATGATAATATCTACCGCCGTTCTGTGCGTCTTTACCAACATGGCGCTAGGTGGTTCAATATGTTGGAGTTGCTCAATATATCGTAGAACCTCTTCGTGGGGAGCCTGTTGCTGCACAAGGCCGTGAATTACAAGAAGTTGGTTTTGAAAATCGTGCGTTTGCTTCCGCTGACCGTCATAGGCTTTTCTCCATGCTTCAACATTGTCCAGCTGAGTCTTCATGCTCTGACGGAGAATGATATTATCCCGAGATATTTCTTGCTGCCTTTCAAGGTAATTCATAAGAAAAACTGACACAAAATCTACGAGTAGCACGATTGCATCACAGGCAGTCAGTTCTGCAGCCATCTCCGGAGCATTGAAATAGATCCTTGATAGGAAAGCGGAAGCCGCCAACATAGCTGTCGGGAAAATGATAACACGAAGCCAATCAGAAAAGGTAATCCTTACGTTAGAAAAATGAGATCTTAGCCAAGTGCGAAGGATCACAATACCAAGAATCTCTGCTGTTTTACTGCTAAAACACAACAAAAAATATGAGTTTGGATCACTCAGTAGTTCAAGTTGCTTTCTTCCGGTTATGGCGCTGGTAAGAGCTAAAAAGCCGTTATCCCCAACTGTTAAATATGCAAGCAAAAACAGCACGGCAAAAACAGCTTTCTGCCAAGATGCTTTATAGCACACCAAAAGCCAGGTGGATAGAAGCACCACAGACAACGCAATTTTCACAAAGCCTGCTGGTTCAAGGCAAAGCAGAAGAACACAGCTCAAAATTATAAGTGTCAAAAAGCTGATTCCTATGACAAGACTCGTTCGCTTTTTTGAAAACAGTCCCATGGCAAGGAGCAGAAGCATGCAGTCTTCTAGAATGATCAATGCAGTATTATAAAAAATTACAACGAATTGACTCATAGGTGTCGCCCCTTCCATCGTAAAAAAGCGCCGTATACTTGCTTATAGTATTTTTCTGACGCCTTTACGACTTCTCCATTGCTCATTGTTACTTGATAATTGCTGATTTTGCTAATATGTGCCATATTGGCGATAAAGCTCTTCTGGAGTCGTAGAAACCCTTTTTCTGCTAAGACATTCTCATATTCTGCAAGTTTTCCATACGCTTCAAGCGGTATTTCAGAATCGGAGATATGAAATAGAACCATCCTGTTCGAGGTGCCCTCCAGGTACAGGATACTGCTCAAAGGGATCTCCTTCGTTCCAGACTTTTGACGGATTTCTATTGTTTCCGATGACTCAAATAGCTTCTGTTGAATGTCATCCATTACGGGAGCCAGGTCTCTATCGAGCTTTTGCTTTAGGAGATACCGAAATGCAGAGACATGATACCCCTCCGGTGCATATTCAATATAGGCAGTAACAAAGATCAAGATGATTTTGGGGTATTTTTTGCGAAGCGCCTTTGCTACTTCCAGACCGTTAAGCTCCGGCATATCAATGTCCAGAAACACTACCTGAATATTTGATAGATCTGCTGCCAGGATTGAATTAGGCGAAGAAAACAAAAGCGATTCCAATGACCAGTCTTTAAGCGCACAGATGGTTTCAATCCTATCTTTGAGAAGACGATTAAACTGAGGCATATCATCACAGATCGCAATTCTCATAGTTTTACGCACCTCTTTGTGCTTAGATGCTCGTACCATAATCCAGATTTTACTCCTTGTCAAATGTATAATCATTAATAGTTTTTAGCCAATTAAGCGTCTTCCGCCAAGATGCGAATCATTAGCACAATTATTGTGGATGAATGTGCTAATGTCAAGAAAAATGTGAGTTATTCGCACAAGTGGTGATCTAAATTTGAAAATATACGACTATGACGGCAAGAAAAACATTTGCGGCCAGCGAGTATATGAGGCACGGACGCAAAAACGTATGACGCAATCTGACTTGGCTGCAAGGCTTCAGACAGAGGGCGTGGTTATCGAACGCGATTCAATCAGCAAGATCGAAAGCGGGCGACGCTTCGTTGCAGATTATGAAGTGGCGGTTCTTGCAAAGGTGTTAGGGGTCTCGGCCCTGTGGTTGCTGAGAGAAGAAAACTAGGTTTATCTGATCTCCTGCATTTTTTAGCCCAATATGGTTTTGCCCAATTACTAACTGCCCATCGGAAAGTGTTTTTTCTTTCTGATGGGCAGTTTCACCATTTAAATAGAATTCTCCCATAAGTTTTATTTGAATAGGCAATTAGGGCCCGTGAGAAAAACTCCGCCTTTTTCTGTAATAAAGGCAAGTGCTAGTGTGAGGCCTCTCAAGAGTTCATTACCCATTAACGACAAAGACAAGGGGACGTACCTTTTGTCTTGCCTGATCCGGCACAATTGAATCCATAAAGCGGGCACCCCGCGGGCGAAAGTCTGTGGGACCTAGGACGATTCGCTGTCCAACCAGATCCGGCACAATTGAATCCTTAGCGCGACACCCCATGGACGATCAATCGCCCATGGGGTGTTTTCGATGAAGCCTCATTTTAATTTGTCATTGTTCGCAAGAAAAAGTGCTTATTCGTTTCGTGATGAAACGGATGAGCTCCTTTTTCTATTTACAACAACCATTTCGGTTCTGGGGAACTATGATAAAGAATTGTATATACCATACTGCTGATATTCATTTTACTTTTCAAATGTGATTCTGCCTGCAACAAGCTCCGGAAAATTTGGAGGGAAACTAGAAAAGCATCTTTATTAATTCGCATAAGAATGAGCTTATTCATTTTGAGATGAAACGGCTTCGTTCCTTCAACCTCCTAGTTCTGGAAGGATGGATAAGGGTTGCCTTCTCAGCCTCTGTATTATGAGAACTTCGTTCAGCCGCTGCATTCCACGGAAGTATGTCCGCGAACGTTGAAATAGGGAAAAATGCGATGATGCTGCCGATTCCGTGGTACGAGCAACATGATGGAATGAAGCTCCTGAACGGGAAGAAAAAATGAACAATTGCTCATTAGAATGTCACTGCAGTTGCGTTCCTGCTTCAAATATATTTATTGATTTTTTATTATAGATCATTATAATAATTAGTAGAACAAGGACCGATGAAGTGATACTGGGATTGTGATTGCACTAATTGTAGGGAAAGGATAGCATAATATCAAGTTAAGAAGGAGAATCCGCATGGAAGAGAAAAGGCACCCTAAAGTCTTTATTTCGTATAGTCATGTAGACAGCAAATATGAGCAGCAGATGCTTGATTTCGCTGATCGACTACGGCGTGATGGAATAGATGCAAACATAGATCTATATGAGGATGCGCCAATAGAAGGATGGCCTCGATGGATGGAGAACCAGATCACATGCGCGGACTATGTGCTTGTTGTGGCATCTGAATCATACTGGAAGAAATGCTATGAATCTCAGGCCAAGGGAGTATCGTGGGAAGTAACCATAGTTTATCAAATGGTCTATGATGCAAGCTGTAAGACTTCAAAGTTTATTCCAGTTTTCTGGAACGAGGGTGATGACAAGTATATCCTAAAACCTATTAAGGCTTATACACACTATAACATAGGAAAAGAGGATGGCTATCAAGACTTGTGGAAAAGACTACTTGGCATTTCCAAACATCAAAGGCCAGAACTTGGTGATGTGGACATTCACAAGTATGATCCACTGCCGAAGAAACCTCGTCGCATGATGTTCTTCGCTACACCGATTGATGTCGAGAAATGGGATACGGCACAATGGAGAGGCATGTTGTACATGCTTTCTTACAATCCCCATGTACCGCCGATACTTGGCTTTTTGTTTCGGGATCTTGATGCAGGGAAAAAGATATTTCAGCAATGGCGAAGAGATTATAAAGCCGAATCCGCAGATGACTATCTAAAAATCACTTATATTGTGCCTCCGTTTCCTAAAGGATGCTATGTTTATTCTGAACCTGAAATGAACTATGGAAAAGGTTATTTTATTCATGTCGGGACAAACGAAGCCAAAGCAATAGAGCGTGCATCTTCGTCCAAGGCTGACATTGAAAGCTTATTGGTTGCTTCTATAAGTCGATACCTCTGGGTAGATGAAATAAATGGTAGCGCGAAGAGAGAGTTATTCTTCAAACAAGTCAAGGAATTTGGAGTGTTTTCAATCGTTCCGATGGCTTTGATCGATGAGTCCAAAGCAGTTACTGAAGAGAATCTTGCGGTCGACTTTGAAGATTCCGTTGAATTGAAAGAAGTTGTGTTCAAACGGGGAATAGATCTTACTGAGAACGATCAGTGCAAAGTCGTGTTAATGAAGAGATGTTGAATTGATTTGTTGTTGCACCACATGTACAGCGGATAAAGATCTCCTGCTTGATAATGGGAACAACTTGCTTGCCTGTTAGCTATGGAGAAGAAGTATTCCAACTTTAGCATGTTCGGCGATGAGGCTATTTTTATTGAGAAAACGCCGCGCCCGATAGTGCTCGAAATAGGTTTTAAAAGCAAGGATATCTTTGAAAAACACTTGCTTTCGAAATGATCAACAATTCGACTGTTAAATCTTATATGAAGGGAAGGCAGAATCATTAAGAACATTATTCTTGACACCAATATCATCTATTATATTGCAGGCTTGTCTCACGGGCCAATTACAGAAAAGGACTTTAATTCTTATATCTGTTCGTTGAACGGGGATGCTCGTCTATGTATTTCAAGCATCACATTATTTGAAATCATAGCAAGATTTCGTAAACACGCCAATATATTCAGAAGAATAATGTGCACAATGCGAAGCTATCATATCACTATTATTGATAACCCGTACTTCAAAAAAATCGCACCATTTCAGCCAGCATTAACGACAATTAAGCAAGCACGGCTAAACAAGCTTTGGGATGAAGTACGCGTCAACAAAGTTGACGTGGAAGCGAGGTATTCAACAATACTTCTTTTGTATGTACTATCTTCTGGAATGTATTTGCAACAGGTTGAAAATATAAACAATGTGCCGGAGCATCTTACTCCAGTAATACGGAAATATTATTCAATTGTTCGAGACATAGCTATCGAAGTACTGAGGGATGCGTTTGAGAGAGGTTACCGTCTGAATGATTGCGAAAAAAACGTCAAAAAAGCTTTTTCGGTATTGTTGGAATTCTTTCTACCATCAGCAATTGCAATATGTAAGAGTGTAGAAAACGGGGGGATTGATGAGAATGGGCGCATCGATATTCTCCAAAAGGCAGAGTACGATGCGTATTTAGAGGCTGTCAGAAGAAGGCTAAGGCGTGATGGTACGCCAACAACGTATATTTCTAAAATTGCAAGAAAGTACGATAGCAATCCGAACAGCAAAGGCTTAGGGGATTTTTTAAATACAGTATCATCGTCGATAGGATCGCTTATTCCAGAAGGTACAACGCAAGAGTACATTTTCGAACTTGTAAAAAAATGCATAACCCAAGCTGGCGCTTTCAATAAAAATGATATATTAGACGCAATGATTCTAGGAACTCTTGAAAAAAATGGAGCTTTTCTGACTGCAGATAAAGGAATTATTGACCATATGATGAATTATAAAAGCAATCGTATGGACTATAACATGAGCCTAGAGGAAATAGAGCTATTAAAAGAAGGCCTGATTTAAAACCAAGTGTATTATTTCTTCGAAAATATAGACTAATCGAGCAAGAAAATCGCCCGTCATGAACGGAGTTCTTGATAAGGTACAAGTAATCATCAGCACTTATCTCGCTAGTTCAGTACAGTTGCCTAAAATGAAGTCCAGGTACTGCGTAATGTCGACTCGATAAGCCTTTGCAGTTTTAGGATCTAGATGATTTTATTTGAGCAGAGGAATAAACAACCACGAAATCCTGTTTGATAATCCATATCACTATCCTCATAAAAGACTTAATAGAAGCTTAACATGAACTGATACGAAGCTTCTTCTCTACTGTTCGTTTGTCTCTGTTATCAGCTATAGAATGAAGTTTTATATCACCTTACTCAGTAAATGACTTCATAACTTCGCAAAGGATATCCGTCCTATATGCGCGTCAGATAATCTTCTAAACCGATAATAACTGCTTCTCACTTTATATTTTCTAACAACATTACATTAAACTTTTCAGTAACCTAGATTGATTTTTTGATGCTATTATTATAGAATAAGACTTACAATAGAGCGCCCATTTATGAGGAGAGATTATGAAACTAACAAAAAGTGAACTTGAAATCATGAACCTCCTGTGGAGAGTTGATCGTCCTCTGTCGCGCGCAGATATCTTAACTCTTTCTGAGGACAAGACTTGGAAGGATAACTCTATCCATATTCTTCTAAATGGCATGCTAAAAAAAGGCGCCATTAAAGAAGATGGCTTTGCGAGAAGTGGCAAGGTCTGGGGAAGGCTTTACGCCCCGGCGGTTGGAATAGGCGAGTATTACCGGGAAAACCTGTTCCAGCCAGGCGGCGAGGAAACATATCCTCTCCTTTTGAGCGCAATGGTTGATGATGATGACCTGTCGCCTGAAACCATGGAGAAACTGGAAGAGGTCTTGCGCAAACGCAAGGAGCGCATGAAATAATAACCGATGGGCATCTCAATTTATTCTGTTGTTATCTCCATAGTGTTCTTCAATATTGCCTTGATCGCTACATTTATCATGCGTCGGAGCAGTGCTCTCCTGGTAAATCGGACTGTATCCTTTTTGCTTCTGACCGTCTTATTAGGGGTCGTTCGGCTTCTTACTCCGATTGATTTCGACAAGGCCGTTGTAGTAAGATCCTATCATGTGATACCAACAATTGAAGATTTTTTGAATCTCACTCTTGTTGGGCCTTTTACGACTGGTTCTGTTCTGCTTGTGGTCTGGTTCTTGGGTACTTTGGCGTTTATCGTTTATGATGTGGTCCTTCAGTTTCGCTTCGTCCAGGCAAGTCGTAATTACCCAGTGTCTGATCGCAAAGATGTTTTGGATCTTGCAGGTGAGTTCGGAACAGGGTTTAGCATCATGGTATCCCCTCTGATCAGCCGCCCATATGTTTCGGGGCTACTCCGGCCGGTTATCTACCTTCCGGATCTTGAACTATCTGAAGTGCAGTGGCGAACCATTTTGCGCCATGAGGTTCAGCATATTCACTCCCATGATGAATGGAAGAAGCTGTTCTTTCTGGCAATTCAAGCCTTATTCTGGTGGAATCCGCTGGCGCATATCTCTCGCAAGGAGATCGACACGTTGATTGAATTGCAATGCGATGCTAAGGTAACTGCTGGAATGAGTGTTGAGGAGGTTGATGCCTACTTAGAAACGCTCAAAACGCTGAGTATCAAGGCCCACGAGCTTCAAATTCCACTCGGCGCTTCCGCACTCGTCTGGGACGAAGAGCAACTCGTGGCACGCTTTAGGGCGTTACAAGATATTGGTTTTTCTCGAAAAAACACTATACATACCATCGCATATCTCATGCTTTTCACCCTCTTCGTGCTGTCCTACTTTGTTATTGTACAGCCCGCTGGGTTTGCCTCGGACGCAGATTTGACTGGTGATTTACCAGAATCGAGCGAATACTATATGTATGCTGCCCTTGAAAACAACTCTAACATGTATATCGTACGATCAAACGGTACTTACTATCTCTATCTTGATGGTGTTCAAATCAATTCGATTGAAGCGGATATGCTCTCAGAACCGCCGTATAATTCTTTGCAGATATTGGAGGATGACAAATGAAACGCTTTATCAGCTTGATTCTTGCGCTCACAGTCTTTCTATCCGTTTCCATTGTTGCCCATGCGGATAAAATCGAAGCCCCAGATGGATCTGAAATTGAAATAGTCGCTGTTAAGCCAGGCGACCCCATGCGGGCAGAAGAAACCATGTGGTATTTCCGAGTAGTTGATGGGATAATGCAGATGAGACTCTGGTCAATTACTTACCGCAAATGGCTAACCGACTGGATAATCGTTGGCCCGGTCGATCCTTAAATGTTTTGGATTCCTTTTTGTGATTTGATATAATAAACATGTTTAGCAGCCCGCCTAAAGATTGGCGGGCTGTTTTTTATACTGCATTCTCATGGCTACCGAGTCGTCTTAATCTACTTAACAGATCAGGTCCCCTTTGCCGAATTGAATTAATTACATCCCTTCAAATGTCAGTATGCCTCTTCATTATTTCAAGCAAGCATACTAACCGTAAAGGGAATCCCGTTGATTGTTTTTCATTTCCGATATCAGCATGAGCAAATCCGAGAACAGTATATTGCTATGGAAAGCGCCTTACTTCCCCCATTAAGCTTGGTTGTCTTGTTGTAGCACATTGACAATTCCTGCTTATGTTGTCAAGATGTTGAAATATTCATAAAAACATAGTACTATTAAAGCAAAACAAGTCGAGGTGAACTAAAGTGGGCGGAAAAGAAGGCAGCCGAGGATATGTCTATCAGGGCATTGTTTCGGTGTTACACGCTTTCCAAGACCAAAACTGGGATCGGATTCAAATTGAATTTCCTACTGACGGAGATAAAGTTGATATAGCCTTATCTCAAGGTGCTCAGGTGGTGATGGCCATTCAAGTTAAGTCCACGGTTAACTCGTTCTCTCCCGAGCAAGTCAGGACGTGGACGCAGCAACTAGTCAGCGATTACCCGTGTCCTAAATATGAGGTCGTATTAATCGGCCAGTGCAACGAGAAAACAATTGCATTCACCAAGGCTGTCGAAAAGTATTACTCAGGCAGTCTTGACAAGGAGGCAGAAGCTGCCCTCTCAGGTTTTCCTAAGGCTATTCTTGGTTCTGCATACATAAGAATCCGGAGGCTGCCTTTTGATTTGGATGTTTTATCCGCTACTGTTCGAGATGCACTATTTCAATTCATTTCGGCGGGTGGAGCAAGTTTTAAATATGAGCAAGTCCGATTATTGGCAAACGCAGCAATCGGTGAGCACTTAGTAAGCTCGACAAACGGCACATCGCTCGATCGTAAATCATTCGAAGAAGATCTTCATGAGCGAATCAAGTGGCTGTCCAGCTATTTGCAAGATAATCGTACTCCAATTTGCATTTGCAGCTTTGATCGAGGGGTCAACGACGGTTTTTTACGCTCTCAGAGCACTCTGGATCTGAGGCGTTATTTCACCGGCGCGAAGTTAGCTACCGGTTACGAATGGAATCGGGACCTATTTCCCGAATTGGAACAGTTTTTTTCGCAATTCGGGAGCAGTGAACAGTACTCCGCTTTTCTTGAGGCCCACACTTCCCTTTCCTTTGCAGCGGGGCGTATTTGCGATTCGAAGTCTGGTATTGATATAGTTCCATACCAGAAGACTTCCGTCGCAGGCCTGCAATTATGGCCTGCAGATCGAAAAACCGCCGAGTCGTACCCTGGATGGGATGTTCGCCAGAAGGAGCTATCCGTGCTTCCTCAGCAAGAGCTTGCTCTCGTGATAAATGGAACCCATGATATTCTTGAAGATGTTATCCGCTTCATTGAGCAAACCGAGCTGCCGATTGGAAAAATCATTTCCTGTACTGTTAATGAGCGAGGCGCAGGACACGAGTCAATGATTGACGGTTATCACGCGTGGTCACTGGCCAATGACATTTCATCCATTCTCGATCATCGCACCGCAGAGGAAAAAAGGGCTGTTGTTCACCTCTTTATATCCGCTCCGAGATCTTTCGCGTTTTATCTTGGAAAAGTATCCCGCATGTTTGGGAAAATCAATCTTTATGAGCATGACCCCAATCCAGAAGATGGCATTCCCTACATAAAATCGTTTTCTTTTTGACTGGAGGAGAGAAACTATGAGTGAACTTTCAACCTATTTCAATGATTTTCTGCGAAACATTCGGTTAACGGAGCAGTTAACCGCTGCATTAAAGAAGGCCCATAACGAACTGAGGTCCAGGCTTGAAACAGACGAGTTAACAAAAGGCCTCTTGGTTGACACATTTCTCCAGGGGAGTTATGCCCGATCCACAATTGTCAAGCCTGAAGCAGGCGGTAAGGTGGATGTAGATGTTATTGCTGTGACAAATATCGATCATGAAAACACCACGGCAACGGAAGCTTTTGCGAAATTTATTCCTTTTGTCAAAAAGTATTATGACGATTATCGCCCGCAAAAACGTTCCATCGGAATCCACCTAAAAAATGTTGATATGGATCTTGTGATAACTGCCGCTCCGAGCGAAGAGGTGAAGCGGGAATTTCGCTCCGCCAAGTTAAATGGAGCCTTTACGGTTGAGAGTATTACGTCGCCCGAGACTGTTTATCATCTGGATGCCGCAGCAGAGAACTCCAGCTTAAAGAAGTTTTTTAACCTTGACAGTGACGATAGCGCATGGCGCAAAGAGCCCTTACTGATTCCGGATAGTGAAGCTAACGAGTGGTATCCGACGCATCCGCTTGAGCAGATTCGGTGGACAATGGTCAAAAACAAAGCATGTAACGGCCACTATATCAACGTCGTCAGAGCAGTTAAATGGTGGAAACGCAAGGCCATGCCAGAGAATAAGTATCCGAAAAGCTATCCTTTGGAACACTTTATTGGAGACTGCTGTCCGGATGGAATCTCAAGCGTTGCCGAAGGAATTGTGAGATCGTTTGAACGTATTCTGCATGATTATCCCGAAAAGCCCATCCTTCCCGATCATGGGGTTCCAGAACATGATGTTTTTGAAAGTTTGTCCGAGAAAGACTATATGAGTTTTTACAGCTCAGTCGAAACGTTCTACCCTATAGCGAAAAAAGCGTTGGAGTCTACCGATATCGCTGAAAGTGTGAACCTCTGGCGGGAATTCTTTTGTGGGAGTGAAGAATTCCCTGAATACCGCGGAGGCTTCACCCCAAGGACGCAAAAAACGGAATCTGTTCCTACTGGGAGATTTGGTCAGCCATGATGGATCCAAGCGAAAACATACGGATTGGACGAAGGGGATTGGAGGAGGTATCTGGCCTATCTATTCTGGATGATTTACAATGGGATCAAGTAAGCAAACGCTTTTTCATTCGCGTTTCGATCAACATTGAGAATGCTTCTTCTCTGGTCCCTGCACAGTCTGAATGGTATATTACCATTGCCCCTGAATATCCCTATGGAGAGATTTGCGTTCACCCAAGCGCAAGACGCAGTATTATCTGTACCTTCCCTCATCAATCAAACAACTCTAGAATCGCGGAAAACGGTCTGTGGAGGGAAGGCAAAATATGCGTTACTTTTGACTCTATGGCGCTAGGCATTCACGCATACGACAAGGAACCGGCATCTGTGGAAGATCGCCTTTCTTGGTATGGAGAGCGTGCTGTCATGTGGGTGAGAAATGCTGCCGAGGATACCCTGGTTTCGACTGGCGATTTATTTGAACTGCCAGATTTTTCCCCCAAGGTTTTAGAAATATTTGCATTTAATGAAGACACCGTCTCCTTCATGCAGTGGGAAGATTGCACCAATCAAGCAGGCTTTGCTACCATTCGGACAAAGGATAATCCCGGCACTGCTCCTGTCTTGTTCGTTACCTCTTTTCTGACAGAGGACAAAGAAGCAGTTTACCAACCCTGTTGGAGCAATGTTTCTTTCGTCAACGAGAATTCTTCTGACGAAGAGTGTGCAATCTGGATTAAACTGGACCGACCTCCATGTGTTCGTCACAGCCAAGCCCCCATGACTTTTTCTGAATTGCAGGAGGCCTGCCTGACTCAGGGAGTACATTTTTACAAAACGATCAAGCAGTTTGCTCCCAAGTTGAGGGATGGAGCACCTCATTTGATTCTTTTCGGTTTTCCTGTTTCCAAAAGGATTGGAGATCCTCCAGATGAAATTGTATGGCAAGCAATGCGGCTTCCCACGCTTTCTTTTCAAAAGAAAGTCAATCCAAAGTTCCAATCAGGAAAGAAAAACAAGCTCTCTAGTCGGGAACTTGGCGCCACCTGTGGTTTTCGGCCTGGCGAGGCCGGCTGGTGGCAGAATGATATGCAATCTATCCTCTCCCCAGACAAAGAGCTTGAATGGATAAAAAGTGAAAATTGGAGCAATCATTGCATCCTCTCCAGGGGACAATACGCTCAGGATCTTTGCAGGAAAAAAATCGCAGTTGTCGGCTCAGGCAGCCTCGGAAGTGCGCTATCAGAGCTGCTGGTGCGCGGTGGCGCACGCCAACTCTGCTGTATTGATGGAGATGTCGTTCTTCAAGGAAATCTATGCAGACACAGTTTAACCATGCAAGAATTGGGGCAAATCAAGAGTGTAGCTTTAGCTAAACGGCTGTCAAGTATAAATCCGCATACTATTATCTCTTCAAATGACAATTATCTTCGCTTGAATTCCGATTGCTCCATATCACCCGACCTGTCTCCTTTTGACATAGTGATCGATACTACCGGAAGTGATCAGGTTATAGAATTGCTTGCTCAAGCAGCAGACAAAAGACGGTTGATTTTGTCCGCTTCTGTGGGTTTAGGCGCAAAAAGGCTGTATATTTGCATGTTCAAAAAAGCGAATCCAGCAATTGCGCATTTTCTCAAAATGCTCTCCCCATATTTCTCTAAAGACCAAGAGGAATGTGGTCTTGCAATGTCAGAACTTCCTCGTGAAGGGATCGGATGTTGGCACCCGCTTTTCCCCGCAACAGCCAGCGATATGTGGATGGCTGCAGGAGTAACGCAAAAAGTCCTTGAGCAGTTTGTTATCCAGCAGGAACACAATTCTCTTATCGTCGTTTATGAAGCAAAAATATCCGATGGACTCTTTACTGGCTTTATACCCGTAGAGGTACAGTATGACAGCTTATAAAATGAACTTAACGTACATGAGTTCAGATGGTTCATTTGGGGTTTCTCTCCCTGTTTCTGTACTCAACAAGATGCATCAAGAATGTATAAAAGCTTTGCCAAATGAAACAGGTGGAATTCTTGTTGGTTGTTATTCCGAAGATTTAAATCTCGCTATAATTGACAACATGCTTGGAAAGTCGAAGAATTCGATCCTGCGACGTTCATCCTTTACAAGAGAAGGAAATGACTACTTACAAGCGCTCCATCAGCTATGGACAAAGAACCAGTATTATTTAGGCGAATGGCATTATCATCCTCTTTCTTCTCCCTCACCCTCTTCAAGGGATACAGAAACGATGAAAATGCTTTCTTTAGACAAGGGTCTAAACTGCCCGGAACCTGTTCTAATCATAATAGGTGGTGGTAAGAATGCATGGACTATATCCGTTTCCGTCTTTTCAAATGGTAGAAGAATTGTTCTTTCTCAAAGAGAGATGAAATGAACAAAGGCAACAGAAATCAAATATCGTGGAAAAACACAGCTGATAGAAAATGCAGGAAGTATCCCCATACTCAATGTGACTCTCATTATTTCAAAAAGGAAATCCGCTTTCGGAAACTTTTCGGAAGCGGATTTCCTTTTTGTGGAGCATAAAGCAATAAAACAGCACGAAGAGCAGGAGAAAAACAGCGGCACATAACTAGAAGAAAAGAGCCTGAGTGAAGTGTCTTGACAAGACAATTTCGCTGTGTTATACTGCGTTTGTCTTATAAAGACAGGCTGAGGAGAAAAGTGCTCCTCCTTTTCTTTCCTCTGAATATGTCTTTTTAAGACAACTACATAAGCGTATTTTCCGAAAAAGATCATTTCGGACATGCGCGAGGAAAAAACGGACATAGAAAGGAGACAAACATGAGAAAAATTGGAAAATCCCTGCTTTCGCTGCTGCTGGTTTTGGTCATGCTGCTGCAGCTGATGCCGACGCAGGCTGTGCGCGCCTGGGCCGACGACACAGCGACGGGGAAAGAGGAAGTGCAGGAGGCGGCAGACGCCGTTCCTGTGGGAGAAGACAACAGCAAACGAGAAGCAAACATCAAACAATTCCGTATGTCGGACGGCAGTATGCTGGCCGCGACCTACCCCCACGCGGTTCACTTCGAGGAGGACGGGAGCTGGACCGAGATCGACAACCGGCTGGAGGCGGTGGAGGCGGAAAAGCTCCTTGCGCAGGAGGCGGCTTTCCCCTCGGACGAAGAGCAGGAGCCTCTTTGGGATGCGGGAGAGCTGCTGTATCACAACCGGCAAAACCGCTTCGGCGTGATGCTGCCGGTGACTCTGCACGAGGAGAGCTGGTTTGGCGTTTCGGACAGCGGACATGAGCTGTATTTTCGCCTTGCGGGGACGCAGGCGAGCGAATCCCTTGTGGAGGAAGAAGACGCTCCCGGGGACGATCCTCTCTCGAAGGCCATTTTTGTGCATTACTACAGCACGGTCCGTTACCCGGAAGCGCTGCCCGGGGCAGAGCTGCGATACGAAGTGAGCGGGCAGTCGCTGAAGGAAGCGATCACCTTCCCCGAGGCAGGCCTTGTCCCGGAGCAGCTCTCCTACGAGATCCGGGCGGAGGGCCTGCGCGCCGAAATGACGGAGGACGGCGAGATCCGCTTTCTTGCAGAGGACGAGACCGCATTTGTTTTTCAGGCCCCCTTTATGATGGACGGCGCGGATAACCGCGAGGGCAAGGTCACCGTGGAGCTGGAGGAGCAGGGCGAGGGACGCTACCTCCTGCGCTATACGCCGGAGCGGGAATGGCTGGAGAGCGAAGAGCGTGTGTGGCCGGTGGTATTGGACCCTGTTGTTTTTAGCGACGTTGACACCAACTACATTTTAGACTCCTTCATAGATCAACTGACGCATTATCTCAATTATGGTATGGACGGCTATCTCTGTGTGGGCACTCAGGGCGATCCGAACACGCGGCGGCGCGCGCTTATCAAATACGGGCAACTCCCCGAGCTGGAGAGCGGCGACGTCATTGTCAATGCGGTACAGCGTGTTATGGGCAATACGAATCGCAATTATGCCGAACCGATCCTGGTAGAGGCCCACGCCATCACGAGCAACTGGTACTCCCAGAGCGTAAGATGGATGAATCAGCCGGGGCACGAGGAGGAGGTGCTGGATTTCCAATATGTTGGCCCGGAGATGCTTGACTCCAACCACGAAAAATACTGGTTCTGGGATGTGACCAGCGCCGTGCAGCGTTGGTATAACGGCGGCGCCTCGAACAAGGGAAGCCTGGCAAATCAGGGCGTTATGCTGATCTCCCCGTCGGAGGACGGAACAGAACAGCATCAGGCGTATTTCTACTCTGCGGACAGTCACGGCACCGCCAAATGGCCCATGCTGTTCATCACCTACCGGAACACCACCGGCCTGGAGAGCTATTGGGACTACACCAGCGCCAGCGCTGGCCGGGCCGGAACGGCCTCGGTGAACAACTTCACGGGCAACCTGGTGCTGAGCCGCAGTGACATGAGCTATTCCGGCAGCCGCATGCCCGCCAACATCACCTTTACCTACAACCAGAACGACGGCAACACCAACATCGGCTACGGCAGGGGCTGGCGCTGCTGCTATTCCCAGTATCTCGAGCTGGTAAGACTGGCCGGCGTATATTACTACAAGTGGATCGACGGCGACGGGACCCGGATCTACTTTACCTATGACGATGAGGAGAGCAAGTGGACCGATGAAAACGGCCTGGGCTATACGCTGAGTGTCGGCAGCTATAGCTACACGCTCCCGGACCGGGACGGCAACCAGTTGGGCTTTGACCGGTTCGGGCGTCTGATCTCGATGACAGACAAGCTGTCCAACACCCTCAGCATTGAATACCGGGACAGCGAAAGCGAAGATCTCCGCATTGCGCGGGTCACGGATGGGGCCGGACGCGTCTACGAATTTGGCTACGCCTACACGGTGTGCGTCTCGGTGACCTACATGGGCACCGGTACGACGCCCATCGAGAAAGTCAACTACAGATACTGGAACTATGCCATGCGGGGCGTGGATTATCCCGACGGAACGTCCGTTGACTACACCTATCTCAACAACTGTCTGACGGAGGCGGTGGATATCCAGCGCAGCGACGGCAGCCGCAACAAGCTTGCCCTCTCCTACGAGGGCAGCCCCGCCAGCGTCACCGAGCTCGCGTCCTATGACGGAGAGACCCTGGTCAACAGCGTGAACATGCTGTACGGCGACCACATCAGCACTGTAACGGACAACATGGGCCGCTGGTGCGCCTATGAATTCAACAGCCTGGGCAACACGGTTTCCGTGTATAACCAGAAGGGGCAGGCCCTGTACGGGACCTTTGCCTCGAACGACGGCAGCAGCGGCCGGGCCAACCAGATGACCCACAGCTCCCGTCTGCAGGACACGGTGGTGAACCTGCTGGAGCAGCGGGCGGAAAGCGGCGCGAACTGGACCAGGACCGTCAGCGTCCAAGGCGGTGAGACGTACAGCCTCTCCGGCGTCACGGCAGTGGGCAACACTCTGAGCATGAGCGCAGGGACTGTCAGCCAGAGCGCCACCTCTGTCAGCAGCACGGAGCGCACGGAGGTCACCATCGCCGTCCCCGTCGGGATGAGCAGCCTTACGATCTCCGGCAGCGGCAGCGCAACGGAGCTGCAGCTGGAGCAGGCGGAGGCGGCCAGCCGCTACAATCTGCTGCAGAACACGGACATGGACAGCGCCGCTCACTGGACCGGGAGCGGTCTGGGGGCCGGGGACGGCATCAGCACCGTTCCGGACGACAGCACCGCGCCCAAGCTCCAGCTGGACGATTCGGTCCTGAAGCTGGAGGGCGGATACGATACGGCCAAGAGCTACACCCAGACCCTCTCCGTCAGCGGCGGCCTGGGGGACGACTATTCCTTCGGCGCCTGGGTGAAGTCCGGCAGCGTGTCGCTGAGCAACAAGAACACCCCCGACAGCACCCTGGAACGACACTGCGGCATCCGGGTGCGGCTGCTGAACGGCAGCACGGAGGTGGACAGCAAGCTGCTGGATGCCAACACGCTCTGTCCGGAATGGCAGTTCCTTTCCGGCAGCGTAAGGGCCAGCGGCGCGTATGATACAGTTGAATTTTCCTTCCTTTACGATTATAATGCAAATGAAAGCTACTTCGACGGGGCGCAGCTGTTCCGGGAGAAGTTTGCTTACGTCTACCACTATGACGACGAAGGCCGTGTGGACAAGATCACGGACCTGGAGGGGAGGGAAACCACCTATACCTACCGGGGGAACACCTCGGACATCACCTCCATTACCCTGCCCGGCGGGGCGGAGTACAGCTACAGCTACACGAGCAGCGGCCTGCTGGACCACGCCGTCAGCGACACGGGGGTAACGAGCAGCTACAGCTACGATAGCTACGGCAACCCCACGGGGACGACGATCACCGGCAGCGGAGCAAAGAGCCTGACCAGCGCCATGACCTACACCGCGGACGGGAACATGACCGCCACGGTCACGGGCAACGACGGCCAGACGGTGAGCTACACCAACGACACGGACCGCTCCCTGGTGATGAGCGTCACCGATCCGGCAAACACCGTGACGAGCAATACCTACGACAGTCGGCGCCGTCCGGTGAGCAGCCAGACGGGAAGCAGCGCCATTACCAACACGTACAGCGACGAGCTGCTGACGGGCCTGAGCCACACCAACACGGCCAATACTTCCACGGACTACACGCTGGCATACGGCACGGCGGAGCTGCTGGAGACTGTTCAGGTGGGCAGCGCCTATACCCTGGTGGAGAACAGCTACAACCCGGGGACCTGGACGCTGGCGCGGCAGGACTACGGCAACGGGGACGGCTGGGCCTACGAATACAGCGAGTTTGACGATCTGACCGCCCGCTGGACCGTGAAGGACGGGCCCGGTACGGAGTTCCAGTACTTCTACAACAGCAAGGGCGCTCTGGCCCGGGTGGAGCAGTACAGCACCACCGTGGCGAACGGCGAGGTCACGAGCCGGACGCTTGTGAGCACGGAGCGTTACTACTACGACGCCACGGATCGCCTGATCCGGGTATGGGAGACGGACGCCGCCAACAACCAGCACGAGTTTCGCTGGACCTACGACAGCAACGACCAGGTGACGGAGCTGGTGGAGACCGTCAACGGGCAGAGCTTCACCTACGCCAACAGCTACAACGGGGACAAGCAGCCCACCCAGAGCAGCTATGGCAGCGTCCTGGAGAGCTTCACCTATGACGGTCTGGGCCGCTTGAGCCAGAACACGGTGAGCAGCGGCGGCAGCAATGTGCTGACCACGGACTACAGCTTCCGGGATCTGGACAGCACCAGGACTACCACCCAGGTAGAGGAAGTCCGGAACCGCTACGGGCTTACGGATGAGAGTATCACCTACACCTATGACAGCCGGGGTAATATCTCCTCTGTGACCTTCCCTTTGCCTTCTCCCGCACCTTTTCTGCCATTGGATCCCATCCTGTGGCCTACCCCAACCCCCAGTGCAGGTCTTACGTCCACCGAGGAACAAACAGAGAGTGATACTTTCACCATCTACTACGAGTATGACGCGCTGAACGAGCTGACCTGGGAAAAGAGCGAGCTGGAAGAGAAGGCCCGGAACTACACCTACGACCTGGGTGGAAATCTGCTCGCAAAGACGGAGTACAGCTTTGAAAACGGCGTAGTCGGCAGCACGCCCCTCTCCACGGTGACCTACACCTACGGGGACGCGGATTGGCCCGATCTGCTGACGGCGTACAACGGCAGCCCGATCACCCATGACGGCATCGGCAATCCCCTGTCTTACCGGGGTTGGCTCTTCACTTGGCAGGGCGGACGGCAGCTTGCAGCGGCAAGCGACGGCACCACCAGCCTGAACTTCGTCTACAACGAAAGCGGCCTGCGGACTGAGAAGAACGTTGGGAATGAGTCTCACCGCTATGTCTACCGGGGCAGCACCCTGATCGCCGAGATCACGGACGACTACGCGCTGTACTTCCATCATGACGCCAGGGGTGAGATCGTCGGCTTCACCTACGCCTCCGGCAGCACCCAGGCGGAGTACTTCTACCGCAAGAACCTCCAGGGCGATGTCATCGGCATCTTGGACGCCAGCGGCAACAGTGTGGCCGAATACGCCTACGACTCCTGGGGCCAGATCCTCGAGGCCTCCGGTTCCATGGCGGAGATCAACCCGATCCGGTACAGGGAGTACTATTTTGACCGAGAGACGGGACTCTACTACCTCCAGAGCAGATACTATGATCCCGAGGTCGGGCGGTTTATCAACGCGGACGATGCGGGAACGCTTGGCGCGAACGGCGAAATCCTTAATTACAACCTTTTTGCTTACTGCCTGAACAATCCTGTTAACCGCACGGACGATGGCGGAAACCTTTCCTGGCTTGGCAAAATTGCTGTCGGGCTTGCGGTGATTGCGGTTGTTGCGGTAGTCGCAGTGGCAACAGCAGGAACCGGGACGGTCCTGGCATGTGCTGCTGCAGGAGCTTTAGAGGGCGCAATAACCGGAGCGGCAACCGGTGCGGTAACCGGCGCCGCCATTGGCGCGGTGTCACACCGTATCACAACAGGAAGCTGGAAAGGCGCAGGACGAGCGGCACTGGAGGGTGCAGCTGATGGCTTCATGACCGGCGCAATTTCCGGGGCCATTACTGGTGCAATTACTTCCCCCTACTGTTTCGTCGCAGGAACACTTGTTGAAACCGGAGAAGGTCCAAAACCCATTGAAGAGATTCAGCCCGGCGATTGGGTATGGGCCTGGGATGAGGAGACCGGAGAAGTCGCGCTTCGCCCCGTCATGGAGACCTATGTCAACGAGACAGATGAGCTGGTGCATGTCTTCGTCAGTGGCGAAGAGATCATAACTACGCCGGGGCATCCCTTCTACTCGCCGGTCAAGGGCTGGACAGACGCGGTGCATCTTCGCGCAGGAGATATTCTGGTTCTGGTCAATGGCGAATATGTAGTCGTTGAAAAGATCCAGCATGAACTTCTGGAAGCGCCGATCCATGTCTATAACTTCAACGTCGCAGGGTTCCATACGTATTATGTGACCAATGCTGGCGTGCTGGTGCATAATGGGTGCGGCTCTCCCAAGCTTCCAAAAAACGGGACAAGATTAGAAGTAGACGATGCGTTAGATTTAGCAGACGATTTTCTAGGGCCTGGCTATACAGAACCTTCTCCTGGCCGTTTTCTTTCTGCTGACGGAGCAAGGCAAGTCCGAATGAAACCGTCAGATTTGGCAAGAGTTAATAATCATGCCGGTGCGCCACATATAAACTTTGATTTACTCATCCCAAAGTATAAATCAGTTCATGTTTTTATTATTGAGTAAGAGGAAAAACTGATATGATTGTTAAAATCGATCTCCCAGATTATGACGAAAATGGAATAGATATAATCTGGGAGGAAGGCTCTAGATACCACATCATGGTTAGCAAAGAAACCGTAGAAATAACGGCAAATAAGAACGCACTTATTTCCATTGCTAAACAGATGCTTTATCTGGCATACAATGATTTGCCGAGTGGTTCACATGTTCATCTTGACTCCTTTTTCACCGGACAACAGCAAGATGTCGAACTCACTATTGCAAGGCTAGATAATGTGCATGTGAACAAAGGGGACGATACTAAGAATACAGGGGACGGTACTATGTGTTAACCTTCAAGGAGCACAGGGGACGGTTAATGCGAAAAAAGAAGGGGTAAGGCCCAAAATGGGACAGGGGACGGTTCCCCGGCCCACCTGATTTGGCACAAATAAACTATTAGCGCGGCACCCCGAGGGCACAAGCCCTCGGGGTGTTTTTGGGACAGGGGACGGTACTGTGTCCCAACTGATCCGACACAATTGAATCCATAGCACAGCACCCCGAGGGCAAATGTCCTCGGGGTGTTTGTGACGCTTATAGCATGACTAAGCCAATGGCTTTACTGTGAGTGAACAAAGTGCCTTGTGAAAATCTTGTTTCGTGTTTAAATAGATTGTCGAAAGACGTAAGTTGTGATATAATAATGATTGGTGGATAAAGCAATTAATCAACCGAATTATGAAATGATAGGAGAAGAACCTGCAGCTCAGTTTACCTTTTTCGTCAACACAGAATAGTAGGTTTTTGAAAAGATTCTATGGAAGCGTTTGTTAACAAGTTATTTGACAAGTTCTGGTTAGAATTCAAGAGCATCCCCATTTTTATTATATTGTGCCTACTGGCATGCACTCCATTTATCCCTAAGAAAGCAGAAGACGATCCTATCCAATTATACTATATCGCGGGAATATGTGTCGTACTGCTTCTCTTTTATTGCTATTTCTGCTATGCAAGCAAACGGCTTCCTCGGGCAAAACGTGGTGCTCATGCGGTTCTTTTTGTAATTGACGCAGAATCTGATCAGCATTTTCAAGACATAAAAAACAAACTTGGAAGTAGTTTTGAAGAATATATTAACAACTCTTCGCGTTTTTCCTTTTCTCCAGTTTATGTTAAGAAGGACTCAATATCACATTACGATTTCAATGATGAGACAAGCATGATGCTGTTGCTAGAAAAAACACGCACAATGTTTGTTGTGGACATCAGATATCGGGTAGATGATATTTCCAGTGCTGAAAAATATGAGATAAGGATAAATCTTGGTGTAGTCCATCCCACATTTAATGATACAAAGAACAATATCATTTCTAGCGATTTGGCATTCGTTCAGAGGGCCGTTTCAAAAAAACGGTTTCCGAAGAATCACCTTTTGGAGCAGTTTGATGTTACGGCACAACAGTTATCTTTAATTTGCAAATACATAATCGGGTTGGTAATGCTGCTACAGCAACAAAGCGAGGCTGCATGCAATTTGTTGAGGGAAGCCCATGATTTAGCTAGAAGGAAGCGCGCAGACATTAATGATCCTATATACAGGCTTATAGAGAATCGCTTCGTTTTAGCTTGCTTACTATGTTCAGATTATTATATAGATCGTTTTTCTCAAGAAAAAGACCTCTCTTACTTAGATAAGATGAACACTCTGCTTGATGAAATGAACTCAATTCGTCCTGGCTTACCTATGTATTATTCAAAAAAAGCCTATTATGAAATCGCAAAAAATCATGATGCGAGGCTTGCTGAGGAATACGTTATTAAGCAAAAAAGTATAGATTCAAGGAAAGCATGGAAATACAGTGAAGCTTTTCTCGCTGCATATAATGGAAAAAGTCCTCTGACGATTTATAAAAAGTATAAAAATGCTTTTAAAGTCGAGCAGAATCTCATAGAAATCGTTGATTATATTGAGTTCATCCTACTGAATGAACCTGAAAGATTTGGGCTATTACTTGCAGCTGGTTTAGTGTATGAGGAACTGGGGGATAATGAACTGTCCCATCAATACTATATCAGGTACCAGAGTGTCAACCATAATACAAACTTTGAAGAAATACTGCGGGAAAAAATAAAAAACACCGCGGGATCAAAGTAGCTTATCATTTATCCATGAGACGAGGGTACATACCTTTGAGATAAGAGACCGCACCTTTTGTCTTACATGACTTAGCACAATTGAATCCATAGCGCGGCACCCCGAGGGCAAACGTCCTCGGGGTGTTTTGATGCAGATGGATTGACTATGTTGCGCCGGAGCTAGATCTTTCGGCTCTGGACTCGCCTTCTTAGAGCTATGACGCCTCTCTGGACCGGTTCCACCGCTCCTCGTCCTGTCGTTTTGCTCAGTGTGTCACCAAAAGGGTCATCTGCGAGGTTCTTCTATGTTGTACTCTTCGCGGATTCGCATAATCTTCCGGTATTCGATATACCAAATCATAGGAGGAAGCTGTGGACAGCAAGTACTGCATGGAGAATAGCCCTGGATCCTGCAGGCGTTGATTTCTCTTGTGAATTTGTTTCTGATTCGCGAACAGCCGGCACGGTGATATGATTTGCCGCTGTAGGTCACATATAGAGTGTAACCGTCACCCCAGGTACCGACTCCATGCTTGCAGGCGGGAAGGCCATCTTTCACGTAACAGTCTTCCGGCATGTGGCAGAGTTCGGCTATGGGCTTATGACCATACTCGGCCAGGTATTTAGGCCTGTTGATAGACCACTCCAGCAAACGTTGCTGTTCTTCAGCAGCACGTCGCTTTTTCGACTTTGCCTTTTCGATTTTCGATGACGCCCAACTGTAGACTCCATAGGCGATTGCAAGAAAAACCAATACTGCTTCAAAAAAGAGAGGATTGCCAAACGCAAAAGGCTTGCTTTTCGAGGACGAGCGAGACCTGGTTGATGTAGCCGAGCGCGGAGTGTGGCTGGACCCCTCTACTGGAGAGAGGGAGGGAAACGGAGAAAAGGACGGAGGCTCGGTCCTTTCAAATGTAGGCTGCGGTGTGTATGGTTGAAACGAGGAGGGAGAGGCGGACGGAAGAGAAGACGCGGACCAGGTGGGATTCGATCCACCGTCATCGGTTTTTGAACGCGGAATTGCCGAAACCTCAAAGTCTGGTGTGGGAGGGTGACAGCGGCTGCAGGGCGTGAGGCCAAGGGCAGCGGCCTCTTCCAGCGTGATCTCCCCAACAGTGCTGCGGGTCAGGCTGGGGCAGCTGGATCTGGCATGGTAGCGATAGGCGGAGCTGCTGCCGACCGCATAGTACACGATCAAATCCCGATTGTCGGCAAAAGCGACGAGCGCGAACGAGTTGAACAGGACGAGGCAGAACAGTAAAGCCAGAAAGCGCTTTTTTATCAAATTATCACCACCTCCCAATGCCATAGCATAGCACAGCAAGAAGGGCAGGGCAAGAAAATGTGAGATAGCACATGGGGGCGGTCGCATGCCGCGCTTGATCTTGCACAAATGAATCCGTAGCGCGACACCCCATGGACGAGCAATCGCCCATGGGGTGCGTTTTTTGCGATAGAGTAGTGATGGGCCGTTCCCTGCCCCGTCTGATGCGCAACATAACCGCGCCCATCGGTAATGGCGGCAGTGCCGTGCTGACATAGTCCATCTCTACATTCATATTATTCTTATGGCTCGAAGAAAACAGAAGTTTCTTCGAGCCATTGTTACCTTTTCACGCTCACTAAAGTATTGTTTTCCCCCGGTTATTCAACTTCGCAAGTCTGAGGGCAATGTGTAGCTTTAATCATACCAACTCAATAACCCGGTCATCAACTAATAGATGATTAACTATCTCCTTTTCTCTTTCTGCCCTTCGTCTATAATGATCGGCGTCCTTTACAGGGCAATCTCCGCTTGTTCCAGGATCAACCCTAATCGACGCATATTTATGCCAATAGTATACCCCTTTATACTGATACCCAACAGGGTATTGTGGAAACAGCTGCTTTGCTTGGTCTGCATACTTCTTCATGTCAGAAAGCAGGTCATCTATTTCGCCGTGTGCCGCTTTAACAGCTTTCCACTTTTCAAGAAACTCTTCCGAATCATAAGCAGTTTTCTTTCTGCCATCGAAGCCGATATCCAGTTTTCTGTTAATCTGCTTATCTAGAAGGGAAAGTATCACTTGAAAGTTTTTGTAATTCGGGCGGCTACTTTTTAATGATTCAATATAGTTCTGCCTGATGATACCAAAAGACTCATCTGTCAATCCACCTTTCTCCTTTTGAAGACGCTCCAACGCACATCCAAGATTACGGAGATATTGATTCTTAGGATAATTATTATTCTTAGAAAACTTACAAGCATAGGAGCAGTATTTTGCAGCTCGGGTTGACGAATCAATTTCGGTAGTGAATCTATATGCGTCTCCTAAGGTGTTGTATAGATATGCCCTTCTTTCGTCAAGTTGCTCTTCTTTTGCCCGTGCAACGTAGTCTTTCAAGCTTTCCTCTTCAAAGCTATTGATAAGCTTCATCCCAACTCTATTAGCATACTGCTCATACTGCTGAATAGAGAGCGCGAAGTGCTCGCTTTGCTTGTCGCGATCATGATACCCAAGATAGTATTCCAGCGTGGCATTGCAATAATTGCGATAAGCCTGAACCGTGTTATCTTTTGTTGGTGCTAGGCGATCAATAATGTTTTTCGTATTCTTGACGGCAAGGCATATATCAGCGTCAGTTGCCCCCAAGTTGTGTATCTGGACAATACGTGAAATGTTTTGCTCAATCTCGGTAAGAAGCAAATAGTTTATACTTGCATCTAAAGGGGTGCTTAAGAAATTAGTGCAAAAGCCCCTAATAATCGGATCCAAAGAGTTTTTGCTTAATTCATCAATAAACAGATTTCGGTTTATTCCTTTTTGCAAATCAATCCAAGAATCAATCTCCTGTTGTTTTCTATCTATGTTTTCTAAGTCTCTTCGTTCCACTGTATTTGAAATGCTAAGTCCAACCCATGTTGCTACTGCGAGCCCAATGATAGCTACACAGGAACTGATGCTTCCAGCTTCTACATCTATTGGCTGTTTTGTTACTACACTGAGAGCGAACAAAATCAGCAAAGGAAGAGACAGAATAACACCCACAATTGTAGGAATATAAACCGCAAAAATGTATTTGTTGCGCATTGGTTATACCTCCTGATAATACGATATTTGTCGAATACCAAGAGTTATAATACTTGTGCATTCTGCAAATGTCAATAAAATATTATTATATAATCTTAGTATTACTATTATTTACTTATTGCACG
>ODAI011099612.1_pt1 | contig 30135 bp, 23 predicted proteins | sample 1539321 | NCBI WGS metagenome assembly ODAI01 (sample SAMN02144231, study PRJEB22623) | gut metagenome | biome: sheep rumen | host: Ovis aries | place: New Zealand
CGGCTTCTCAGCAGGGGCTTTAAACCCCTGCTGAGACAATCAACCTTCGGACCCCCGCCTACGCCTCTACGCCGCAGAGGCGGGGGACTGATTGTGCGGTTCAGATAACCGATGTATTGGAGATCAATATGCAGAGAAAAGAAAGAATCATTGACCTTAAAGCGCTCCTGCGCTGCATCCTCGAGAGATGGAGACTCCTGATCGTCGCGCTGATCCTGGTCGGCCTGATCTTCGGGGGAAGAGAAGGCTACGCGCAGTACAAGCTCTACAAAAAGGGCCAGGAAAAACAGCAGCAGGCGCAGACGGCTGCCGAAGAGGGCGGCACGTCCAAGGCCGAGGAGCTTAAGATCCTGAGCGACGCCATGGACAGAAAGAACACGTATCTCGTCAACTCGATCCTGGCACAGATCGACCCCGCCAGAGAGGGAAGGGCCACGGCGGACCTGATCATCCGGATCGAGCAGGAGACAGCGGCGGCGGAAACGCCGGCCGGCACAGAGGCGGCAGCCGCACAGACGCAGGCCGAACAGACAGAGGCTGTGCAGACAGAGGCCGCGGAACAGTCACAGGAGCAGAGTGCGCTCACGGACAGCGAGTACGCCGCCAAAGTGAGCAGGGAACTCAATATCATCAATTACTACCACTCCTCCATTCTGTACAGGATGGATTATACCGACGCCGCGGCGCAGCTGGGCGTAAACGCGGACCAGATCCGCGAACTGGTCTCTGTCTCGGACGGCAACAAGACGGATGCCATGCTCTCCCTCAAGGTGATCTACCCCACTCAGGAGGGCGCCGAGCAGATCCGGGATTCCATACTCGAACAGCTTAACGCGCTGACGGCCGAGGCGCAGCAGCAATATGGCCCCCATACCTTCACGGTGGCCAACACAGCGTCTGCGACGGTCGCGGACAGCGGCATGTACAAGTGGACCAACACGAGAGCGCAGGAAGTGATCGCTCTGATCAATTCCAGAAAGACGCTGGACAAGAATCTTTCCTCCGGGACATCGGCGCCGGCAGCGGTCGTTACGATTTCCAAGAGGGACGTCGTCATGGCAGCGGTCCGGCAGGGTGCCGCCGGCGCTCTGGCGGGTCTTGCGGGCTGCGTCGCGCTCATCGCGCTCTATCTCATTGCGGCCGGCAAAGTGCTTTCCGGACGGGAACTGAACCGCCATTACGGCCTCAGAAAGATCGCGTGCGTGCCCGGCAGAAAATTCGGCTCTCTGAAGGGACCCGATAAATGGGCCGCCTCCATGGACGCCGGCTATTATAACCATCCCCAGCGGACGATCTGCCTGCAGGTCGCGGACGCGAATCTGAAGTCCATCCTTCCTCAGGACGCGCAGATCGCCCTGGTGGGAGACCTCCCGCAGGATGCCGCAGATAAGCTCGCGGCGGAGATGAACAAGTCGGGATCCGCCGGATCCGGCAGGGTCCGCTATTTTGCCATTCCCTGCCTGCAGCAGACGCCGGAGAGCGTGGAAGCGATCAGAAACTGCGACGCGGCGGTCCTCGTAGCCAGGGCGGGCAAGTCCACTTATAAAGGAACGGACGATGTCCTGGATGCGGTCAGCCTCCTGGGCAGAGACGTGGTCGGCTCCATCGTTCTCATGTAAGGGGAAGCAGGATGGAAACTGGAAAGCAGACCGGTTCCGGGGCAGGCCTGGGACCGACGGGGGCCCTGTCCCTCATTACAACGGTGTTCCTCTTTCAGACACTGCTGGAAAACTATATCTTCGAGGCGTCCTACTGGGATGAAGCGGTCGCGGCGCTGTTTCTGGGCTATTTTCTCCTGCATACGCTGGCCGAAGCGCAGATCCGGCAGGAGGACCTGATCGTCTGCGTCCTGGTGGCGCTGACGGCGGGAGCGGGTCTGTACGGAAACTGGCGCTTCGGGATCCAGGGAAGCAGGGCGGCGGTCCTGCTGGACGTGGTCAGCCACTTCAAGTTCGCCGGGCTCTATTTGGGCGTGAAGGCCTTCTGCCGGGTCAATCGCGTGGATTACCGCGGGATGATACGGATCCCTGTGCTCCTGGCCAAAATATACCTGATCGTCCTGTTCATCTTCGGCGTTCTGAACCTGTTCGTCAATCTGGGCATGTACGACGAGTACCGGTACGGGGTCCGCACATACGCATTTGTATTCGGGACCTCCGGCATCGTCACCAATACCGTACTCTTTATCGTCACACTGCTGCTCATGGAGTGCGCGCTCTGCCCGGACAGGAGGAACCTCGCGTTTTTGGTCATGGCGGAGATCGTTCTGGTCATGGTGATCAAATCCAGATCCCTGATCCTGGCGGCGGTCTTTCTGATCCTGTATGTCTCGCTGATCGTGGAGAACAAGAGGGATATGCGGGCTAGGACGGCTTTTGCCGCGGCGGCGGCGGGCATCATCGGATATCCGCAATTTCAGAATTATTTTGTAAACGGCGTCAAGGCCAATCAGGGGCGGGCGCCCCGGCTCCTCTTTTTGGAAGGAGGGATCTCGCTGTTTAAGGAGTATTTTCCTTTCGGCACGGGTTTTGGAACCTTCGGATCGAGCACGGCGGCCACGCACTATTCCAGCCTGTACTACACGCTGGGATTCAACACGGTGACGGGAATGACGCCGGACAACACGAAATATCTCAACGACACGTTCTGGCCCATGATCTTTGCGCAGCTGGGGCTTGCCGGAGCGGTCCCGTATATCCTTCTGCTTTTCGGGATCCTTTTTAAGATTTATGACAGAGCGAGAGAGACGGGAAATGCCTATGTGCGGCTGGCGGGCTTTTTCTATGCGGCCAACGTCCTGATCTCCTCGATCCAGTCCTCCTATCCGGGCAACAACTCGATGATGATGCTGACGTTTCTTCTGACGCTGATGCCGTTCGGATTTGTGCAAAGAGGTGCGGAATGGTAATTGAGTGCATCGGTCTTCCGGGCAGCGGAAAGACCCATCTTATGAATATGCTGGAGAGAGAGCTCAGGCGCAGGGACGTCGAGTATGTCAATGTATCCGGGCAGTGTATGCACAATTTCTTCTGGAAGGCCGGGAGAAAGGGCGCAAGAAGTCTGATCTATCTGGACGGAGGCGCCAGAAAATATCGGGATCAGCTCCGCGGGATCCTGGGCAGAGAAGCGGAGAAAAAGAGCAGCTTCGGGATCTACGACGGCCCGGAGTACGCGATCAAAAGCGCTGTGCTTCTGGACTATCTCTACAGGAAGATGACGGAATCCCACAAGATCTATCTCTTTGATGAAGGCCTGGTCCATACGTTTGTCAAGTACTGCGCGGACGCCCGGATCAGCGGCGAGGTCTTTGAGAAGCTGATCAGGGCGGCGGAGAAGCGGCTGGGACCGTCCCGGCTGGTGGTCTATAATGAGTGCGGCGTGGAAGAGTGCATGCGCTCCATCCTGAAGAGGGACCGCCACACCTGCGAATTTGACGAGCTGGAAAGCGGACGGAAAGAGGAGCTTCTGCGGGAATACGAGAGACTCAACGAAGCCTATCGGAGAAACCGCAGGGTGCTCGCGGTAAATCGGGAGGAAGACGGACGGGTCAGGACGGCCCGCGTGATCGGCGGGATCAAGCGGCTTTACAGAAGAGCCGGCAGAAAGGCGGCAGAATGAAGGATTTCCGGGACAAATTCAGGAGAGCGGGAGGAGCGGACACGGTCAGACAATACGCCAGAGCCCATGTGCTGGGGTACGCCCTTCTGCAGGCGGCCCTGCAGGGAACCTCGCAGAAATCTCTTGAGATCGTCCGACTGAGCGTGAACAACCGCTTGCTGGGCAAGCTCAGGAGAAAATACAGGCCGTATATAGAGGAATATCTGCGCCGGGAAAAGGAAAAGGAGCCGGGACCGCGCAGGCACGCCCGGGATATCTGGATCCTGTGGCTGGACGGCATGGAGCGGGCGCCGCAGGTCGTGCAAAGATGCTGCCGGTCCGTTAAGGAGTGCTTCCCGGACAGGCCGGTCCATATTTTGACAGAGGAAAACTACAGGGAATATGTCACATTCCCGGATTTTATACAGGAAAAGATCGACAGCGGGGCGATCACGAAGACGCACATGTCGGATCTTCTGCGCCTGGAGCTGCTCATCCGCCGCGGAGGCACATGGCTGGACGCGACTGTGTTCTGCTCCTCGCCCCGGGTGCCGGACTACATGACGGACAGCGACCTGTTTGTTTTCCAGGACCTCAAACCGGGCCGGGACGGCCACTGCCAGCGCATTTCCAGCTGGATGATCACGGCTTGCACGAATCACCCGATCCTGCGGCTGACCAGGGCGCTTCTGTACGAGTACTGGAGGAAGAACAGGAAGATGGAGGACTATTTCCTCTTTCACGATTTCTTTGAGCTGGCGATCGAGGCCTATCCGGACGAGTGGAACAGCGTGGTTCCGTGCAGCAATTCGGCGCCGCACATTCTGCTGCTGCGTCTGTTCGAGCCCTGCAGCGGGCAGGTGCTGGAGGCCGTCAAGGCCATGACCCCGTTCCACAAGCTCACTTACAAATTCGAGCCGGAAAAGGCGGAGATCCCCGGCACTTACTACAAAGCGCTTATGGAAGGGGACGGCGGGGAGCCCGCCTGAGGAGAGAAAGACCATGGTCTGTTTTGTAATACTGCACTACATGGCGCTGGAGGAGACAGTCCAGTGCGTGGAATCGATCCGGGGCAATGTCCGGGGAGACAAGAAGATCGTCGTCGTCGACAACTGCTCCCCCAACGGGACGGCCGCGGATCTCGAGGAGCGCTACAGGGATGTGCCGGACGTGGATGTGCTCAGGACGGAGGAAAACCTCGGATTTGCCAGAGGCAACAATTTCGGCTACCGGTACGCGGTGTCCATGTACGATCCCGACTTCACGGTCGTGATGAACAACGATATGGAGATCCGGCAGGAGGACTTCATCGCCAGGATGGAGAGCAGCTACGAGAAGTACGGCTTTGCCGTTATGGGGCCGGACATCTACTCCACCAAAAAGAAATATCACCAGAATCCGCAGACCAGAAAGATGCCGGCGAGGAGGGACCTTGAAAAAAGCCTTCGGAGCTTGGAGATCAAGAACGCACTCCGCTTTCTCATCCCTCTCAAATGGCAGCTCATGGAGCTTATGCACAAAGAGCAGGCTCCGGAAAAGAGAGCGGAGAATTATGTGGACCACGTAGTGGAGGACCCGCTTCTTCACGGATCCTGCTATGTGTTTTCGAGAGATTTTATGGAGAGGCACCCGCAGGCGTGCTTCTATGACAAGACATTTATGTATCTGGAGGCGGAGATCCTCTGCTACCAGTGCAGGCGGGACGGCGAGAAGATGATCTATGACCCGGCTCTCAAGGTCGACCACCACGAAGACGTCGCCACGGATCTGGAATACCGCAGGCAGTCCCGCAAATCCATATTCACGATCAAGTGCATGCTGCAGTCCACCCGGGCCTTTCTGGAACTGATGGACCGCGATGGGAATTCATGAAACCGGTTAAGAAACAGAGTGTAAAGAAAAACTACATATATAATCTGGCCTATCAGATGCTGGCGGTCGTGATCCCGCTCCTGATCCAGCCCTATATAGCCAGGGTCCTGGGCGCGGGAGAGGTCGGCGCATTCAGTTACACTACGGCGATCACAGGCTATTTTGCCCTGGTCGGCAACCTGGGGATCGCCACCTACGGACAGCTCCGGATCGCGGCGTTTAGAAATGACCGGAAAGTCGTGTCGGAGATCTTCTGGGAACTCGCGGTCCTGCGCATGCTCCTGATGGGCGCGTCGGCGGTCCTTTTTGCGCTCTTTATCCGGTTTATCGCGAGGCCGGAATATAAAGCGCTCTACTCGGTCCTGATCATCCAGATCATGGCGAGCGCCATCGACATCGCCTGGCTTCTGCAGGGCTTCGAGGAGTTCAAAAAGATCGTTCTGCGCAACACCATCATCAAGGTGCTCAGCGTCGTCCTGATCTTTGCCTTTGTCAAAAAACAGAGCGATATCTACATCTATGCGCTGATCATGAACGGCTCGACGCTCCTGGGCAATGCCTCGATCTGGTATTTCACGCCCTCCTTCGTGGACCGCGTTCCCCTCAGGCAGCTGAACCTGGGAAGGCACCTGCGCTCCTGCATCATTTACTTCATCCCGACGATCGCGACGACGTTCTATCTCTCGCTCGACAAGCAGATGATCAAGTGGTTCACGGACACGTCCGTGGAGAACGGGTACTACGAGTTTGCGCAGAAGATCGAGCAGATGGCGGTGACCGTGGTCACCTCTCTGAGCATCGTGACGATGCCGAGAATGGCCAATCTGTACAATATGAACGCCATCGACAGGCTCAGAAACCGGCTGGAGCAGACGATCCGCTTCATTTTGCTGCTCTCCATCCCCATGTGCCTGGGAATGATGTCCGTCACCGACTATCTGGTGCCGCTCTATCTGGGCAGCGGATTCGAGAGGAGCGCGACGCTCCTTAAGATCTTCAGCCTGCTCATCGTCGTGGTAGGCCTCAACAACGCGGTCGGCAAGCAGGTCCTGATGCCGGTGGGAAGACAGAAGGACTACAATATGAGCGTCATTCTGGGCGCCGTCGTCAATTTCGCGCTCAACATGATCCTGATCCCGCGATTCTATTCGGTGGGAGCGGTCGTGGCTTCCGTAGCGGCGGAGACCTCGATCCTTCTCGCCTTTATCTATTTTTCCAGGGACTATATCCGACTGGGATGGATCATAAAAGCCGGGATCAAGTATCTGGCGGCCGGCCTCGCCATGGCGGCTGTGATCACGCTCAGCCGAAGATGGCTGAGTATGTCCTGGAAGAGTCTGGCGCTGCAGGTCGCGGGAGGCGCTCTCGTGTACGCAGCGGTCGTCTTTGCGCTGCGGGACCGCTTCGCGCTGGAAATGCTTAAGATCGTGAAGAGAAACCTGCCGTTTACCGGCCGTAAGAAGTGAGAAGAGGACAAGAAGCGGGAGAGGAGGCAAGGGAGATGCTTAAGAGCCCGAAGAGCGCTGCTGCGGAGGTTGAACCGCTGACCATGCATCAGACACAGCGGATCGCTTTGGAGATCCTGCACACAGTGGCGGAGATCTGCGAGGCGCAGGACCTTCGCTATTATCTTGTGTACGGAACGCTGATCGGCGCAGTCCGCCACAAGGGATTCATCCCCTGGGACGACGACGTCGACATCATGATGCCCAGACCCGACCATGACCGCCTGATGGAGTATCTGGACGAACATATCGGAGAGTATCCCCACCTGCAGGTGTTCAACCGCAGTACCTGCGCGGAGTACCCGTACATGATCACCCGCATCAGCGACGACCGGTACGACCTTCGGATGGAGAACGAAAAGCCCTACGGGATGGGCGTTTTCATCGATATCTATCCCTACGACGGGCTGGGGAACACCAAAAAAGAGGCGGTCCGCTTCGGCCTTAAGGGAGACCGGATCTCTTCGCTCTGCTATCAGGCGTCCAGAGACCACTTTGCCATCGAGACTACGACGTCCCCGCTCCGCAAAGCGTTCAAGTTTCCGGTCTATGCGGTATGCCGCCTGCTCGGCAAGGAGATCTTTCAGGATATGCTGGAAAAGCTGGCCCGCGTGAAGGACTATGACAGCTCCCGCTATGTGGGGTGCGTGATCTGGCTTTCCTGGGGCGTGAAGGACATGTATCTCCGCAAATGGTTCGACGAGTATGTTTATCTTCCCTTCGAGGAGTATACCTTCCGGGCGCCTGCGCAGTACGAGAAGGTGCTGCGCCACACATACGGGGACTTCATGCAGCTGCCGCCCGAGGAGGAAAGGGTCGGACATCACTATTACAGCGTCTATCCCAAAGAGGACTGAAAGATGAACTCTGACGTGAGAGGAAAAGAAAAAGGCGCCTGAACATTTGCTGTCAGGCCCCTTTTACAAAGCGGCGGATTACCAGGTCCTGCGGAAATAATTCTCGATGCCGTCGGCGATGCCCTTGACCATTTTGGACTGGCAGGCGGCCGTGGCCATCAGCTTATCCTCTTTGGCGTTGGTCATATAGCCGAGCTCGATCAGCGTCGTGGGAACCTTGCTCCAGTTGTTGCCGGACATCGTGTCCGTCTCCCAGATCCCTTCGTTCTTTATGGAGCCGACAGAGGTCAGGTAGCTGTCCAGGACGAGCTCGGAGAGCAGCCTGGAGGCGGAGTACATCTTCGGGATATAGGGATTCTTTTTGGTGATACATATGGTCATGGCGCCGGTCCTCGACCGGTCGGATGATCCGTTGGCGTGGACGCGCACGAAGATGTCCGCCTTATTGTTATTGGCGACCTGCGCCCTCTCGATGCAGCTGTAGGTGCCCTTGTTGGACGTGCGGGTCATGATGACCTTGTATCCCCTGGCCTCCAGCTCCTTTTTCAGCTTCGTCGAGACCGTAAAGGCCAGCTGGTACTCGTAAATGCCGGTGGAGATCCCGCGGGTGCCGGACGTGTCGGCGTCCTTGGTCTCCGTGGCGCCGGGACCGATGGGCTCCTGCCCTCCGGCGACCTGGGAGGAATGCCCGGGATCGAGCACGACGACGGGAACGACGTTGACGCCGCTTTTATTAAAGAAGAGCCATTTGCCGCCGTACCGGATCCAGCCGTACTGCATGACTCCGCGGTCGTTGAACAGATAGACCTTTCCGCCTATGGTCTTGCGGCCGGTGAGCATGCGCCCCGTCATCTTGCTGTAGGGATACTGGGAGTCGACGAAGTAGTATTTTTTGCCGCCGATCGTCTTAAATCCGGTGAGCATGCGCCCTGTCTGCGTACTGTAGGGATACTGGGAGTCGACGAAATAGTATTTGACGCCGCCGATCGTCTTGAAGCCGGTGAGCATGCGCCCTTCCTTATCGGGGTTGTAGGCAGTGTAGGAGGGATCCATGAAGTAGTAGGAGGCGCCGCCGATCTTATAGAAACCGGTCGCCATCCGGCAGTCCCTGGCCTTGTCAAAATAGTACCGGGCCTTGCCGATCGTCTGCCATCCCTGGACCTTTTTCCCGTCGGAATCGTAGTAATACCAGGACCCGTCCTCCTCCTTCTGCCAGCCGCTGTGCGGCTCTGTCTCTTCGGCGCGGACGGTCCCGGGCAGGACGAAGGCGGCGAGAAGAGCGAGAAAACCGGCGGCGATGATTGAAATCAGCTTGTTTTTCATTTAAACTTCCTTTCCGGACATAATCTGTGACAGCCTCATTCTACAATAGAACGTTTGATTCAACTATATCAATATAATGATATATTCTGACTTGCAGGGAGCGCACGATGAAAAAAGAAAAATCAAATATCATTCTAATAGGCATGCCCGCATCCGGCAAGAGCACGGTGGGCGTAGTCCTGGCCAAAGTGATCGGATACGGGTTTATCGATACGGACATCCTGATCCAGCAGAGAGAGAAGATGCGCCTTTGCAGGATCATCGAGGAGCGGGGCGTAGAGGGCTTTCTTGAGATCGAGAACGCGGTCAACGCGTCCGTTGACGCGGACCGCAGCGTGATCGCGACGGGCGGAAGCGCGGTCTACGGCAAAGAGGCGATGGAACATCTATCCCGCATCGGCGTGGTCATCTACCTGAAAGTGAGCTTTGAGACGATCGAAGCCCGGCTTCATAACATTAAGGGAAGAGGCGTTGCCCTCCGGGAGGGGCAGACACTGCAGCAGTTATATGACGAGAGAGCCCGTCTGTACGAGAAGTACGCGGATCTGATCGTCGAAGAAGAGGGCGGCGTAGAGGACGTTGTGGTCCAAATCATGAAGAGGTTGAATAATTCGGTATAGGATATTTTGCCGTAATGAGGTATAATAGACTAGATTTATAGTATTGTAAGGATGATACTGGCGTATTTTGGTTAAAATAATAGTGCATCCGGACAGATCATATGATACTATAAGGGGCGTTGACGACCTGTTCGAGGCGGCCGCTTACACCCGGGTCAGTGTTCAAGTGTCCGGCGGATATTAGGCAATATTGAGGGATTGGAATGGCTAGCAGACAGTTATCACCGGTACAAAAACATGTGCTCGATCTATTGCACATCGTCATAGATATATTCGAGAGGGAGAATATCCACTACTACATGCTCGGAGGAACGATGCTCGGTGCAGTCAGACACAAAGGCTTCATCCCCTGGGACGACGATGTGGACCTTGGCGTGGAGCGTCAGGATTACGAGAAATTCATCGCGACGTGCGAGCAGCTTCTGCCCGAGCACGTCAAGCTTCGGACCTATAAGGATGACTCCTATCACCACTACTACTACGCGAGGATCGTGGATACCCGGTACCATATCCGGAGGAAAGGAAGCACAAAGGAGAGGATCGAAGAGCTCTGGATCGATATCTTCCCTCTGGACGGAATGCCGGACGGGCGGATCATCTCTACGATCCACAAGGGCAGACTCCTCTTCACAAGGCTGCTCTACCACACGGCCACATTTGACAGAGTAAATCTCAAGAGGCCCGGAAGACCGCTGCTGGACCGGATGATCATCCGCTTCCTGCTGGTCACCAGAATCGGAAAGTCTCTGGACAGCAAGAAGCTGCTCGACCGGATCGACGTGCTTCTCAAGAAATATCCCACCGTCCGGTCCGGATATGAGTTTAACTTCATGGGCAGCACCCATGCCTTCAGAGAGATCTTCTCCAAGGAGGTCTTCGGAAAGGGCACAAAGTACCAGTTCGAAGACATGATGCTGGTCGGACCTAAGGATTACGACTATTATCTGAGGAAGCTGTACGGAGATTATATGAAATTGCCGCCCGTCGAGGAGAGAAATATCCATGCGGAGGAATTCGTAGAGGGCGTCTAGACAGTAAGAGGTGATTATGCGTCTGCATGACATATCAAAAGGATCGGAAAAAGATATCATCAGCGACGAGCAGCTCGAGCAGCTGCACAAAGTCCTCCTGATGATCCTGGACGATCTTCTCAAGATCGCGGAGCAGCACGGTCTTAAGATCATCCTGATCGGAGGAACGGCGATCGGAGCACTGCGGCACAAGGGATTTATACCGTGGGACGACGATATTGACATCGCGATGACGCGCGCAGACTATGAAAAGCTGGCGGAGGTGATCCGCACGGAGTATTCGGACAAGTATTCCGTATCGGATGCCAGGGATGAGGAGAACTACGGGAGGATCATACCCAAGATCCGCCTGAAGGGAACCGCCTACAGGACGGTTTTGGAGAGGGATCTCGAGGACGTCGGGATCCGGGTGGACATTTTCCTGATCGAGAACGTCTACAACAACCCTGTTTTGGCCCGCCTGCAGGGAACCATGGACATGTTTATGGGCTTCGCGCTCTCCTGCAGGAGACTGTATAAGGGGCGCAGGCAGTTCAGAGGGATCGCCAAAGGCGCGTCCTTCAAGGCGAAATGCGCGCTGGGATTTCTCTTCAGCGGCGCGTCGATCGAAAAGTGGGCGAGGTGGACGGATCACTGGTATTCGATCTGCCGCGACGACCACTCGGCCTTTGTCTCGGTGCCGACGGACGGGGGCCATTTCTTTAAAGAACTGACGGAGAGAGAAAATCTCTGCGAAATATGTGAAGCTGAATTTGAGGGAAGAAAGGTATTCATTCCCTCAAATTATGATGCGTATTTGACAAGAATCTACGGGGATTATATGAAGATCCCGCCCAAGGAGAAACAGCTCAGAAGCTGCGTGCTGGAGTATAGTCTCGGCAAGTATGCGGATTTATGACAGAACTATAAGAAGATAGGAGAGACAGATATGCTGAATTTTACTGTGGGACCTGTGCAGTCATCCGATCGCGTAAGGGCAATTGGCGCAGAACAGGTGCCGTATTTCAGAACGCCGGAGTTTTCCGCTGTTATGCTGGAAAACGAACAGCTGATGAAAGAATTTACACATGCAGCAGAAGATGCAAGAGTGGTGTTCATTACAGGGTCCGGAACAGCGTCAATGGAAGCGGCCGTAATGAACTTTTTTGATAGAGAGGACAAAGTTCTCGTGGTCAACGGCGGAAGCTTCGGCACCCGCTTTGTCCAGCTCTGCCGGATCCACGAGATCCCGTATACCGAGATCCGCAAGGAGATCGGAGAGCCCGTCACCGGAGAGGACCTTCTTCCCTTCGAAGGCAAGGGATACACAGGCTTTCTCGTCAACATCGACGAGACCTCCACGGGCGTTCTGTACGACGCGAAGCTGATCAGTGATTTCTGCAAAAGGAACGGGATCTTTTTGCTGGTCGATTCGATCAGCTCCTTTTTGTGCGATCCCTTCCATATGGAGGAGCTCCACTGCGGCGCCATGATCACCGGATCCCAGAAGGCGCTGGCATGCCCTCCCGGCATCTCGATCATCGTGCTGTCTCCCGAGGCTGTGGAGAGGGTGAACACGAGAGAAGTAAAGAGCATGTACTTTAATCTGAAGGACGCGCTCGCAAACGGAGAGAGGGGGCAGACGCCCTTCACGCCGGCAGTGGGAACGCTGCTGCAGATCCACCAGAGGCTCCTGGAGATCAAAGAGGCCGGCGGCGCGGAGGCGGAGCAGGCCAGAATGGGCCGGCTGGCGCAGGATTTCCGCGCGAGGATCAAAGATCTTCCTCTGGATATCTGCTCGAAATCCCTGTCCAACGCGGTGACGCCGCTGATGACGAGAAACTGCTCGGCCTACGATATTTTTATGACTCTTAAGGACGAATACGGGATCTGGATCTGCCCCAACGGCGGAGAGATGAAGGACAAGATCTTCCGGGTGGGCCACCTCGGAGACCTCAATGAGGACGACAACACCAAACTGATCGACGCGCTTCACGATCTCGTAAGGAGAGGCATTCTCAAATAAAGACTCGCAAAACAGAGAGGGGAACCCGTATATGAAAATCATCACACATGACATGATCAAGGGACTTGGAATCGATCCGAACGAGTGGTATGACTGGGCCGACACGGTGCTCCGCAACAAGCACACTTATACCATGCCTGCCAAGACGAGCCTCCATTTCGGGAGCTCCTACTTTAACACGATGCCCAGTATTCTCCCCTCCGAGAACGTGATGGGCGTCAAGGTCGTCAACCGTTTTCTGGGAAGGATCCCGTCGCTCGAGAGCCAGCTCCTTCTCTATTCCTATGACACGGGCGAAAATCTCGCGCTCATGGACGCCAGCCTGATCACGGCGATGCGGACCGGAGCGGCGACCGTTCATGCCATGGAGATGTTCGCGCCGAAGGATATGTATGAGATCGGCATTATGGGATTCGGCAATATCGGAATCGCCTGCATGGAGATCCTGACGGCGCATTATGCCGGCCGCGAGCTGCACATCAAGCTCCTGCGGCACAAGGAGCAGGCCGAGATGATCCGGGACAGATATGCCGCCTTTACCAACATCAAGTTTACGATCGTGGACACGGTCAAAGAGATCATCTGCGGCAGCGACGTCGTCATTTCCGCGATCACGTATACGGAAGAGCTCCTGGGAGAGGACGACTGGTTCAAGGAGGGATGCCTCGTGATCCCGGTCCATCTGCGCGGCTTCCAGAACTGCGACCTCTTCTTCGACAAGGTATACGGCGATGACCGCGGACAGGTCCAGGGCTTCCAGTATTTTGACCGGTTCCGGTCCTTCGCGGAGACGGCGGAAGTTCTGCGCGGCGAAAAGCCCGGACGCGAGAACGAGAAGGAGAGGATCATTGTCTATAATGTGGGAATGTCGCTGCACGACGTATTCGCCGCATCCAGGATTTACAGATATTTTGACAAAGAAGAGCAGACGGGGAGCATCGGTCCCAAAGAGAGATTCTGGCTCTGATCCGGAGAAAGCAAATGAAAACAGTTATTACGTATGGCACATATGACCTGCTCCATTACGGGCACATCAACCTCCTCAAAAGAGCGAAGGCCCTGGGAGACTACCTGATCGTCGGCATTACCTCGGACTCCTATGACAAGACCCGCGGAAAGCTCAACGTCAAGCAGTCCCTGATCGAGCGCATCGAGGGCGTCAGGAAGACAGGACTGGCGGACAAGATCATCGTGGAGGAATACGACGGGCAGAAGCTGGAGGATATCGTCAAATACCATGTGGATATCTTCACAGTGGGCTCGGACTGGGTCGGAAAGTTCGATTACATCCGCGAATACTGCGAGGTGGTCTATCTTCCGAGGACGCAGGGCGTCAGCAGCACGGAGATCCGGGCCAATTCCAACCCCTCGATCAAGCTGGGGTTCTACGGACTGGGGCACAATATCAGACATATTTACGAAGAGGCGCTGTATGTCAGCGGACTGATCGTCACGGACGTCTATGATCCCGACGCGGAAGCGGCGCAGGAGTTCTGCGAGTGCCGCAGCATCAAGTGCGCGGCGGATCCGGAGGAACTGTACCGCGAGTGCGACGCGGTTTACATTCACCGCCCCATCGACGAACACTACAAAATCATCATGGAGGCGCTGGAGCACGGCTGCCACGTAGTCTGCGTGCCGCCGATCTTTTTAAACACGAAGGAGGCGGAGGCGGCCTATCGGCTGGCGGAGAAGAAGGGGCTGGTCCTGTTCGAGGGAATCCGGACGCTCTATCTGCCCGCCTTCGAGCACCTGACGCTTCTGGTCAAATCGGGATTCATCGGATCCGTCAAGGATATCGACGTCTCCTGCAGCCAGATCCCGCAGGATTTCGACGAGCAGGTGAAGCACAAGTACAACGGCAGTATCTATGACTGGTGTACGACGGCCATGCTTCCGTTCGTCAAGCTCTCCGGCAAACCGATCCAGGAGTGCAAGCTCTACAATTTCGGCCGCGACGAGTTCAGCTATTTTGTCCGCGGGCTGATCAGGACGGACACGATGACCGCGTCGATCAAGATCGGCAAGGGCATCAAGTTCGAGGGAGAACTGATCATCACGGGCACCAAGGGCTATATTTACGTGCCCTCGCCCTGGTGGAAGACCGAGTACTTCGAGATCCGCTACGAGGATCTGCGGGACACCAAGAAGTACTTCTACAATTACAACGGATACGGACACAGATATATGTTCCTGCACTTCGTGCATCTGGTCCACGGAGACCGGGTGGAGAACTATCTCCACTCCCGGACAGAGGTCATTAAGTCCACTTCTGTCGTGGAAGAGATGGAGAGAGCGGTGCAGATCAGGCTTTGAGACGCGCGGGAGAGCGCCGGAGCGGAAAGGAACGGATGGGCAGCACGCATAAGAACGGACCGATCGACTTCGTGTTGATCTGGGTCGATGGAAATGATCCCAAGTGGCAGGAGGAATACAGCAGATATAAGGGGGACGGCGGAGACAGACGGGCCCACAGATTCCGGGATACGGATATGCTCCAGTACTGGTTCCGCGGTGTGGAAAAATTTGCTCCCTGGGTGAACAAGGTCTATTTCGTCACCTGCGGGCAGCGTCCGGACTGGCTCAATACGGAGCACCCCAAACTGGTCCTTATGGATCACAAGGATTTTATCCCTGCGCAATACCTGCCGACTTTTTCCAGCCAGGCGATCGAGGTGAACCTGCACAGGATCCCCGGTCTGTCCGAGCAGTTTGTGTATTTCAACGATGACACGTATATTGTGGGGCCCGTGAAGGAGGAGGACTTCTTTGTCGGAGGACTTCCCTGCGACTCCGCGGTCATCAATTACGCGGCGCCCAGACAGGAGCCGCTCAATCTGGTGCCCTTTGTCAATGCGGCCGCCATCAACCGCAATTTTGTCAAAAAACAGGTGATCCGCAGGAATTTCCGCAAGTTTTTCAGCCCCAGATATCACGAGTACCTGCTCAAGAATCTGCAGTTCCTTCCCGGAAAATGGTTTCCGGGCTTTAAGTATTTCCACCAGCCCAGCGCGCTCCTGAAGTCCACTCTCGAGGAGGTCTGGGAGAAGGAATACGCGCTTATGGACAGGACCAGCAGCCATAAATTCAGGGTCCTGACGGATGCCAACCAGTGGCTCTTCCGCAACTGGCAGGTCTGCAGCGGCCGCTTCGAGCCCCAGGACACGAGGATCGGCTGCTATGAGTCCATCGAGGGAAAGGAGGAGCTGGACCGGGCCGCGAAGGCCGTCCGCAGCGGCAGGTACAAACTGGTCTGCCCCAACGACGCGGGCATGGAGGATTTTGACCTTCTCAAGAGAGAACTGCAGGAGGCATTCGAGGAAATACTGCCGGAAAAATCGGAATTTGAAAAGTAAACTATGAAGATCTGGTATAAAGAGGATGACACGCTCGAACGTATCATCCTATATCTTTTATTATTGAATATTTTTCCGGTGAGATGGATCGATTACCGCGGAAAGGCAATGGTAGTCATAGCGGGTCTTATTGTGCTGGATCTTCTCAAGTATTCATTTTACTATGCCAAAGAATCCTTCAGCTTCTGGTTTCTGCTGTTTATGCTGTATCCCTTCCTCAACTATATGATCCTGGGCGGCAGCGTCAGAAACCTGGCGAGGAATATGTACCGCCTGGACAAGGGAATCCTCCTGATCCTCTTTTTCTGTATCCTTGCAGCTCTGCGGGAGGACCTTCTGGAGAAGTTTCTGCGGGAAGGGTTTCTCTTGTTTAATGCCTTCGCGCTCGCCAACTGCGCCGTGCTTCTTAGGCAGATCGGCGGCGATTTCAGGCTGACCGCGCTCAGGACGGGAGATCTCTCGCAGTATTACAAGCCGGATCTGATGAGCGGCCTGTTCGGACTGTACGGGACGCCCTGCCTGGCCTTCTTTTCGGTCTTCATAATCCTCTATAACCTGTACATTTCGGAGTATTATTTTCAGGGAACCGCGAAAGCGCTTGTGCGTCTCTATGACCTGGCGCTGGCGGGAGCGTTCATGTGGTTCTCTGTCCGCAACGACAACAAGGGCTTCTTTATCATCGCCGCGATCTATGCGGTCATCCTGGCGTATGCGCTGACGGTATCCCGGACATATCTGGAGGAGCCGCAGATCCGCTGGCTCAAGATCGCAGGCAGCCTCCTGCTCCTCGCGGCCGTCATTGCAGTCGCGGCGGCTGCCGCCTACAACCGCCTGGAACTCTTTCAAAAAGTCGTGGATATGATGATCCGGAAGCTTCAGGAGGGCTCGGGGGGCAACGCGGCCAGAGGCGGCGGAGAGAGGATCGGCATGCTGATGTTCATGCTGGAAGAGCCTTCCAGGATTCCTTTCGGCTACGGCCTGGGACAGTATTACACGGCCAACCAGACCGCGCTGGGGTTCCAGCATTTCGGGCAGAGCGACTTCGGCGCGTTTCTGTGCCTGGGAGGACTGGTCTATATGGTCCTGATCGGGGTCTTTTTGGTGAGTGCGTTTGACAGCGCCGTGCGCCACAGCGCGCTGGCTCTGATGATCAGCGCCTCCTACATGATCTTTGCTGTCTACACGCAGGTACTGATCAACGGCCAGACCCTGACGCTGAGCCTGATGGCTTTTACGGTGATCCTTCTGTGGCACCGCAGAGAAAAAAATAAGGTGATCAACAATGACAAAGATCGGCATCATTACCTGCCTTGATATGAATAACGTCAATTACGGAAACCGCCTTCAGGCCTTCGCCCTCAACCGGTATCTGCGCAGCGAATACGGAGAGGAGGAAGTGGAGACGCTTCTGTTTGACCGGATCCGCGACTACAAAAGGACGGTAAAGCAGACTTTCCTGACCCGCCTTATGAAAAAACTGCGCAGGGAGATGGAAAAACGGAAAGGGCAGAAGGGGCTCTCGCCCCTGGTGAACGGGCGCCTTAAGGCCTGCAACGATTTTACCGGGACCTATACGAGACTGATCGATAAACCGATCGCTTCCATGGAGGAGATGAAAGACCTCCCCTACGAGGTGATGATCACCGGATCCGACGTCGTCTGGTACCAGTGGAAGGGAGAGATCAGAAGGACCCGCTTTCTGGATTTTGACACGAAACGCGGGTTTAAGAAGATCGCCTACGCGGCTTCTCTGGGAAGAAACTGGATCCCCGACGAAAACCTCGGGGAAGTGACCCGCTGCCTGAAGGATTTCGATCACATATCCGTAAGAGAGAACTCGACGGTGGCCTATCTGGAAGGTCTGGGGATCGGAGGCGCCGTTAGCGCGGTGGACTCGACGCTCCTTCTGGACAGAGAGGAGTGGGAGGCTCTGGAGAGGCGGCCCGCGCAGGTGACGGAGGACAGCAGGTATATCTTTGTGTATCTTCTGGGCGGAGACAGAAAGGACCGCGAAGTGATCCGGGAACTGGCCCGCAGGTACGGCCTCAGGATCGTGAGCATCCCGCTGGCTTCGGGCAATCTCAAAAACGACGACGAGGATTTCGGCGATATCCGCATCATGGACTGTTCCCCTCAGGAGTGGATCTGGCTGATCCATCACGGGGAGTATGTGATCACGGACAGTTTCCACGGGATGGTCTTCTCCACCATTTTCGGGACCCGGTTCCTTTTGACCAGAAGAAAGGAAAAATACGACATCAACCAGAGGCTGCAGGACTATATCGACCTGATCGGCGAGCCGGACAAGTATGTGCGGCTGGAGGACGCGGGGGATCTCGGGCAGCTCGTATGGGATTTCGATAAAATGCATCAGAGGATCGAAGAGAAGGCGGCGAAGTCCAGGGAATTTCTGAGAGCCGCGATCGCGGATCTCTGATAATAAGGAAACAGATTTGAGTATGAATATCAGTCAGAAAAAAGCGGGCGCGCTGCTCTCTTATGTATCCGAGGTGATCAAGATCCTGACAGCGCTCCTTTATACACCGATCATGCTGCGGCTGCTCGGACAGAGCGAATACGGCCTCTACCAGCTGGTTTATTCGGTCGTCTCCTATCTGAGCCTCTTAAGTCTCGGCTTCGGAAGCGCGTATGTCCGCTTCTACTCGAGGTTCAAGGCACAGAAGGACGACAAGGGAGAAGAAAAGCTCAACGGAATGTTCATGACGATCTTCTGCGTGATCTCCCTGATCTGCATCCTGTGCGGCGTCGTGCTGGTCCGCAATATCCGGATGATCTTCAGCACGGGTCTGACGGAAGAGGAACTGGCCAAGGCCAGGGTCCTTATGATCATCCTGGTGGCCAACCTCGCGCTGACATTTCCCAACAGCGTGTTCAACTGCATTATTACGGCCAACGAGAGATTCATCTTCCAGAAGACGCTGCTGGTGCTGCATCACCTGGCAAACCCCTTCCTGTCGCTGCCCCTTTTGATCATGGGCTACGGATCGGTGGCCATGGTCTCCGTGACGACGGGACTTACGGTAGTGACCTTTGCGCTGAACATCTATTACTGTCTCGTAAAGCTGCACACGAGGTTCTGCTTCCATGATTTTGATTTCTCGCTCCTGAGGGAGATGTGGATGTTCACGTTCTTCATTTTCCTCAACCAGATCATCGACCAGATCAACTGGAATGTGGACAAGTTTCTTCTTGGACGTTATGCGGGGACCACGGCAGTCGCTGTATACGGCGTCGGAGGGCAGATCAACCATCTGTATATCACGATGTCCTCCTCGATCTCCAATGTGTTCGGACCGCAGGTCAACCGGATCGTCGCGGAGCGGGATGACAATCAGGAGCTGACAGAGCTGATGACCAAGGTGGGCAGGATCCAGTACTATGTCCTGCTGCTTGTGCTGAGCGGATTTACCTTTTTCGGCGATGTCTTTGTCCGTCTGTGGGCGGGAAAGAACTACGGGGAATCCTACATCATCGCGCTGCTTTTGATCACCCCGGTGACGATTCCGCTGATCCAGAACATCGGGATCGAGATCCAGCGCGCCAAGAACCGGCATCAGGTGAGAAGCATCGTCTATTTTCTGATCGCGATCGGCAACGTGTTCATCAGTATTCCGCTGATCCGGATGTTCGGCGCGTCCGGCGCGGCGGCCGGAACCGCGATCGCGACCTTTATCGGCAACGTATTATTTATTAACTATTACTATCATTTCCACTTGAAGCTGGATATGGGCTTCTACTGGAGGAACATCCTGTTTATCAGCCGCGGCCTGATCCTCCCGGTCCTCTGCGGAGTTCTCATTCATAAGTATATGAATTACTCCGGATGGATGAGACTGGCCCTGTGGATCACGGTCTATGCAGCGGTTTATTGCGTTTCTATGTGGCTCTTCTCCATGAATGACTACGAGAAGAATCTTCTGACCGGAGGATTCAGGCGCCTTAAGAGAGCCCGGAGACGGAAAGGATAAGACAAGACATGGACAGTACAACAAAGTATGCAGTGATTGCTGATCAAAAAGTGAAACTGCTGCCGCCCGACGACGGACAGGAACTGCAGGTTCCTGCCGGAACACAACATGTCTTTGTGATCGGCAGCAAGGGGATCCCTGCGCAGTACGGAGGCTTTGAGACATTCGTCGAAAAGCTTACTTACTATCGGAAAAATGAAAAGATCCTGTACCACGTCGCCCGAATGGCGGAGGATGATCAGCGCTTTGAGTACAACGGGGCCTATTGCTTCGACATCAAAGTTCCGTATATCGGACCCGCCAGAGCGGTTCTGTGCGACATGATCGCAATGGAGAGATGCATCAAGTACTGCCGCCGCCATCCTGAGGTTACCCGCCCGATCTTCTATGTTTTGGCCTGCCGGATCGGACCTGTCATCGCGAAGTTCCGCCGGGAGATCCATGCCCTCGGAGGGAGACTGTTCGTCAATCCGGACGGGCACGAGTGGAAGAGAGCCAAGTGGAGCGCGCCCGTAAAGCGCTACTGGAAAGAGTCCGAAAGAATGATGATCCGGAACGCGGACGTGATCATCTGTGACAGCAAAAATATTGAGAAGTATATCCGGAAGACGTACCGGCAATTCCATCCCCACACCAGGTTCATCGCCTACGGGTCGGAGATCGTCCCGTCCCCGCTTGCAGACGACGATCCGCTGTTTACGGACTGGCTCTCGGAGCACGGACTCAGGAAGAAAGAGTATTATCTGGTGGTCGGAAGATTTGTCCCGGAGAACAATTTCGAGGCCATGATCCGCGGATTTATGAAGTCGGATTCCCGGAAGGATTTCGCCATCATCACGACCGTGGACGGAAGGTTCTATAAAAAGCTCCAGGAGACGCTGCACTTTGAGGAGGATCCCAGGATCAAATTCGTCGGAACGGTCTACAATCAGCCTCTTCTGAAGAAGATCCGGGAGAACGCCTACGCCAATTTCCACGGGCATGAAGTGGGAGGAACCAATCCCAGCCTTCTTGAGGCGCTCGGAGCAACCGACCTGAACCTGCTTCTGGACGTCGGTTTCAACAGGGAAGTGGCGGAACAGACCGCTCTGTACTGGACCAAGGAGGAGAACAGTCTTCCCCGGAGGATCAACGAGGCCGACCATATGGACCCCGCTACGATCCGCCGCTACGGCGAGAAGGCCAAAGAGAGGGTCCAGAAATACTACAGCTGGGATCAGATCGTGGAAGATTACGAAGCACTGTTTATGAATTAAGGGGGCAGTATGTCTGAAGGAAACAGAAAATCTGTAGATATCGGCGGATCGCTGGCATATATCCTCGTACACTGGAAAGCGGTACTGATCGCGGCGGTCCTCTGCGCGGTCATATGCGGCGGATACGGCTATGTCAAAAAACACAACACGCCGGTCGTGACGGAGGCGAGCATCGATGAGCAGGTCGAGAGCCTGCGGGGTAAGCTCGCGGAGGAGGACGCGCTCTATGTGGAGCAGATCTTCCGCCAGAACCAGCTTTATTACAGCGAACTCAATTACTGGAACGCCTATCTGGAGAAGTCGCTGCTGCACAAGCTCAACCCATCCGACTATGTGGAGCGCGTTGTGCAGTACTCCGTGCAGTCCGACACCACGGCGGGGATCCTCTCCTTTAATTCCTCCCTGATCGGGTATGAGGAATACAATACGCTGGCCCGGGCGTACGGCGCAGAGGCCGGCACGGACACGATCAAGGACCTGGTCATCATCTCGGATATCGGAAGCGATAAGAATACGTCGGACGGGACCCAGACGGCGGTGACGCCTGCCGGAGGGATCCTCGTCGGGGAACAGGTGGAGGAGAACGAGCCGGATGGAACGCACCTTTACCAGGGCGTATTCGCCGTCACGCTCATTGCGCCGGACGAGACCAAAGCGTCCGCGATGGAGGCGGCCATGGACGGGATCATAACCGCCAAAACCGCGCAGCTGTCGGAAAACGGCGTGGAGGTCTATTCGGAGAAGGTCAGCTCCTCAACTATGAAAAACGACGCCCGATATCTTCTGAGCCTGCAGCAGTCCGCGATCTCTCCCCTTATATCCCTTCAGTCCAACCGCAGCTCCTTCGTAAAGAATACGGTGGACACGCTTGACGAGGAGAACAGGGGCTATTATGATCTCCTGGTGAAAGCGCAGCAGACAGAGGATACGGCGGCAGCGGACGCGCCCAAGGCCGTCAAGAAGATCAGCGTCAAAAAATACGCGGCGGCAGGCGGCGCTCTTGGCCTGATCCTGTCCGTGATCGCGCTGTTCCTGCTCTTTGTCTGCCGGGACATCATCCGCACGGAGTCGGAGATCACGGACAACTTCCGGATTCCCGTCCTGCAGTCCCTGCAGATCGCAAGAAAGCGGAACAAGGCGGATGTGATCAAAAACCTCGGCGTCAGGCTCCTGCTGGGCGATAAAACGAAGAAGCTCTCGGGAGATACCCTCCGGGCTCTGGAGGCAGAGATCTGCCGCAGAATGGAGGGCTTCGGAGCCGGCGTTCTGTATATAGCAAATGAGAGCGGCAGCAAGGAGATCGCTAAAGCGATCGAGGCGCTCTCCACTTCGCTCAAGGGAAGAGGGATGCAGGTGGCCTATGGAAATCCGGTTGCGGACAGCGCCGATTACAGGGTGCTTCTTGACACGGACGCGGTCCTTTGCGTGGAAGAACTCAACAAGGCGTCCAAAAGGAGCCTGAAGGAGCTTACGGACGTTTGCAGACGCAACGAAATGCCGGTCATCGGATGCGCTGTATTTGCGGATACCGGAAATTATTGATAAGCAAAAAAAGAATTGACGAGCTGAAAAAAGCTGCCTCCTCTGAGGCAGCTTTTTTACTTGGAATCCATATATTACCGAATGAGCTGGGGATGCTCCGCGTTGGTCTCGGAGACAATGAAGTGCGGCCGGTTCTTGACCTCCATATAGGTCTTTGCCAGGTACTGCCCGATAATGCCCAGGCAGAAGAGCTGCAGTCCGCCGATAAAAATGATCACGCAGATCGTGGAGGCCCAGCCCGCGACGGGATCGCCCCAGATCAGGCGCCTGACGATGATAAAGATCAAAAAGAAAAAGGACAGACCCGTCATGAGCATGCCGAACCAGGAGGCGATGCTCAGGGGCGCCTGGGAGAAATTGATGATGCCGTCGAGAGCATATTTGAACAGTTTCCAGAAGCTCCACTTGGTCTGCCCCGCGACGCGCTCCACGTTCTCATAGGGAAGCCAGTATGTCCTGAAGCCCACCCAGCCGAAAATGCCCTTGGAGAAGCGGTTGTACTCGCTCAGGGACAGCACGGCGTCCTTCATGGCCCTGGTCATCAGACGGAAATCCCTCGCGCCGTCCACGATGTCCGCGTCAGAGATGCGGTTGATCAGGCCGTAAAAGCGGTGCGCAAACCAGCTGCGAACAGGGGGTTCGCCGGTCCGGTCGGCGCGTCTTGTCGCTACGCTGTCATATTGTCCGGACGAAAGGATGCGGACCATCTCGGGGAGAAGCGCCGGCGGGTCCTGCAGATCCGCGTCCATGACCGCGATATAATCGCCCCGGGCATTGCTGAAACCGGCGTACATGGCGGCCTCCTTGCCGAAATTGCGGGAGAAGGAATAGTAGAAGACGTGCGGGTCCTGCGCCGCCAGCTCTTTCATGACGGCCAGCGTGCGGTCCGTCGAGCCGTCGTTGACAAGAAGAAGCTCGTAATCACAGTCCATCTCCGACAGGACCTTTCTGGTCTCGCGGTAAAAAATCGGCAGGGCGTCCTGCTCGTTAAAGCACGGTACGATAAGTGAAAGCAGCATGATTGTATTTCCTTTCTTTGTCCATAGTACCATTTTTGGCGGAAAAGAGATAGAATTATTAGCATAAGATACTATGCCGCCCAGTCTAAAGATTCTTACAGGAACGGATCAGGAAAAGAGGGATACGCAATGAATGATATGATCAATTACAGAAAGGTGGAGACTGATTCACAGCCGAGCTGTGTAGTGGGAATCGGCGCTTCCGCAGGAGGACTGGAGGCTCTGCAGCAGTTCCTTACATTTCTGCCCGGGGATACGGGAATGGCCTTTGTCATCATCCAGCATCTGTCTCCGGATCACAAGAGCCTTCTGGCGGACATCCTGAGCAAGGACACAAGTATGCCTGTCGTGGAGGTGCGGGACGGGATGCGCGTCGAGCGCAACCATATCTATATGATCCCGCCCAAGTATAATCTGGAGATCGTCGCGGACGTCCTGCGCCTCAGAGAATATAATCACAATAGTATTAACCATCCCATCGATATATTCTTCCGTTCACTGGCCGCGGCGTACGAGAACCGGGCTGTGGTCGTGATCCTCTCGGGCACCGGTTCGGACGGCACCAACGGGATCCGCTCGATCAAGGACAAGAACGGCGTGATCATCGTGCAGTCCCCGGAGAGCGCCAAGTTCGACGGCATGCCCAGAAGTGCCATCGCGACGGGTTTTGTGGACCTGGTCCTCAATCCCGACAGCATCGCGAGAGAGATGCGGCACATCTCGGCTTCCATGGTGGACGCCGGCAACAAGCTGCAGCTCAGCGACGGAGACCTGATGGCGCAGGTTTTTTCCATTCTGCGCAACGTCACCAACGTCAATTACACGTATTACAAACAGACGACGATCCTGCGCCGCATCGAGAGGCGCATCGTCATCACGCATAACCGGAATCTGCAGGAGTACGTGAAGTATCTGTCCAACAATCCAGACGAGGCGAGGCTTCTGGCCAAGGAGGTGCTGATCGGCGTCACCAGCTTCTTCAGGGACCCGGACTATTTTGAAGTGCTCAAGGACCGGGTGATCTATGATCTTGTCAAAAACGCGACGCCGACAGAGCAGATCCGCGTCTGGGTGGCGGGATGCTCCACAGGTGAGGAGGCGTACTCCATAGCGATCCTCTTCGCGGAAGTGATGGAGAGTCTGGGCGTGCGCAGGGACGTCAAGATCTTTGCCACGGACCTGGACGCCGACTCCATCGCGGTGGCCGGAAGAGGCATTTACGGGGATAATATCAGCGAGGACGTGAGCGTCACGAGGCTGAGCCGCTTCTTCAGCCGCAAGGGAAATCACTACATTGCCGGTCACGACATCCGCAAGATGATCGTGTTCGCGCAGCACAACGTATTTCAGGATCCCCCTTTCGGCAAGCTCGACCTGATCAGCTGCAGAAATCTTCTGATCTACTTCCAGAATATTCTGCAGAGGAAGCTGTTTGCCATTTTCCATGTGGCCCTCAACGACAGGGGCTACCTCTTCCTGGGCCGAAGCGAGTCGGTGATCGATTACGACGACGTCTTCCGCGTGGTCTGCTCTAACGAGAAGATCTTCGTGCACAACGCCTCCGGCAAGGCGCCCTCCCATGAGATGATCACATATTCGATGCAGGGCGTCGAGAGCAATATGGGAAGCACAGGCATCCTTACCAGCGTGCCGGAGCCGGATCTGTCCTATTCCTCCGGGGAACTGGACATGCGCATCCTGGAGATGCTGCTGCCGGCCAGCGTCCTGGTGGACGAGAAGAACCGTGTGGTGCACACCTACGGCGACAGCGCGAGCTTCATTAAGCTTCCCGTCGGCGCCGTCACGCTCGATGTTTTCAGCCTGGTGCGCCCCGAGCTCAAGATCGCGGTCTCCAAGGCTCTCAAGGAGTCGAGAGAGAAGCAGGAGCGGGTCGCCTACAGCGGGATCCCGGTGCAGTTCGAGAGCGGACGGGAGATGATCTCTCTGGTGGCGCAGCCCATGAGCGACAGACTGGGTTCGGACACCGGAATGACGGTCCTTGCGTTTATACGCGCGGGGCAAAAGAACAGCGAGATCGATATGGAGAAGTACCAGATCGACACGGCTGCCGCAGAGCGGATCACAAATCTGGAGAAGGAACTGCACATGGCGCAGGACAGCCTGAAAAAGACGGTTACGGAGCTGGAGAGCGTCAATGCGGAGCTGCAGGCAGCCAACGAGGAGCTGCTTACGGCCAATGAAGAGCTGCAGAGCTCCAACGAGGAGCTGCAGAGCGTCAACGAAGAGCTCTATACGGTCAACTCCGAGTACCAGACTAAGGTCAACGAGCTGGCCTCCGTCAATGACGATATGGCTAACTTCCTCTCTTCGACGCTCGTCGGCATCATTATGGTGGATAAGAATCTCAATATCCGCAAGTTTACAGAATACATTTCCACGGAATTTCATGTGGCCGAGCAGGACGTCGGCCGGTCCCTGCGCTACATCGCGTTCAACTTCGCGACCATCGACCTGATCGCCATCTGCAGGCAGGTCTTCTCCACGATGAAGGCCATCGAGAAGAACTGCGCCTCGGTGACCGGCAAGACGTATCTGGTCAGGATCGCGCCCTACCAGGTGATCGAAAGAGATGCGGAGAGAGACGGGCATCCCGCGGAGATCCACGTCAGGGCGTCGGATGAAAAAGATGATCTAAAAGGGCTTGTCATCACTTTTGTGGATACGACCAAACAGGTCAACGACAGGCAGCAGATCGATGAGATGGCGAGAGCACTCAGGGCGGCTGTCAAGTCCGGCCGGGAGAAAGAGGCCTTCCTCTCCCACATGAGTCACGATATGCGCACGCCCATGACGGCGATCATCGGTCTCGTACAGCTGAGCCTGCAGGAGAAGGACCTGCCGCAAAGCATCCGGGATAATCTCAGCAAGATCCAGACCTCGGGAAGATATCTGATGGGACTGATCGACGAGGTCCTCGAGACGAGCCGGATCAACGCCGGCAAGGTTGTGACGGTGTGCGCGGCGGTCCGGGAGACCCAGGTGATCGAAGAGGTCAACTCGATCATAGGGCAGAAGGCCGGAGAAGCAGGCATTCTTTTCCGCTCCCGGATCAAGGGATCCGAGGACCGCTATGTCATGATGGATACGGAGCATGTGGAGAGGATCCTGATCAATCTGCTCGGCAACGCCGTCAAGTTCTCGGGGCCCGAGGGAACGGTGGACTTTATCACGACCGTGACTTACCGGGACGGCAAGGCGCATCATGTATACACGATCACGGACAACGGCATCGGCATCAGCGAGGCGTTCCGCAAGAAGATGTTCCTGCCCTTCGAACAGGAGGAGCCGGAAGAAGTGGCGCTCCGCGACGGCCAGGGGCTCGGTCTGTATATCTGCAAAAACCTGGTGGATCTTCTGCAGGGGACGATCACGTGCGAGAGCGTGAAGGGAAAGGGAACCACATTTACAGTGATCCTGGACTTCGACCTGGCGTCCCCGGAGCAGATCCGGCTGCAGAAAGAGAAAAAATCGACCTATGAGGACCGCGTCCTGTACGGCAAAAACGTGCTGGTGGCCGAGGACAACAGCATCAACGCGGAAGTGATCCAGAAGATCCTCGAGAACCGCGGCGTGCACTCCGAACTGGCAAGAGACGGCCAGGAGGCCGTTGATCTGTTCATCAGAAGAGGGCCGTATCACTATCAGGCGATCCTGATGGATCTGATGATGCCTCAGGTGGACGGCCGGGAGGCGGCCGGCAGGATCCGTGAGAGCGGCACGGAGGACGCAAAGAAGATCCCGATCATCGCCCTGACAGCAGATGCCTATGACGACCTGGAGGGAAAGTGTCTGGAGGCCGGCATGGACGGCTATCTCAAGAAACCCATCGATACGGACGAACTGTACAGGGTCCTCACGAGAGAATTTGACAGAGACTAAGAAGGGATTTTACTGTTTCTTAACATACTTTTTCGGAAATCTTTCCACTTTTTTTCAGGCAAAGTGATAATATAACCTATTATCAATTCCGGAAAGGAGCAAACTATGAACGAAGTCAAACAACCCAAAAAACAATGGATCACATATATGCTCCTGGTCATGGTCGTCATGATCCTGCTCAACAGTCTGGTGATGCCGTCGCTGCGGCGCTCCCAGATCACGGAGACAGACTACAATACATTTATCACCATGACAGAAAATGACCAGGTGAAGGAGGTGGAGATCTCCTCTTCCCAGATTCTGTTTACGGACAGCGAGGGCCAGATCTTCGCGACGGCGCCGGTGACGGATCTGGATCTGGCAAACCGCCTTCACGAGCACAATGTGAAATTCGGCAGCGATATCGTACAACCCATGTCGCCGCTTTTGTCCTTCCTCCTGTCCTGGGTATTTCCCATCGCGATCTTCGCGGGTCTGGGATACTTCCTCAACAAGAGGATGATGGAGCAGGCCGGCGGCGCCAATTCCATGATGTTCGGCATGGGAAAGAGCAACGCCAAGATCTACGTCAAGTCCACGGAGGGCATCCGATTCACGGACGTGGCGGGCGAAGAGGAGGCCAAGGAAAACCTGCAGGAGATCGTGGAGTATCTGCACAATCCCGGCAAGTACAAGGAGATCGGCGCAACCATGCCCAAGGGCATCCTGCTCGTGGGCCCTCCCGGAACCGGCAAAACCATGCTGGCCAAGGCGGTCGCCGGCGAGTCCAACGTGCCCTTCTTCTCCATGTCCGGCTCGGAATTCGTGGAGATGTTCGTAGGTATGGGCGCCTCCAAGGTCCGCGATCTGTTCAGGCAGGCCAAGGAGAAGGCACCCTGTATCGTATTTATCGATGAGATCGATGCTATCGGCAAGAAGAGAGATGGGTCCGCCCTGGGCGGCAATGACGAGCGCGAGCAGACCCTGAACCAGCTGCTCACGGAGATGGACGGCTTTGAAGAGAATATAGGCGTCGTGATCCTGGCGGCCACGAACCGGCCCGAAGCACTGGATCCCGCGCTGACAAGGCCCGGCCGCTTCGACCGCCGGGTGCCCGTGGAACTGCCTGATCTCAAGGGCAGAGAGGATATCCTGAAAGTACACGCCAAGAAGATCAAATACGGGCAGGACGTGGACTTCAACAAGATCGCGAGAATGGCGGCCGGCGCATCCGGCGCGGAGCTGGCCAATATCGTCAACGAAGCTGCGCTTCGCGCTGTGCGCGACGGCAGACGATTCGCCAATCAGGCGGATTTTGAGGAGAGTATTGAAGTTGTAATAGCGGGTTACCAGAAGAAGAACGCTATTTTGACCGATAAGGAGAAACTGATCGTATCCTATCACGAGATCGGGCACGCACTGGTGGCGGCTATGCAGTCCCACAGCGCACCGGTCCAGAAGATCACCATCATTCCCCGCACATCCGGCGCGCTCGGATACACCATGCAGGTGGAGGAAGAGGGCAACCACTATCTGATGAGCAAGGAGGAGATGGAAAACAAGATCGCGACGCTCTGCGGCGGCCGCGCAGCGGAGGAAGTGGAGTTCGGCAGCATTACGACGGGCGCTTCCAACGACATCGAGCAGGCCACGAGGCTCGCCCGCGCGATGATCACCCGATACGGCATGAGCGACGAGTTCGACATGGTCGCTATGGAGACCTTGACCAACCAGTATCTGGGCGGCGACACATCCCTGGCCTGCTCTGCGGAGACCCAGTCGCTGATCGACAAAAAGGTTGTGGAACTGGTCCGGAACCAGCACCAGAAGGCCCTGCGCATCCTTGAGGAGAACAAACAGAAGATGGACGAGCTGGCGGAGCACCTGTACTTCCGCGAGACGATCACCGGCGAGGAGTTTATGACCATCCTCACCCGCAAGCCCATACCCAAGGAGATCCCGATGAGCGGCACGGTTTACACCGGCGACGCGGACTACGCGGACAGCTCCGAGGATACGGCATTTACAGCGGAGGCAGCGGCCGGCGCGGCGGCAGAGCTTGAGTCCGGCTCGGCAACAGAGGCTGCGTCCGGCGCGAAAGCAGAGGCTGCGTCCAGCGCGGAAGCAGAGCCTGCGTCCGGGACGGAGGAGCCTGCGTCCGATTCGGCAGAAGAGGCGCCTTCCAGGGACGCTTGATTTCATAGCTTTCATTGGGTAAACTACAGACAGTAAGCTTTAATGAGGAGGAAATTGCGGAATGCTTGAATTCAAATATGATACACAG
>ODAI011916088.1_pt1 | contig 30093 bp, 27 predicted proteins | sample 1539321 | NCBI WGS metagenome assembly ODAI01 (sample SAMN02144231, study PRJEB22623) | gut metagenome | biome: sheep rumen | host: Ovis aries | place: New Zealand
GTGGCAGAGACTCTCCTGGGCGAAGTGCTGATGGCTGTGGTGTGCGACGGTGTGGGTGGCCTCTCGTATGGCAACCTCGCTAGCACGACTGTCATCCGATCCTTTGTCGACTGGTTTGAGGGCGAGCTGCCCTCGCTGGTCGATTCCATGTTGCCTGCCGGAACCTTTGGCTTTGCCATGGTGCGCTCGGCATGGGAGGAGCGCCTACAGCAGCTCAACACCATGATTCGCGCGTATGGCCTGCGCTGCGGGGCCTCGCTGGGCACCACGTTCACCGGTGTGATTGTCTGCGGTGGTCGCTACCTGCTGGCGCACGTGGGGGACTGTCGCGCCTACCTGATGACGCACGAAGCCTTTGCGCAGGTGAGCGAGGACCAGACGGTGGTCGCACGCCGCCTTGCCGCTGGCGAGATCACGCCCGAAGAGGCGGCGCATATGCCCAGGAACGTCATCTGGCAGTCGGTGGGCACCGGAAAGTCGCTCGACGTCGCCTTCTACGAGGGTGGCTTGGGAGCCGACGGCCTCGTTGCCATCTGTTGCGACGGCGCCTACAAGCGCGCGGGCAACGAGGGCGTGCGCCGGCTGTTCCAGAGCCTCGATTACTGCGATGAGACGGCGCTGGCCGAGGCCTGTCACACGCTGGTGCGCGAGGACCTCAGGCTCGGCGAGAAGGACAACCTCACGGTCCTCTGCTTTTCTGGCGCACTCGGCGGTGCCCCGGCGAGGACCGAAGGTCTTGAAGAAGTTGCACAGTCCCTTGCGCATGCGGCCGGAGCTGGCTGGCAGGCCGCCATCGACGAGGATGATATGCCCACGGCGGTGGATGGTGCGTATGAGGTGGGCGAGGACGACCTGCCGATGCAGGTGGATGGTGCGGTCGATGCAAGCGAGGACGATTTGCCGACCGTAGTCGATGGTGCGTCGGGCGGTATCGAAGACGACCTACCCACCGTGGTGGACGCGACGTCTACCGGTGAGGATGATCTATCTGGAGCGTTGAGCGGTGCGGCCGTTGGCAACGAAGACGACCTGCCCACCATGGTGGACGGAGGCCAAGCCGACGACTACGGCCTGCCCACGGCGGCCGAGATTCCCGCCTTCGACGAAGATGATTTGCCCACGCAGGTGGAGCTCGGCGGACCGGACGAGGATGACCTGCCGACTATGGTTGAGGCAACAGTCTCGGACGAGGATGATCTGCCGACGCAGGTAGAGACACCTTTCTCGGATGAGGACGACCTGCCGACTGCGGTGGAGTCCGTCGCGTTCGACGAGGACGACCTACCTACGCAGGTAGAGACGGCCTTCTCCGACGATGACCTGCCGACGGAGATCGAGGCCTCGTCTGACCTCGATGACGACCTGCCTACGATGGTGGATGACGCCACGAATTCTGACGAGGACGATCTCCCCACGATGGTAGGCGGCGCCGTGACCTCCGATGAGGACGATCTCCCCACGATGGTTGACGGCGTCGTGACCTCCGACGAGGACGACCTTCCCACGATGGTAGAGGGGAGTGACGTCTGATGGCCGAGATGGGCGTCGGCCGCGTGGTCGACAACAAATATGAGATCATCGCCGCTATCGGCAAGGGCGGTATGTCCAACGTCTGGCTGGGGCGCGACCGTCGCCTCGACAAGCTCTGGGCGATCAAGGAGATCAAGCCCAATGTGGCCGGGCGTCAGGGTGCTGCCAACCGCCAGGCGATCATCGACGAGGCCAACTTCATGAAGCGGCTCGACCATCCCGCCATCCCGCGCGTGGTGGACATCATCGACACCGGCGCGTCAATCTTCGTCGTGATGGACTACGTCAACGGCACCGCGCTCAACAAGGCGATGCGCGAGCAGGGCGAGCCCTTCGACCAGGATGAGGTCATCGACTGGGGCATCCAGCTCTGCGACGTGCTCGAGTACCTGCACGGGCTGCGGCCGCCGGTCATCTACCGCGACATGAAGCCGTCCAACGTGATGCTGCGTGACGACGGCTCGGTGAAGGTCATCGACTTTGGCATCGCGACCGAGCTGCTGGCCGACGGCCCCGCCGACGAGCGGGTCATCGGCACCGGTGGCTACGGTGCGCCCGAGCAGGTGGACGCGCAGGTTCATGCCACGACGCCCGTGGACACCCGCGCCGACGTCTATGCGCTGGGCACCACGCTGTATTCGCTGGTCACGGGGCATGTGCCGCGCATGCGGCGCGACGAGTCGGGTCGCAGTGTGGTGGACTTCGACATCAAGCCCATCCGCGAGTGGGACGCCCGCCTCTCGGACGGCCTCCAGACCATCATCGAGCGCGCCTGCCAGCGCAGGCCCGCCGACCGCTACCAGACCATCGCCGAGATGCGCTACGACCTCGAGCATTGCGAGGAGCTGACTGCGGAATGGCGCGCCACCCAGCAGGCCAAGGTCGACGGCTTCTGGATGCGCGTGCGCGTGTCCGTTGCGTCGGCGCTCATAGGTGCGGCGTGCCTCGGTGGCAGCATGCTGCTGCGCAACTCCGACTACGACACGCTGCTCCACACCGCGAGCGTTGCGAGCACTGAGGAGCGCAACGTGCAGGTGGCGGACAGCGGTACCGGAAAGGGTACCGCCCGCTCGGCGGACGCCTCGGAGGCCGAGGAGGCCCTGCGTCGGGCCATCGACCTGGCGCCGACGCGCATCGAGCCCTACCAGCAGCTGCTCGAGGTGTACCAGGACGACAAGATCTTCACCCCGACCGAGTCGCGCCGGTGGCTGGAGCTCTGGCAGGCCCACGGGCGCGACCTGTCGGGCGACGCGAAGTACGGCCGCCTCTGTTACGACGCGGGCATCCTCTACCTCTGCTACTACGACTACCTGGGGCTCAAGGACCTCAGCTCCCTCGATGCTGCCGAGATCAGCACCGCGTCGGGCCAGGGGGCCGTGCAGAATGCCTCGCGTTCGACGGAGTGGTTCGCCCGCGCGAAGCGCGCCGCCATGGCCGATCCCTCGGGTCACGCCGGCCTGCAGGTGGACGAGAACGTCGACGAGCTTGCTGCGCTCGACGTGTACGAGACCATCGGCGAGTTCCACGACGAGTTCACCACGGCGGGCTTTGAGGGACGCGACGTGACGGAGGAGAGCGGCCGCTTCTGGGAGGCCCTGAAGACCGTCATCGTGGGTGGGGACGGAGCCGAGCCTGTTGTCCTGCACTCCACCCGCATGGTGCAGCTGCGTCTCTACCAGGTGGCCTTCGAGTCCATCCGCTCGTCGACCTACCTCACGGGCTTCCGTCAGGCGGGAGTGACCGCTGCGGATGCGCTCGGGCTGCTCGAGAACATCCATGAGCGTCTGGACGACCAGGAGTTCCGCGCATACGTCGAGACCAATCCTGCGGCCACCAAGCCGCTCTACGACGAGATTATGAACGGCTACGACGCAGCCGTGGCCAACGTCAACAGGACCTACAACAGCCCCGCCACGCGCGTGCGGCCGACCGAGGAGGCTGGTGAGTAGCATGGTCGATCTCCAGCTTGTCCTACGCATCGCAGGCATCGCCGCCCTAGTGGTCTCAGTTGCCTTTGTGGCGCTCGCCGTGCAGTACTACCTGTCGCGCGACATCCGTGGCGTGATGGACGACCTGTCCGGCAAGACGCGTGCGCGAGGCGTGGCCAGCGGGCGTGGACGCACCGCCTCTGCACGTCGCACCGGCAATGTGAGGCGTCCTGCCCCCGAGTCGGCGCCGGTGCGCGTGGCGCCCGACGCGGTCCAGACCGGGGAGGAGCCGGCGGGGCAGACCTTTGCGGCTGCGGTGGCCGAGGCCGACTCCGCGCCGAAGGCGGAGGCGTTCGCACCTGCCTCTGCAGCCCGCGTGCGCGAGGGTGCCGACTCCGGCTCGACAGTGGTCTTCGGCGATGAGGCCCCGGCAGCCCCCGCAACTGCTTCCAACTTTCGCATCACGCGCAGCATCGTGCTCGTCGACTGCGACCGGATCATCACAGAGGGGGAGCGCCTGGCATGAGACGGTCTTCGCATACGGGAATGTGCGCCTTGCGAGGCGTCCTGTGCAGGCTTGCCTGCGCCACGGTCGTGGCGCTCTGTCTGCTGCTGACGGCCGGTCCACAGCGCGCTTGGGCGGCGAACTTCTCGGTCGACAGCTCGTCGTACGGATCGACTGACGTGCAGCTCGACGGAAGCTATGGCTACCGTACACTGGCGTTCACCCTCTCTGGTTCTGACCTCTCGACCGACGTGGAGCCAAAGGTCATGCTCGTGGCCGACGACGGCGCGATCGACGACCACGTGGAAGTTCAGACTTGGGGCAAGCATGACGGCCAGTGGGTTTTGGTGGCAGTCTGCAGCCTGCCCGGCAGCTACGGCGGGTCTCCCACCTCGATCGCAGCCATCACTATCGGCGAGGCGTCGAACTCGGTGCAGGTGCTCCTCTCCGATCTGGGGCCCTTCACTATCTCGACAAGCCCGCAGGTGTCGGCGATTCGCTTCAAAAAGGCCGCTGACGACACCGAATACCTCAAGGTCGAGGGCAGTACGGACGACTATGACCTCACCAAGCTCGAGGGAGGTGTCAACACCACTGTCGACACACTGCTCTCGGCAAGCGTGATCGAGGTCACCGTGAAAGCCGACGCTCTCATGACCGACGCTACGATCTCGAGGGTGCAACTGCTGTCGAGCAACAACGTCGAGGTTGTGGCTGCCGAGGCGACCTTTGCCAAGACGGACGACCCGGACGGTCGCACCTACGTGGCCACGCTCGTCCACCCGCTGGACGATGAGGGCCATCCCATCGATACGGAGCGCATTGCCGACGGCACGTATGCCCTGCGCCTGTACGTGTACGACAAGTTCCACCACACCCTGTCGACGAATCTTGCCGAGCCGGACAAGAACGGCGCCCACTACACGCTCTATGCGGGCAAGCAGGTCAAGAACGGCGATGACTACCTTGCGGTCTACGATGGCAGGCTCCAGCTGGACTGCACGGCACCCTCGCTGCAGAGGAAGGCCATCAATACGTCGTTCTCATCTTCGACCGCCAACTATTCGGACGGCTCGTGCGAGCTGGAGGTCAGGAACCTCGAGACGCACTTTGTCTCCGACAAGTCGAAGACCATTCACGTCGTGCATCAGGACGATACCGAGGAAGACCTTGCGACGACGGTCTCTTGGGACGGTCTAGCCGGTGGCTTCACGCTTCCCGAGGGTACCTATAAGCAGGTGAGCGTCAGGCTTGTCGACGCTGCGGGCAACGAGGCCACAGCGGATCTCGTCACTGATGGCAAGCTGCTCATCGTAGACAACGCCGCACCCAAGATCAGCGTGGCATTCGAGAACATCGCATCTGGTGCCACCACCAACACGAAGGACGATGTCCTCTACATCAGCGGCACGCGCAAGGCGACGGTCACGGTGGAGGAGACCAACTTCTTCCCAGGCGGCATGACCGTAGCCGTTACCACGCTCGATGGCGCTACCCAGACATCCAACGCTCACACGGGCTCCTTCTACGGCGGCCACGACTGGCAGCATGCGGGCAACGTGCACACGCTCGAGCTGGACTTCGATGACGACGGACAGTACCTCCTCACGGTGAGCGGCAAGGACAGCGTGGGCAATGTCGCCGTCCTCAAGGACGACGAGAGCAAGACCGAGTACAGCTCGGGAACCTTCGTACTCGACAACGAGGCTCCCTTCGTTGCGGTGACCGACGACGGTGCCGAGGCTGCGGAGGATAGCTTCGACTCCGCGGAGCATGCGAAGCTCCAGCTGCCAGCCACGTCGCACACCTACGACGGCGTCAGCTACTACGCCCACGCGATCAGCCTGTATCCGCGCGTCAAGGACCGCAACTTCGACCCCGCTGGCACCACAGTCTCCGTCAAGGAGGGTGACAACCCCGAGGTTGCGCAGAGCGTGACGTGGAAAGCGCTTTCCGAAACGCGTGACGCACAGGGATACCTGGTCTACCAGACGGAGCAGCCCGTCGCCTACGACACTGACGGCGCCTATCTCTCGCCGCATGTCGTGACGTGCGATCTCACGACCGATGCGACCAGGAACCAGACGGACAACGCCGGCACGCTCGCCAAGCTCGTGATCGACACCAAGGCGCCCACCATCACGGTAGATGTGGACCACAGCCCCGCATCCCAGGGAGATGCCGACGACGAGGGCGACCGCATCAACTTCTACGACCTGCCTACGACGATGACCTTTGCGGTCAAGGACGAGCACAAGCTGCGCAAGGTGCAGATCGATGATCCCGACGGGCTCTATGCGGTGAGCGAGTCGGAGGCGCAAGCCGAGGGCAAGGGCGAGGTAACGCTGACGCTGAGTCTGAAGGACGGCAACGAGAGCTATGACGGTCGCTACGAGCGCGACATCGTGCTGACGGCCGAGGACCTCGCGGGCAACGTCCGCACGTGGACCCTCGACCACAAGGGCACCGTCAAGCTCGACGAGACCGAGAGCCCTGCCGACAACGCGCCGATCAACGGCGGCACCGAGCATCCCGTCTCGCTCATCCAGGACACGGTTGCACCGGTTGTGGAGCTCGCGGGCGTCGAGGCGGGAGAATTTTATGGCGGCACCCAGACGCTGACGACGAAGGTAAGTGAGTTCAACTTTGCCTTCCTGCAGCTCTTCCGCGCCAACCGCGCCATTGTCACCATCACCAGGCGCGAGCCGGTAGACGGCGGCGCAGTGACAACGCAGGAGATTCCGGCCAAGGACTTCACGGGAAGCACGCCGAGCTTCAGCCACACCCACACCTTCGACACCGACGGGCACTATTCGGTGAGTGCCCAGTTCGAGGACATTGCGGGACATCTCTCCAACCATGCCACCATCGGCGAGTTCACGATCGATACCACCCCTCCCGAGCTGGGCGTCGTATTCAAGAATGCGGATGGCTCGGTGTCTGCCGCAAAGAACGGCGTACTCTACGTGAGCGGTACGCGCAAGGCGACCGTCACCGTCAAGGAGCACAACTTCGATCCGGCGCTATTTGCGATCTCGACCACGGTCGAGCATGCGCCCAAGGGCTACGAGGGGCCGGTCTACGATCCCGCGAAGTGGACGGGCGACGGCGACACGCACACCTACGTCATCGACTTCGACACCGACGGACGCTACACGCTGGCGGTGACGGGCAAGGACCTCGCGGGCAACGTGGCCGTACAGGCGGACGGCGCGGAGGGTTATGCGTCGGGCGTGTTTGTGGTCGATACCGAGAAGCCCCAGATCGCGCAGTACTACGAGACTGGCACGGCACCGTCGAGCGAGTTCGATGGCGATGTACCCGTGGTCGAGCTACCGCAACCCAACGGCACCTACGAGGGCACGTCGTACTATGCGCATCCCGTGACACTCTACGCCAGGGTCAAGGACCGCAACTTCGATACCGGCGCCACTACGCTTGCCACGAGCATGAACGGCAAGGAAGCGGCGCAGAGCGTCTCGTGGACGCGTTCGCCCGACAAGCGCGGCGACAACGGCTATGAGCTCTACCAGACCACGGTCACCTACGACAAGGATGGCGACTACCTGACGCCGCACATCGTCTCGACCGACCTTACGACCGATGCCGCGCGCAACAAGGCCGATAACAAGAGCCAGATCAGCAAGCTTGTAGTGGACCTCAAGGCGCCCACCATCGAGGCGGATGTGGACCGCGAACCGTCGGCCCAGGGTGGCTCGGGCGACCCGTACAACTTCTACAACCGCGCCACCACCATGACCTTCACGGTGAGTGACGAGCACCTGCTGCGGAGTGTCGCTGTCGACGATCCCAGCAAGACCTACAGCGTGTCGGCTTCGTCGACGTCGGCGTTGGGCAAGGGCTCGGTCGTCGTCACCGTCAAGCTCAGGGACGGCAGCCCCGCCGTCGACGCCGAGTACCAGCGCGACATCAAGCTCACTGCCACCGACCTCGCGGGCAACCAGCGCATCTGGACTATCGACCACACCGGCAAGGTCGTCCTCGACCAGACGAGCCAGGTGACGGACAACGTGCCCATCAACGACGCCAAGGGCAAGACCGAGCATCCCATGGCGCTGATTCAGGATACGGTGGCGCCGGTCGTGGGCCTCTCGGGCGTCACGGTGGGGTCGTACTACAACAAGCCCCAGACGGTGCACGCCACCGTCAACGAGCTGCTCTTTGGCTACCTCACGCAGTTCGACCCGGCGCGTGCCATCGTCACCATCACCATGTACGAGGCCAATGCGGGCCGCGCGAAGTCGACGCGGACCATACCCGCGAGCGCCTTCTCGGGCTCCAAGCCCAACTTCGCTCACGACGAGGTCTTCTCCACCGACGGGCACTACGTGCTGACGGCGCAGTTCGCCGACTATGCGGGCAACCTCTCCAACAAGGCGGAGATCGGCGAGTTCACGATCGACATGACGGCACCTGTCATCAGCGTGGAGTGGGACAACAACGACGTCCGCCACGAGAAGTACTACAAGGCCACGCGCACGGCCACGATCACGGTGGTGGAGCACAACTTCAGTCCTGAGTTCATCAAGATCGAGACTACCGGCAGCATCAGCGGATGGTCCACCAACGGCGACACGCATACCTGCACGGTCTTCTTTGGCGAGGGGAGTGCCCATACGCTCAAGGTGGGCGGCGAGGACCTTGCGGGCAATGCGGCCAACGAGGTCACCGAGCCCGAGTTCGTCGTCGACCTCACGCCGCCCGAGGTGGTCGTGGAGGGCACGGCGCAGCGGCTGGGTGCGGTGAGCACGGATGGCGAAGCGAACGGGGCCTACCACGACAAGCTCGAGGACAAGAGCGCCTACAACGGCGTGGTCGTGCCCACCATCAACTACAAGGACAATGAGACCCTCAGCGCGGAGGATCTCGGCTTCACGCTCTCGGGCACCAAGCACGGCGAGGAGGTCGAGGCGGAGTCCTCGACGAGCGAAGAGGCCACCGAGATGACCACGACCCTGCGCGACCTGGGCTACGAGGGCGAGGGGGCGGGCGACGGCTCCAACTGGGCCAACTTCTACGTGGACGACTACGCGGCCGACGCAGACGACATCTACACGCTCAAGGCGACCATGATGGACCGCGCCGGCAACGAGGCAGAGGCCGAGCTGACCTTCTCGGTCAACCGCTATGGGTCCAACTACGCCGTGAGCATCTCTGACGTGGCGGGCGATGGGTTGGAGCAGTACAAGACCTCCGGCATTCTCGTGGCGCCTCCTACGATCACGGTGCGCGAGGTCAACGTCGCCGGCGTCGAGAGCAACAAGGACCAGCGCGTCGAGAAGGAGTTTGCCAACGTCACGTCATCCATCCAGCGCAAGAAGGACGGCGAGGACGGCTATTCGCTCGTCTCGTTTGTGGGCGACGACCAAGCCAACGGTTGGAGCGAGTACGTCTACACCGTGCGCAGTGGCAACTTTGGCGCAGGCAGCGACTCCGACAACGACGATGGTGGCCAGGGCATCTACCGCGTGAACGTGACGAGCGACGACCGCTCCGGCAACGCGAACACTACGGCAGAGTACTGGGGCTCCGACAACAAGCGCGTCGAGGTCACGGCCACCGGCGCGACGGCGCAGTTCATCCTCGACGAGCTCGGGCCCACGATCGACGACGTCAACCTGCCGAGCAAGCTCTCGCTGGGCGAGGAGTACCAGGCCTCCTTCCATGTGACCGACGACATCACCTCGAGCGATGTCGTGGAGGTGTGGGTGGACGGCAGGCAGCTTGCGGCCGACGAGGTGCATGGGCCAAGCAGTGGCACGGGTACCTTCACGTTCTCCGTTCCCGCACAGTCGTTCAACTGGGCGCGGAGCGTCAAGATCGTCGTGCGCGACTACGCGGGACGCGAGGACACGGCAGGCAACGGTGGATGGTTCTGGCAGTCGAGCTTCCTGCCGGAGGGGCTGGCGACGCTGGGCGTCCTGGCGGTGACCGTCGTCGCCATCGCCGCGAGCATGCGGCGCAAGGCCGCCGCGGAACCGGAGCTGCCGGACTGGTAGAAGAGATCCCGTCCGAATCGGGGGCGGCCCCTTCGGTTCGGAGAGACGAACGAGGAGGAGGTACGCACATGCTGCAACCGATGCTCGTCACCCTGCGACGCGGCGATGACAGCTGGAGCTTCTCGGTCGAGGGTACCGCACAATCCATGGTGTGGATTGGCTTCGGCGAGGCAGTCGATGCCGACAATGCCGTCGCAGTGGCCGTATGTACCGAGTCCGAGGTGATCCTGCAGGCCCGGCGAGGCCATAGGCTGGTCGAGGCGGACGGCGGCGAGCATGCGTCCTTGGTGCTCACGGGCGTGACCACGCTCCTCTACGTGATGGGGCCAGATGTCGAGCGCCGTGCCGTGCTCCATGCCCGGCCCGTGACCAAGGGCATGCGATGCTTCCGTAGGCTCGTGTTCACGAAGGACGCCCAGCTCACCATCGGGCGTACGCCGGGCAACGACATCGTCTATGCCAACCCTCTCGTCTCGGGCGAGCATGTGCAGATGGTCTACCAGGCAGGGGGCTTCTACGTCAAGGACCCCGGCAGTGGCAACGGCCCCCTGCTCAATGGCCGCCTTCTGCCAGAGGGCCAGCCATACGAGCTGAAGCCGGGTGACATCCTGCAGATCGTGGACCTGACCGTCGTGTTCGGCAAGGGATTCCTCTCGCACAACGAACCCGAGGGGCTGGAGGTACAAGATCTGGCATGGGCGCGCTACCTGAGCCACGAAGAGCTGCGTGCGCAGTTCGACGGTGGGCCTCATATGGTGAGCGACCTCGAGCTCTTCTATCCCGCGCCACGCCTCTCGCAGTCGGTGAGTACCTACGAGCTGACGGTTGACGATGCGCCGGCACGCAAGGAGACCGAGGAGCAGTCGGCGCTCATGGCAATGGGACCTTCGCTGTTCATGGGACTGGGGTCGGTCTTCACGGCAGCCAATTCTCTCTCCACCGCCATGACAGACGGCAATTTCGTGAGGGCGTTACCTTCGGCCCTTACGGCAGTCTCGATGCTCGGCAGCTCGCTCATATGGCCCAACATATCGCGCAAGCACAAGCAGAAGGCGGACGCGCGCGCCGAGGAGCGTCGCCAGCGTCGCTACACGGACTATCTCGACGGTGTGGAGAACGAGCTTCTGGCCGAGGCGGACAGGCAGGGTCAGATTCTGCGTGAGAACCGTCTGCCTATCGCCGAGATCCGTGAGCGGGCACACGAGCTGTCGCCCTTCATGATGAACCGCATGGCCACCCACGGGGACTACATGGAGCTGCGCGTGGGTATGGGAGACCTGCCCATGGACGCCGAGGTCAAGTGGCCGCAGCGCCGCTTCTCGCTCACCGAGGATCCGCTGCAGACCAAGGTGACCGACCTTGCCGCCCGTCCGCCGCAGCTCACGGGCGTTCCGGTGGCCTTCAATCCCGTCGAGCACGCCGTGACGGGCATTGTCGGCAACCGTCCGCTCACCTGGGCCTTCGTGCGCGGCCTGCTGATGCAGGTGTGCTCGTACTACAGCTACCAGGACGTCAAGGTCATGCTCGTGGCCAGCGAAGCCGAGCGCGAGGAGTGGGGTTTCCTCACGAGTCTCGCGCACTTCTACGATGACGCCGGAGAGCGGCGCCTGGTCGCCCTCTCGCTCGATGGCATGGTGGAGGAGAACCAGCTGCTCGCTTCCCTCGTGGAGGCACGCGCCAAGAGCCATGGTGCCAAGGACGAGGTCTTCGCGCCGCACTACGTGGTCGTCTGTGCCGACAAGGAGTTGGCGGAACGCTCGGATGCCATCCACGCCATCGCGGAGGCAGCCGACCCGCTGGGAATCTCGCTCATCTACCTCTCCGACACGCTGCATGGGCTGCCGCGCGACTGCACCTACATCATCGATCTCGAGCGCGAATGCGAGCGCTACTTCACCTCGCAGGCTCAGCGCAACGCCACCGCATCGGCGCGACGTTCGTGCATGTTCGAGCAGGCGAATGTCACGGGGACGATGATCGACTTCGACCCGGACATCATGGTGGCCGCCTCCGAGGCAAAGGCCTTTGCCCTCGACCTCGCACGCGTGCGTCTGGACGTTGCCTCCGAGCGTTCGCAGATGCCCACATCGGTCGGCTTCCTCGAGATGTTTCACGTGGGCAATGTCGCACACCTCAACATTGCACAGCGGTGGGCGGAGAACGATGCCTCGCGTAGCCTTGCCACGCCGCTCGGCTTCGATGAGCTGCATGAGCACGCGATGCTCAACCTCCACGAGAACATCCACGGCCCGCACGGACTGATCGCCGGTACGACCGGCTCGGGCAAGTCGGAGTTCATCATCACCTACATCCTGTCGATGTGCGTCAACTATGCGCCTGACGAGGCAGCCTTCGTGCTCATCGACTACAAGGGCGGTGGCTTGGCCGGTGCCTTCGAGAACGAGCGCTACCACCTGCCGCATCTGGCGGGCACCATCACCAACCTCGATGGTGGTGCCATCCAGCGCAGCCTCGTCTCCATCCAGAGCGAGCTCAAGCGGCGTCAGGACCTCTTCAACCGCGCCCGCGACATCACCGGCGAGTCCACGGTGGACATCTACAAGTACCTCTCGTACTATCGCCAAGGCGTGCTTACCGAGCCCTGTCCCCACCTGTTCGTGATCGCGGACGAGTTCGCCGAGCTCAAGCAGCAGGAGCCCGAGTTCATGGACGAGCTCGTCTCGGCGGCGCGCATCGGCCGTTCGCTGGGCGTGCACCTGATTTTGGCCACGCAGCGGCCCACGGGTGTAGTCAACGATCAGATCCAGGCCAACTCCAAGTTCAAGATCTGCCTCAAGGTGGCCGATGCGGGCGACTCCAAGGAGATGATCCGCCGCGCGGACGCCGCCGAGATCAAGCGGCCGGGCCAGTACTACATGCTCGTGGGCTACAACGAGAGCTTTGGCGGCGGCCAGGCTGCCTACGCCGGCAGCAAGTATGTGGAGCGCGAGCGCTTCGAGGCCAAGACCGACAACGCGGTGGATCTCTTGGACGGCGAGGGTGCCATCATCACCACCCTGCGCCCGACGGTAGCGGCCAAGAAGAGCGACAAGAGCGAGCTCAACGCCGTGCTCGAGCAGCTGATCAAGACGGCGGACGCGCAGGGCAAGCACGCCCAGCGCCTGTGGTTGGAACCGCTGCCCGAGCGTGAGACCTACGGGTACCTGGAGCGCAAGTACGGGCCTGTCCCCACCGAGGGCCTCACCTTTGCCTTGGGCGAGGTCGACGACCCGATGCGCCAGCGGCAGTTCCGACACAACGTCAACCTGGTGGATACGGGCAACATGCTCTTCTACGGAATGCAGACGAGCGGAGTGGGCGAGACGGTCGCCTCGATCATGTGCGATCTCTCCAGCCGCTACAGTCCCGAGGACTTCAACTTCTACGGCATCGACCTCGGTGCTGGCGCTCTGGCCCTGCTGCGCGAGCTGCCTCAGTGCGGTGGCGTGTGCGTGGCGGGTGAGGACGAGCGCCTAGAGAACCTCTTCAAGCTGCTGGAGCGCGAAGTGGAGATGCGCAAGCAGGTGGTGGCGCAATACCGCTCCATTGCCGGGTACAACAAGCAGGCCCGAGCGCAGGGGAAGGCACCGCTCGCGCGCATCGTGCTTGCCCTCGACAATCTCGCCTCCTTCCGCGAGCGCTACGACGCGCTCTATGAGCGCCTGACGAGCCTCTCCATGGACGGTCCGATGTGCGGCGTCTACCTCATGATGACGGCGTCCAACAACAACGCTGCCAGCATGAAGCTCAAGCAGAACTGTGCCTTCAACGTCGTGGGTGCCCTCTCCGACCCGAGCGACGTCTCCTACCTGCTGCTCAACGCACGCCACGCCCCCACGCCGAACAACGCCGGCCGAGCGCTCATCAACCTCAACAAAGAGGCCTTTGCCATCCAGTGCTGCTCCATCGCCAACGACCCCGAGGCCGAGCCGGCGGTCGTGGCCGCACTCGCGCAGCACTGGGCGACTACGAGCGACGTGCGCGCCCGTCGCATCCCTGTGCTGCCGGTACATGTCACTGCCGACGACATGGGCGCGCTGCCCAAGCATACCGTGCCCGTCGGCTTCTCCAAGCAGGGCGTGGAGCCCTACTTCTACAACACCACCAAGTACGCCTACATGTTGGTGGTGGGCGAGGATACCGACGTGCTGGCCAGCTACTTCAAGGGCATGCGCGAGGTCTTCCGCTCCAATGGCACGGAGTACCGCTTCATCGATGACGCGCAGCTCATGGGTATCACGGACGACGATTGGGTGCTCACCACGAGCGAGCAAGCTGAGGCGTTCGTGCGGAGCCTGCCGCCCAAGCCGCTGCAGGCGGAGTACTACGTGTTCACCAACATGACCAAGACCATGGCGGGACTCTCCAAGACGGGGCAGGCATGGCTCACGGACCTGCTCACCAACGAGCGGACCAAGCATAAGGTCGTGATGGTCACGGCCATCGAGGCCATGCGCACCAAGGGCAACATGGACGACTGGTTCATGTTCATGAAGCAGGCGGGCGGCGGCCTGTGGATCGGCACGGGCTTTGGCAACCAGATGATCTTCCAGTACGGACGGACGCTGCCGGAGTATGGCCAACCGGCTGCGTACAACGACGGCTTTGTCTCCAGCAAGGGACAGGCCACCAGCGTGCGTCTGGTGGAGCCCGCAGGCCAAGGCAACACGACGACGGCCCTCTAGGTGCCAGGAAGGAGCGTGACACATGGCAAACACTACACAAGGTTACAAGAGCCTGACGGTCGACCTGGCATCCATGCGGTCCCTCTCGAAGAGGTTGCACGAGGATGGGAACAAGCTGGAGAAGCTGCTCCTGAGCCTGCAGGAGGATGTCCGCAAAGTGGGCTATGACTGGGAGGACGACAACTACGCTAGGTTCCTCCTGTACTTCCTGGACCGCCTCGGCAGGCCGCTCAGCTACCACGACTTCGTCCAAGACCAGGCCGAATGGCTCGACAAGGCCATACCCGACTACGAGTCGCTGCCCGGCGACGTCGAGGCGCGGGTTGGCAAGGTGCTTTCCGAAGCCGGTCTCTAAGGAGGTGGCCTGATGCCAAAGCTTGACAAGGACATGCTCGACGGTTTTCCGATCGGAGACGCCGTTGCCAATGCGTTCTCAGGCGACGCAGAGCCGCTCGAGATTGGCCAGGCGTTTAGACAAAAGGTGGCCGAAGGAGCTGGCAAGCCAAGCGGCTTTGTGGTCGATCCCCTGTATGGCAAGGGTGTGCCCGAGGGTTTCTCGGACACATGGGGACCCCTTGCAGAGGAGGCGGCTCAGGGTGCCACCGTGGACGATGAAACCAAGCCCGAAGGGTGGGATGACCCCTGGTACTGGGCGAACGCGTCAGATGAGACCAAGGCCGGCGCGACGTACACGCCTGCTCAGGAAGCGGTGTCGAAGCTTGGCACCTACTACCTGTTCGGCGACTCGCGCAGCTACCACTTCGGCAACGCCGGCTCTGCGCGCGTCGAGACCGAAGCGATCCGTGCATGCGCGGCCTCGGGGAAGCGGACGCTCGAGCAGATAGAGGAGCTCATCACGTCGATGATGGGCTATGTGGCCGCAAGCGAGCAGTACTGGCAGGGCAGCACGGGAGATGACTTCAGGCAAGGCTTCCTGGAGGGCATGAAGGCATTGACTCACGACTTGGCCAATCTTAGTCCCTATACGCGCGAGCTCATTGCCTATGCCGATAAGTACGACGACGTCATCACTGAGTCCAACTTGATCGCGGAGGGCATCGGGGACGTCGTCTGGCACGATGTCTAAGGAGGAGTGATGGCTAGCTGCACGATCCGCATGCCCGATGGCACGAGCGACAGCTGGGGTTACGACTATCTCAAGGATGTCTACAGCCACATCGGGGACTTCGATCAGGCAATCGTGACGCTCTCGTCCGTCATCAAGACCATGGAGCGCTACCGATCGCGACTCACGCCGCTTCCCGGGAAGACGCAGGAGCTGTGGGACGACTACTGGCACACCGAGCGCCTCATCGAGGGCATCAACACCACCATCGAGGAGTACGACAAGACGATCGAGGCGCTGACTACAGCCCGAGACAACCTGAAGCAGCTCGTCGCCGCGACCAGGTACTGCAAAAGTCACAACTGGTTCAAGAAGAGCGACGCTCAGGCGGTAGGCGATGGCCTCAAGAAGGTCCTATCGCTGGGCTCGTCCGGCAGCTTTGATGACGCGAAGGACTCGCATTACCCCTGATGAGGGACCGAGCAACAAGGCTCATCGCCGCCTGTCAAAGGCGGCTGGGGCATAGGAACGGAAAGCACAAGAGACAGCACGAAGAAGGGAACGAAGATGGCTAGCTATTCGATCAACTTCGCCGAGGTCGGCAAGCAGAAGGGTGCCCTCGACGACCAGCTCGGCCTGCTGAGCAAGGTGCTCGACGACATGACCAGCATCGAGGAGAGCATGCTCTCCGCCGCCCAGTGGACCGCGAGCGACAAGAAGGAGTTCACCGAGCGTTTCGACAAGTTCATCGAGAGCGGTCGCAACCTCCATGCCGCAGGCACCAAGGAGTCTGAGGCCCTGCAGAGAATCAGCGACGCCTACAAGAGCGCTGAGCAGAACTAGTGACGCGACACACGCACGGAGATCTCCAAGAACCCCTCTTTGCAAAGGAGTAGAGAAATGGCAGACAACGAGACCACGATTGTCGACTTCGCGGCAATGGCAGAAGCCATCAGCGGCTATAAGACCAAGATTACTTCGATTACTGACATCATGTCGGCGCTCCAGGCCATCTCGAAGGCCCTCCAGGTGGCCAACATCTTCACCGGTGGCGCAGCGACCTCCTTCATCCAGTCCATCGAGTCGACGGTGCAGGCTCTGGATGGTGCCATCCAGTCGCTCAACGGCATCGTGAACATGCTCCAGGGCAAGCTCGATGCCTACCAGGCGGCCGACAAGGAGGCACAGTCCATCGCCTCCAGCGTCGAGGCGGCCCAGTGGTCCGATGTGTAGGACCCGTTCCGTATGTACGTAGGCATCAACGCGGCAGGATGTGACCATGGCAAAAGCGTCAGACAGCTTCACCATCCGGTATGAGGGATACTACGACCTAGCTGAGGAAGTCACGCACATTGGCGAGAAGCTTGATGGCTTCAACGCCCAGGTCAGGACGGCTTACAACAAGGTGTGTGGCTACCATGCGGTGTATCACCAATTGAGGGCATCAGTCGTAAACAACCTAGTGTATGGGGCCCAGGGCTGCGCCTGGCTGTATGGGTGGCTGAACGACCAGATTCCGAGGTCACTCAGGATCATTGCCATGGTCACCGAGGAACATGAGAAGGCCGCGCGAGGCCGGTGCCATCGGTTTGGCGGCAATGCGGCCGAGCAGAGCGACACCTTCGACCACGAAGGCATGGCCGACGGCTTCTATGCCGAGGCTCTTGCCGCAGCTGCCGCGACCGGTGGCGCAGGCGCGCTTGGTGGCGACGCTGCCGGCACGACCAGCGGATCCGGTGCGGCTGGCTCGGGTGTCGGTTCGACCGGCTTGCCCGGTTCCTCTCCGTCCGATGCCGAAGCGGAGATTCTCAGCATCCTAGGTATGATCGCTCCCACGGCTGCCCAAGAGTACCAGGACCGCATTACCGAGGCCCAGTTCCAGGCACTGATGGAGTACTTCAAGGACGATCCCGTCATGCTGGAGAAGATCAAGAAGGACTATGAGGCGTGGAAGAAGGCTCGCGCGGAGGCCGCTAAGCTCGCGGAGCTGGGCCTCGACGCGGACGCCCTGGGCGGCGGGTCCGGCTATGGCGACCTCGGCTCCGACTCTGGGGGCGGCTTCGGCGGTGGGTCTGACCTCGGTCTGGGCGACTCCGACTGGGGTGGTGGCGGTGGCCTCGACGACCTTGGCTCCGACTGGGCGAGCGAGGACTGGGCGTCCGACCTGCTGGACGACAGCCTCGACACCGACGAGTTCGAAGATGCCAGCAGCGCGCTCGGAGAAGCGCTGGGCGGCGGCGCGGCTGATGCCGTCGGTCTCGGCGCGGAGGCGCTGGCGGATGCCGCGGACCTCGGCGAGGGTTCGAGTGGGATGTTCGGAGCCTATGGGCCCAAGCTGGCAGCGATGGCCGAGGCCTATGGTCTGCAGGCCGTGGCCGTGGCAGGCGGTGCGGTGGCACTCTATGCCACACGGGAGCAGACCACCGAGGCAGTGGCGCGCGTGGCGGAGTTCGTCTCCACCAAATGCAAGCCAGCCGTCGACGACGTGATGGACCAGCTGCGCGGTACTGCCAAGAAGACCCGTGTCGACCTTGCCAACGCGAAGAGCAACGTGACCGCAGCTGTGCGCGGCGAGAGGGCGGGTGATCTGATTGGCTAGCGTGGCATCCATCGGCGCCGTGGTGCGTGTGGGAGAGAGGCGCTACGTGGTGGTGGGACATCGCATGACCCGCGAGGGCGACGCGGTAGGCCTTGGCTATGTGGTGGTGCCCTATCCTCTGGGCTTCGTGAGTGCCGACAGCATCTCGCTCGTGTTGGCAGACAGGGTTGGTGAGGTAGTGGCAGACGGCCTGACCGATGAGGCCGGAGCGGCTCACCTCACCCAGCTCGAGGAGCTCGTACGGGCAAATGCCGGAATTCCCTACGAGGAGTACGAGGCAAGTGCGCGCCTGCTGCGCGACTTTGCCCGGGAAGGAGCTGTCGATGCCTAGGCAACCGCTTCCGGTCGGCAGCGTAGTGCGCCTCGAAGGCGCGAGCGCACTGGTCATGGTGATGGGGTATCAGCCCCAGGTGGACGGTGGCATGGCCGACTACCTGGCAGTGCCCTATCCCATGGGGCTGATGTCAGACGACGCGGCGCTGGCTTTTGACGCCGGTGCCGTGGCAGACGTCGTGCATCGGGGCTATTGGGACGACGAGGGCGATGCAGCCGTTGCCGCGGTGCGTCGTTATCGCGATGCCGCAGACGACCTTGCCACGCAGTTCGAGGCCTTCGTGGAGACCCTCACGCCCGAGCGTGTGCGGGAGCTGCACGACGAGTACGCATTCGATGCGCTGGGCGAAGAGCCCGAGCCGGATTTTCTCGAAGCGTTCGAGGGCTTGGACGACGAGCCAGAGCCCGACTTTCCGGACGGAGGCGGTCTCTTATGAAGAACAAGGTACTCCTCGACGTGAAGCTCCCTGCTACCCAGCGCAGCTACGAGTTCCGCGTGCCGCTCGACATGACGGTGGAGGAGGGCGCGCGCCTGATGTCGCGCATCTTGGCCACGCGCGACCAAGTGCGCTACGAGGCGTCCGACGACGTCGATCTCATGCTGCTTTCCGGTGAAGGCACGGGGGCCCTGCTCAATCCAAAGGAGACCTTCAAGTACTACGTGGGACACGGTCAGATGACGGACGGGACGCCCGTGTGTCTCGTGTGAGCGGACGCGTCCTAAGGCGTTGTGGCCGATGAAGGGAAGCCTCCTTCATTCGGGATGTCGGAGTTCGGGGAAGAGGTTGAGGGGAAGACGCAGGTTGCATGGAACTTCCGGCGCTCGCGTACCGAGCTGCGGGTGACGCCCGGACGGGGCGAGTCGCTCGACGTGCGGGGCGCGGAGTGGCTGATGGCCGTCCACAGCGAGCTGCTGCTGCCGGTAGACTACGACCCCGAGAAGGTGCATACCAAAAAGCTCGAGCTCGCCTACGACATCACGGGCCTCGACCCCTTGAAGAGGCGTCTACTGCGCGTGTGGACGCAGGAGAGCTACTACGCCGCGCTGGAGGGCATCGAGCGCGTGTGCGCGGAGTGCGCGAGCGGCACGCGTCTCATCGAGCGGATCCTCTTTGACGTCGAGCATGTGTATCTGACCGACGCTTGCGAACCGCGCTTTGTGTACGTGCCCTTTGAGGGCGTGGCCTATGATGCGAGTCAGAATAGCCCGCTGCTCGTGCTGGCAGCCCTGGCTGGAAGGCGCCTGCGCTTCGATTCCGCGGCAGGACAGGCCAATGCGGCGAGTCTGCGCCAATGGGTGCTCGCAAAGCAGGTCTTCTCGCTCAACGACTACCGGGCCTTTCTCGATAGGGAGTTTGCGGCCTTGCGAGCGCACACGCACGATACGGCGTCGGCGTGGGAGGCGCGCAACGACGGCCCCAGCGCGAGCAAGGTGGCCTACATGGACTCGCTCTTTGCGGGCTTCGGGACTACGGCCGCAGACGATGCGTCGCCGGAGGGCTGAGGACATGAGGACGAAGTTCGTGCGCAACAGTCGCACCGGCCACCGCGAGATGATCGTCGCTGCACAGCGTGGCGAGACGCTGCACGTCAAGCACTCCGAGAAGCTGGCCGAAGGCATTTCTTCACTACTGCTGGACTATACGCCCGAGGCGCAGCGCGGTACGGGCCTGTCGCTTCTTCACTATGATGTCGAGGGCCTTTGGAGCCTGAGGACCTACCTGGCCAAGCGGGCCCTGAGAACCGACGAGTTGATGGGCCTCATGGGGGCCGTGCTGGACGTGATCGACCTATGCGCACAGACGCGTCTGCCGGCTGAGGGGCTGCTCTTCGACCCGGAGTTCGTGTTTGTGGATGCACAGTGCAGCCCGCGCTTCGCGCTCGTGCCTCTCGACAACGTGCCCTTCCAGACGCGCAACTCGCCGCTTGCACTGCTTGGCGCCATTGGCGACACGTCCAAGCTACGTTTCGAGTCGCCCGACGCCAAGGGTGTCGCGCGCAGGCTGGGAGACCTGGTGGTGGACCTGGAGGGGGTCTTCTCGCTCAACCGCTTCCGGCGCTTTGTGGAGGACGAGCGTCATCAGGATGGTGTGCCGGACTCGATGCGTGATGAGGGAGAGCCGGGCACTAGCTCGGTCTGGGCAAGCGCGGGAAGTGCGGGCGGCCCGTCCGAAAAGGACGACAGCTCACTCTTCTGGAGTCCCCTTGCGGGCTTCGTGGAGCAGGGAGGACGGGAGCGACCAAAAGAGCCCGTACCTCCTGCACAGGTTGAACCAGCGGTGGTGTCCGAACCTGTTCCGACGACGCCAGAGCCGAGTTCGGCGGCGCCCACACCCGAGTCGAAGCTTGTAGCTTCCGAGGCGACACGCGTTCCGCCGGTGGTTGTGCTCGATCCGTCTCCAACGTCCACCTCTTCTACCCTGTCGCAGGTAGCTCCGGCACCGGAGGCGACGGCTTCCGATACATCGTCGCAGCCCGTACCGGCGCCTCAGCAACAACCTGCCGTCACGCTCGTGCGCCCTGCGACGGGAGAGCGCTTCGTCCTGCCGCCCGGTAGGCAGGTGCGTATCGGGCGGGGCTCGGCCTGCGACATCCGATTGCTGGGCAACCGCAAGCTCAGCCGCGTGCATGCGGCGCTCACGCTTGCGGGACAGATGGTGGTCGTGAGCGGCCTGGGTGCCGCCAACGGCGTCTTTGTGGATGGGCGGCGTGTCGGTAGCATGCAGTCGATGGTGATGACACCCGGCCAGCACCTGCGTCTGGCCGACGAGGAGTTCGAGATGCTGACGGACTAGCGGCGCATCCCACCGCAGAGATTGCCAGATGGGGCCACTCCCTCTGGAATGAGGAGCTGTAGGTGCTAATGAGGCGGGCATGATGCGATGTCCGTCGACAAGAGAAAGGAACGCACATGGCAGAAGGGGCACAGTACACGGCGCTCTACGTTGACACCGAGAGACTCAAGACCTTTGCAGACGCCCTTATGGCAGACGCCAAAGCCATGAGAAATGTACTGAGGCTGATCGACAACTCCTTTGACGAGCTGGATGCCTCGTGGGTAGGTCAAGACCGCGAGGACTTTGAGCAAGACCACGAGGGCATGCGCCGATCCGGCAGGTTCGACATCGACTACAGCGGCTTAATCAATGCCATCAAGGCCTATGAGGAGACCGAGTCTGAGGTTGCCGGCCTCATTGGCTGACGCGCGTCGCTTTGACCTGAACGAGATGACAGGGCGGCACGCGAGGTGTCGCAGCACCCAAGCGAGGAGGCAGAACCGATGCCAAACAACGCAACCGAAGCTGGATTCTCCAGCGCGAACACAGGCCAGATGCGTGAAACCGCGCAGCTTGCAAAGACAAGGATTGAGACCATCCGCAACAACATCCGCGATATGGTGAAGCTTGAACAGAACATGTGGCAGTTTTGGACCGGTGCCGCTGCAGATGCGTACGACGAGTACCTCCAGGACCGCATCAGGGACTTCAGCGCAGTCGTCGCAAACTATGACGCCCTCGTGAAAAACCTTGAGATGTATGCCGACCGGCGTGATGAGGGGGATCGCGAGGCCATGAGCTATGTCAGCGAAATCGAAGTTCCCCATTGGGTGGACATTGAGTAGCGGGCAGCTTTGTCCAGAAAGAGCAATCACCCGCTGACAAGGTCAAGGAGAAGAAGTCATGGCAGACATTCAGCTGAACTGGCGAGAGACCGCGGAGAAGGCCAAGAAGGTGTCAGAGATGGTGGACACGCTGCGAGTCTCGCGCAAGGCGTGCGCTGATGAAGTGGACGGCCTTAGGCAAAACTGGGAGGGCGAAGCCGCCTCAAAGCTGCTCTCAAAGCTTGAAGAGGAGGAGAGGTACCTCGATGGATGCATCAAAGCCTTGGAAAGCACGGCGACGGGCCTGAAGGGCATCTCTGACAGCATCAAGCGCTCCGAGTTGGCCAAGGGCAAGAAGTAGAGGCTCTGGGCGGCTACATGTCCGTATCAGCAAAGCGAGGAGGCCTCTTTATGGCAACGATTAACGCGAACTTTAGTGAGATGTACGAGGTGGCGTCAAACCTTGAGGGCCGCTTTGGCGCGGGTGGCGAGCTTGACCAGGTGGTGAGCGACCTGAAAGAGCTTCGCACGTGGGTGGACCAGTTTGAGACCCTGACCAAGCAGGGCGAGGATGGGGCGTCCGTTGCGGAGAAGATCGGGTTGACGGCAGCCACCATCGACTTCCGCGGCAAGAAGATCATCGAGCTTGCGGGCACGCTACGCAAGGCGGCGGAAATCTACGAGCGTCGCGAGCGCGATCTGTCCTCAAAGCTGAGCCTTGAGGCGCATGGCGGTTCGCAGGAGGCCGGCGGCTCCATGACCACCGACTGGACCTACGAATAGCGGAGCATGGTCCCTTGCGAGCGAGACGAACCCAAGAAGGGGCTTCTCGCTCAGGAGAAGGCTCTGCGCGAATAGGGGTGACGAGGTGTGGCGCAACCAACGATGGTCAAAGTCGATCCGGAAGAGCTTGGGAGGCTGACGGCTCGTGCGGCGAGCCTTAGCAGCGACATTAAGGCTCGATACAGCGCGATAGACAAGAGCCTTGAGGACCTCAGGGAGCACTGGGCGGGCAAGAACCGAACGCTGTTCTACTCGCAGGTAGAGAAGGTACGAGAGGAGAGAGATAGGGCGGTCAGGGCGCTGGATGCATTCTGCAACGAGCTCCTCCCAATAGCCCCAGAGGTATACGACCAGCTGGAAGATGTCATCCAACAGGAAGTGCAAAAGCTCAGGAACGGGCAGTCGTAACCAGACGCAATCTCACGAGGCGAGGGACCGGCAATGGCAGACCATGATTCCGAAGAGTTCATTACACGTGTCGACACCGGTGCGATGCATGAGGCGGCCGCCGCAATCGAGGCCAACATCAAGGCCATCATGGCGGATCAGCAAGAGTTGATAGACATACACAGGGCCCTCGCTAGCCACGGAGGGGGCAGATGGCTTGGAGTTGCAGGTACGGCATATGTTTCGGAGCTCCATACGAGACTTACCGATGCCATTCGCGCCTGCAACTTTTATGCGCTCTTTCCAAAGGACATCGAGAAGTACGCAGAAGACTACGAGAAGGCGCATGGCTACGCCAAGATGGCCGCCGCAAGCATCGAGAACGCCACATGGGCCGATGTGTGAGGCTTTAGGGTGGCCAACTCCACGAGGAGGACGATATGGGCGCTGACATAGACTTCAATCCCCTTGCAGCTCGTGCGATTGATGGCTACTTGGCCGAAGGCTACGAGTCTGCGAGTCAGCTGGTGGCCACCTTGGATGCGTGCGCCGAGAAGCTTGAGCGCAGCTGGCATGACGAAAGCGCAGGCGTCGTGGTGGAACTGCTTCGCACCTACAAGGCCATGTATCAGGGCGTCGTGGAGAAAATCCCAGAGGTGCGGGCGCGTCTGAAGGAGACCGCGAGGATTTATGCGCTCCAAGCAGCGCAAAAGGCGGCTGCAGACCGAGAAAGGGCGGCGCGGGAGCGGCAGGCGATTCTGGATAGGTATCCCGACTACGACTCCCTACCAAAGATTGGTGCTGACAGGCGCGGGTGGTAGGGGTGAGCTCTGGGATGTCGGTCGGTTGTCTCGCTGGTTGAGGTGCGAATCATGGCAGAGGAATCATGGCAGAGATGTATGCAGACTTCAAAGAGATTAACGAAGTCGCTCAGACGATCATGGGGTCATTCGGGCGCACGGATAAAGACTACTGGGGGAGTGCGAGGATTCGGGATGCGTCGAACATGCAGGTCGAAGACTACGACTCCCTGCAAAGGGGGCTGAGCTTCAAGCCTGCCGAACAGGCTCTCTACTCCATCAGCCAGGCAGAGCTTATGGCGGGCGCTGGCTCGCTGGCCAAGCATGGGTTCGACACCGAGATCGGGGCAATCGTCGAGGCCCTCAAGCAGGGAAACGAGGCGATCGAGGGCATCGGTCTCTTCCTGAACAAGCTGATAGAGTCGTTTGAGCGAAGCGAAGCCGAGCTCATGGCGTTGTTTGGCAACTACGGTGTGGTTAAAGAAGAGGACAAGGCTTGGATTGAGGACTATCTTGATCCGATGGGTACCGATGTCCAACAACGCGGTCTCTACTTTGCGTTGACGGGAGATGCGGAGTGGAGCTCCTTGCTTGCCACGGGGGAGGACGGTACCGTCGGGATTGACGCGTGCTTCATGGATGAGACAAAGACCACCACCTATAGAGACGAGAGCGGGAAGCGTGTCTCGGACATCTCCAACGCCAGGCTACTCTGCCTGACGGCAAAGGTGGGCAAAGGCGAGTATTCCAAGGGAGAGAAGTACGGGTTTGACATCAGTGGGACCATTGCCTCAACCAGCACTGGCTACAGCGAGGTTGGCAGTGTTGCCCTGTCCAAAGGCGAAGGCCTGACGGTTATGAAGTCCATTAACGACGACGGTACGGCCGATGTTACGCTTGGAGTCCCAACAATACCCGTTACGTTGACGGCCCATGGCAATGTCGGTCACCCATCTGATCGATTCTCTCCGGTGACGCAAAGCGAAACGCAGGCAAAACCGCAGCGATAGTCTCTCACACCTTGAAAGGAGCTCGTCATGGGCAAGCAATTTCTCCCCGTTGGTTCGGTCGTTTTGCTCAAGGGCGGAAACAAGAAGGTCGTCATCACCGGTCGTGTCGTGGCACCAAACACGACCAACGAGGTATTCGACTATTCGGGCTGCCCCTTTCCCGAAGGCCTGACGAGCCTCGAACGGTTCTATTGCTTCAACCGCGACCAGATTGATCGCGTCTTCTTCATCGGGTTCCAGGATCCAGAAGAGCTGCAGATGCAGGAGTATCTGTCTCAGTTGGGTGATCTGGTTGTGGAAAACGGCGAGATCGTGGAGCGCAAGGAGGAGGACGAGACGACTCCTGTCGGGCAAGAGGAGCCTGAGGTCGCCCCCGAGCCATCAGGGGAGACTGTCGAGGCCGCTGTCTTTGCTGACGTCGACTAGTGATGTGCGTCTCTGGTATACGAGCGTTGCCAAGCTCGTGCGCCGTCTCTGAGGCTGCGCCAGTCATGGCGCACCGTTATGTATTGATGACGTGCCCAATCATGTGTTTCGATAGTGCTGATTTGTGCTTGGGCAATCGATGCCATCAAAGGGATGAGGTGCCATGCACCTAAGCAAGGAGACACGCAGGGTCTATCTCGCCATGGTGCTCTGTGTCGTGGCGGGAGGCGCCTTCCGGTTCTTGGGGCACCAGGTCGCGCATGCGTTTGGCGTCATGCTTGGTGTGTCGGTGCTTGCGTTCGCCTGCTATGCAGGTTTTCTCTTGGTGTGGGTGCGCCACACGCGTCAGCGTTTCGTCCGTCGTGAGGTGCTTGACTGCGTCGGCGCCATCGCCGTGCTGACGCTCCTGTGGCTGCTGGCGCAGGCGACCAAGTACGAGTTCACAGTCAACTTCCCAAATGTCGCCAGATGGCTCTGGTACACCTACTATGTGCCCATCAGCTTCGTGCCGGTGTTTATGTTCTTCATTACGCTCTACATAGGCCGGCGCTGGGATGAGCGGATAAGCAGGCGCTGGTGGTGCCTGCTGGGCATCGCGGGCCTTCTGTCGCTCCTGGTGCTCAGCAACGACTGGCATCAGTTCGTCTTTGGCTTCGAGGGAAATGACCCGCGCCAGTGGTCCGATACGACCAACACCTACAAGGCCGGCTTCTACCTCCCCTGGATATGGGCGGGCGGCCTCTGCGCGAGCTCGGTCGTCGTGGCTGCCGTGAGGTCCGCGCGTGCCGGTATGGGGCTACGTGCGCTTGCCCCCACGGCTGTCATCGCTGTAGCGGTGTTCGCCCTTCCCCGGTGGGGTCTCATAGACAAGTGGGTGATCGATGCCGCCTATAAGCTTCCCGAGATATCGTGCATTCTGGCAGTGGCCTTCCTGGAGAGTCTGGTGGCTACAGGCCTTCTGCCCACCAACAGCGATTACGCTGCGCTCTGGGATGCATCAAGCTTGCGCGGCGGCTTTGTGGACGACACCGGCGCCCTCGTCGGAGTGTCTGCTGACGTGGCAATGGTCACGGCCGATCAGGTGCATGCGGCACTCACGCAGCCCGTCTTGCTGGACGGCGGACGGCGGGAACTGGCTGCGGCACCGGTGCGTGGGGGCACGGCCTTTTGGGTGCGCGATCGCACTCAGGTGTTGGAGCTGCGCAATCGTCTCGAAGACCTGGGTGATGCGCTACTGGAGGAACGGTCCATGCTGGAGGCGGAGAACGCCCTCGTCCGTAGCCGCGAGGCGCTCACCCGCCGTGAGGAGCTGTATGCGCGCGTGGCAGAGGGCACGGCACCGCAACTCGCTTCTCTGGACAGAATGCTTGCCGACCCTCCCGAGGACGAGGATGCGTTCTTGGCGACCATGCGCCACGCGGCGGTGCTGGCCACCTATGTCAAACGTTGCGCCAACCTCGTCCTGGTGGGGGAGGGCGGAACGGTCGACATCCGCGAGCTGGTCCTCGCCCTCGAGGAGTCTGCCACGAGCCTTCGGTCGTACGGCATGGTGGTGCGTTTGCACCTTGAGGGGCAGGGAATGGTTCTGGCAGGGGACGCGACGCTTGCCTACGAGGGATTCGAGCAGGCAGTAGAGGGGTGGATGGAGGACGGTCTGTCCGGCCTCTCGATAGGGATTGAGGAGGGTGCCAGCGCATTCAGACTGGTGCTCGACCCAGATGGAGATGAAGGCGGGGCTCGCACGTGGAGCCTGACGCGAGGAGGCGATGGCGCATGAGTCCGCTGGTCTCCTGCCCGGTATCCCTGCTGTGCCTCATGGGTGTCGTAGGCCTCTTGCTGACGGCATGTGCGGTGTACACCCTGGTGGAGGGGTGCATCTTGCATGTGGGTGCAAGGCGGACGGCCGCTCATGTCCTGCAGACGATTGCCACGACAGAGCTGACGCGTGCCTGTGCAATCGTCGCGCACATGCCTGGACGGGTTTGGGCTGGACAGGGCGTGGCCATAGTGTTGATGCAAGCGCCCGTACTGGTGACAGTCGTGCTGTATGCGTTGCTGGGATGGGTGGTCTTGGCAGCCTTCGTAAGACTGAGAGCTCTGCGCCGCAACCACATCACGCCGGATTCGGTTAAGGAGGCTCTGGATGCCTTGCCAGACGGTGTGTGCTATTCCGCACTGGATGGCACGCCCATTCTGGTGAATGCGCGCATGGACATGCTCGCGCACAACGCATTCGGGCTGCCCGTGGCAGACGAGCCGGCTCTGTGGCGCCTTCTCGTGGCGGGGGAATGCGGTCTCGGATACGAGGTCGAGCTAGGGACCCCGCATGGGGGTGGCCTGGTCAGGGGTGATGCGATGGGGAGAGTGAGGCGTATCCGTCCCATTCTGTCAGCCCCCGATGGGAGGGCTTGGCAGTTTGCCCGTACCGCCCTTACCGTGAACAAGCGCATGGTCGTCGAGACCATAGCTGCCGACGTGACCGAAGAGCATGCGCTGCTGAGGCAGTTGGAGGATCGTAACCGCCGGCTTGCTGCGGTGAACGAGCACCTGCGCGCCTATGGACGCGATGTGGCGCGCCTCACGCGTGAGGAGGAGCTACTTGCCGCCAAGGTGCATGTGCACGACGAGGTGGGCCGTGCGCTCGTGGCGTTGCGGGTGTACGAGCGGCAGGATCCGTCAGAGCGCGATCGCGAGGGCCTGCTGCTCCTGTGGCGCGGCATCGAGGGCATACTGCAGAGTGCCCAGCGTGAGGAGAATCCTACCGATGACTGGGAATTGCTCCGACAGGCGGCCGAGGCCATTGACGTACAGCTGGAGCTGGAGGGCCAGCTGCCCGAAGGCGCCAATCGAGCTGTTGCAATGACGGTGGTTCACGAGTGCCTCAACAATGCCGTGCGCCACGGCGGGGCTCATCGCGTCTGGGTCGCCTCGACCGAACGCGACGGTTTCCACGAGCTGCGGGTGATCAACGACGGTACGACCCCTGATGCTCCTGTGACTTCTTGGGGAGGTTTGGCAGACATCCGCGAGACGGTCGAGCGCGCTGGTGGTACGCTAGGAGCGACATGGATGCCACGCGTTGAGGTCGTGGCGCTCCTAGCGCAAGGGGAGTAGATGGCAAAGACGCGACTCATGATCGTCGACGACCAGCGATTGGCTCGACAGTACTTTGAGCTTATCGTGGCCGAAAGCGACCGCTACGAGGTGGTGCACCTCGTGGAGTCTGCCGCATACGCCGACACCTACCTCCTGCGCGGTGGGGTCGATCTGGTGCTGATGGACGTGCTCATGGCCGATGGCTCCAGCAGCTTCGAGGCGGTCGAGCGCATCAAGCACGTGAAGCCTCAGGCAAAGGTAATCATGGTGACGTCCATACCCGAGGTCTCGTGGATGGACGAGGCTCGGCGCTGTGGTGCGGACGGCTTCTGGTACAAGGAATCCGACATGCAGACGGTCCTTGACGTCATGGATCGCGTGATGGCAGGGGAGCAGGTGTATCCCGCCGCCCCGCCCGAGACTCAGGTGGGTCTGGCGAAGAGCTCTGAGCTCACCGAGCGCGAGGTCCAAATTCTGCGTGCTCTGGTGGATGGTCTTTCCAACGAAGAGATCACCGAGCGGCTGCACCTGGCTCCCAGCACGGTGAAGACGCACATGCGCCACCTGCTGGAGAAGACCGGCTGCGAGAACCGCACGCAGCTGGCCCTGCAGGCGCGCCTGTCGGGCATGGTCGTCGGAGCTAGCGAGCTGGGACTGTAGCGTCCAGCGTACCAAAAGGTGCTACCCCTTTTGGCATGGCGTTCCATAAGGGGTAGCCCCTTTTGGTACGCGTGAGAACGATGTTGCCCTGGCGCTCGGCCCTATTTGGCGACTGGCGCGGACCTCCGCTGGTATGTGCAGAATTGCCCGCCGACCCTTGCGAACCGTCGAATACGCAGGCAGTTTGATATCCTTGTTCTCAAACGGAGCGCCTCGGAAGGGAGTGCGTGGGGCACCGTTAGCGCCTGGACCAGAATAGGCTGGTTGACGAGGTTGGCAGTGATCGAAAGACTCGGCGGATGCTGCCACGGCCACGAGGATGGGCCGTCAGAGGGGGAGCAAAAAGCGGGGTTGTCCCGCAACAGAGGCCCTCTCAGCATCCCGGGAAACGCCCAAGGATAGCGGCGCTTCCCAAGCTACGCATAAGAGACATTGGCCACCGTGCTTGCTGCGCGGAAGGCTTGTGCTCGAGCCCGCCTATCGCATGCGAGATGGGTGAGGTGAGGGCGCGCTACAGATTTTGGAGGAACGTCATGTGTGGAGTCGTCGGCTATACCGGCACCAATCAGGCAGCGCCTTGGCTGCTTGACGGTCTTCAGACCCTTGAGTATCGCGGCTACGATTCGGCAGGCATCCAGGTGGTCTCGCCTTCGGGCAACCTGCA
>ODAI014788492.1_pt1 | contig 30093 bp, 23 predicted proteins | sample 1539321 | NCBI WGS metagenome assembly ODAI01 (sample SAMN02144231, study PRJEB22623) | gut metagenome | biome: sheep rumen | host: Ovis aries | place: New Zealand
ATTCCCGGCATGCCCCACGTAAATATTTTGAATCTTGTCTATACGACCACCGGATTCAGCCCAGGTGGATTGCCTTACAGAGTATGTTCCGTCGGACCATTGTGAAAGATATTTTTTCAGATAGAATGAAAAGGCGTAGCGTGGATGATCCTTAAAGTAAGCAAGTCTATCGGAAATAGCGGCCCGGCTTATCTCGTTTGCTACTTTTGTATCATACCCACTATCAACGTAAGTAGTATAGTTGAAGCCGTTATAGTATCCGCACCCACGATCGGCCTCCTGCATACCCATAGCAAAATACGATGTGGGAGTTACGCCTGATAAAAGCTTTCCGCCGGAGATTCCTTCGTAAATCCTTATTGTCAGAGGAAGGATTTCGAGACTGCAGATAAGGGTCAGAGCAAGTACGGCAAGCAAAATCGGCTTGCGGCTTTTGATAAACTCGGCAATAAGGACTATAGAAAGCGCGATAACGAATACCAGGCTGTTTTTCCTAAGAAAAACGGAAATGGCGGAAAAAAGTACAATGCCAACGCTGTCCGGGACCATCTTTTTAAGACCGGTACCAAGGTTTATCTTGTCGCAAAGCGCGGTAAGAAAGTAAATTGCAGCGGATAGGGCAAAGGCAGAAGGCATTTCTCCGTAGACGAAGGAAGTGTACATTATAAAAGGTACGTTTAAAACGGCAAGTAAAAGGTAGGTATTGCAAACGTAACTTGAATTTAATCTTCCGCGGCAGACAGTCTTTAAGGAAAAATACTGGAAAAGAACGGTTCCGCAGGCTAAAAGGCAGTTGATGATCTTTAGCATATGGAAGGCATCAAGTCCCGTTCCGAGCATATCCCAAAGCTTAATGGGCAGGATCAAAAAGGTGACGAAACCTATCTGATGGGGATAGAAGGAAAGGTACGATTCCGCTCCGGTAATAAAACTTAAATCCCCGGCGGAGGCCATTTTTGCCATATAGTAAACGGTCATACCGTCGGCGGCGGGAACGCTCCTTCCGAAGACGGCAAATAAAGAACCGAGAACAAATATCACCGTAAGGGTTAGAAACAGAAACAGTCTGTCACGCAAAGCACTTTCATTTTTAAAGATCTTTCCAAACAGGTAGAAAAGAAAGATTAATATAGGGATTATAAAGATATTAGGCCAGGGACGATCGACTTTAAAGCGAACAACCTGTGCCATGATGTCCGCAATAAAAGCAGTGGAAAAACAGGCAGTAACCGTAAGGATAGCGGAAAAGAGGAGGAAAAACCACCTTCCGAAGGTATCCGCAAAACGGTAAAAGCCGGGAACAGATATAATTTTAGAGTTTTGATCTTTAGTATTCATAGCATAGATTATAACAGATTTAAGGTAAGGTAGTAAATGAAGCTTCTTAAAAACAGGGGTTGCATCCTCTTTTCAATCATAAACTTTATATTTTTAGCATTTCAGATTTCGGAATTTATGCTCTCAAAAAATCCGAGGCTTGATTGGAATCTGACCACCTGTCTGATAGTGATCCTCGGAAGTCTGATACCGGGATGTGCTATAGGTATTTTTACTGCGTACGTTTTCCACGTCAGAAACGAAAAGAAGCAGGAGGCCGTTTTTGCAAAGTATGAGGACGGGTGGCTTGTGGAAGGATACAGAACTCTGGGGGATAAGTCATCAGAGCCCCTTCCAAGCGCTTCGCTTTCCTGGCTTATAATCCTCGTATCCTATGTGCCGGCGTTCCTTGCCTACTTTCCGGGTATCTGCGCCTACGATGCGTATGTACAGATGGAACAGATAGTGGCAGGCGCATATAACGACCATCACCCCGTACTTCATACCAAGCTTCTTGAGCTTTTTATAAAGTTCGGTGAGCTTACGGGAAATATCAACAGCGGAATGGCATTTTTCGTTGTGTTCCAGCTTTTATGTCTATCCGGCGCTTTCGCTTATTGTATCCATCTAGCGGGAAAGATGAGATGCGGAAAAATCTGGCACTGGATTCTGACGGCTTTCGGAGCATTGTTTCCATATAATGTTTTTATGGGACTTTCGGTTACAAAGGCAGCTCTTTTTGCGGCAACCTATCTTCCGGCTATGATGCTGATGATATATTTTGTATATAAAAAGCGCGATGAACTTAAACCGGAAAAAGAAGATATCTTCTATATACTGTATCTCATCGTAGCCATTGCTTTCAGGAACAACGCAAGGTATGCTGTAATGGCGGTGCTCTTTGTGATCGCGGTAGTGTTTCTTATTAAAATAATAAAGAAAAGACTGGACTACGTATTCTATCTCAGGATCTTTTTGACTACCCTGACAGGCCTTTTGATCTCTATCGTACTTGTGACTGCGGTGGGTAAGATCTTAAACGTTACACAGAAAGACCAAAGGGAAATGCTCAGCATCCCTGTTCAGCAGCTGGCGAGATGTGCTGTTTTCAACGCGCAAGATATGCAGCCCAGGGACATGGAAGTTATAGACAACTTTATCCTTGATGAGGCCTGGAGGGATTATGATCCCTTAATCTCCGATCCGGTGAAGAGACATGTAAATACATGGTTTGCTGTTAACTACCCCAGGGAGACGCTCTCCACATATTTCCGGCTTCTAAAGGATTACCCCGACGAGTATATCAATGCTTTCCTCGCGCAAAACGCGGGCTACCTCTACGCGTTTGACAGATCCTGTCTTTGGATATACGGAAGGGATAACCCGGGACATGGATATGTACAGACAAAGTGGGCAGGGTATATGTACGAAGTAGGCTTTTATCATGACTCCATTATCCCGCCTCTTGAGACATTCCTTGAGAAGATGAATTCCGAAAATATACTTCAGAGCATCCCTGTGATTGGACTAATATTCATATCCGGCCACGTATTCTGGGTATTTGTGTATATGGCTGTAATATGCTGGTACAACAAAAGATATGAACTTATAATTCCTATCCTGTTTGCTGTGATGTACATAGCAACGCTTCTTTTAGGCCCCACAGTTCAGCTAAGATACATTTATCCTGTCTGGATCTTCCTTCCGTTTATTGCAGCTTTTGTCTTTCGAGGGAAGCAGGAAAAATGATCGGACTTAAGAAAAATCAAAAACAGACCGAAATAAAAGATGAGCTAGGGCGCTCATCTTTTTTGTTACGTTAATTCTATTGGGGAATGGGTACTATATGAAGATCAGTTTTGGCAATCACGATATTCAAAATAATATAAAGACAGATCAGGGACAGATTTCTTTTAAAGAGCCTGAAAAGCAAAGGGAAGTTAAAGGCGGAGTAAGGCTTGATCTTGGCAGTTTAAGCGCCCTGCAAAGTCAGGAGTTTTTTCCCGGAAACAGCGATAATTCAAAAGGCGGAAAGACCTTGACCGAGCTTCGGGATGAGGCAGGCAGTATTGATGCTGCTTCCGATAAAAACTACCGGATCGTTCTTTCTAATATGATGTCTGCTAAGGACTACGCCAAAGCGTGTGAGGAGGGCTTTGATTGCTATTCTTTGAGCCCTGACGATACTGTCACAATTCTTGACAGGATAAAGGCGGAGGTCGCAAAATCCGGTGATGTTATAGTTGGATATAATGACTCATTAGACAGCGAAAAATTAGCGGAAGCACTGGGAAGCGAGAGCCTTGCAAGAAGTCTTGCAAACAGTTTTGAAAGAGCGGATATTCCCCTTTCCGAGGATAACGTGACGCAGCTGTCAGAAATAAGCAGACTGGCAAAGTCTCTTGATACTCCCAACGATAAAGAACTGAGCTATCTGATAGCCAATGAGCTCCCGGTATCTGTTTGGGGATTGTATATTTCGGAAAACAGCGCTTCGGCTATGGAAAGCGGATTAAAAACCGGGTCCGAAAAAGGGATAGATCTGTTTAGCCCCGCAGGCAGCAAGTTGCTTGAGCAGGTTAAGTCTATGATCGCCGCATCAGACGAGCTGTCTATGGATGAACAGCAGGCTTTAAAGCAGGCAAACCGTCTTCTAAAAAACGATCTTCCTGTCACGGAGGAGAATATAAAGAAGGCTATTACACTCGGAAAGCTGGAGTTTCCTCTTTCGGATGAAGTACTTGCAGCCACAGCACTTTCCGCTATAGATTCCGGTGTAAGACCGGTGGATGCAAAGATCGTTGCCAAGGGATCTTACGAGACTATCGCGGAAAAGGCGGTAAGGCTTGAGGAGTACTATTTTAGCGAGAAGGCTGTCCCTGATATAAGCTCTCGGAGGCTTCTTGAGGAAGTAAGGCTTTCTATGACTGCCGAAGTCAACTTAAAGCTGCTCGAAAGTGATTATTATATAGACACGGCCCCGATTGAGGAGTTTGTGGAGAAGTTAAAGGAAGCCGAAAAAGAGCTTGCTCTAAAGTACTTCCCCTCTAAAGAGGGAAGATACGAAGAGGCTGTGGATGCTTTCAGGCTGATGAACGAGACTGACAGGGCGATAGAGGAGATAAAGACTGCCCCGGTGGCTACTCTTGGACTCTTTACCGCAAGGGATGCATCAAGTATAACGACCTCGGAGTTTAGGGACAGGGCCGCAGCTACCCGCGATACATACGAAAAAGCCGGGGAGAGCTACGAGGCTCTTATGACGGCGCCGAGAAGCGATCTTGGAGACAGTATCAAAAAGGCTTTTGGAAGAGTGGAGAGCCTGGCAAAGGAGCTCGGCATTGAGACAACCGAAGAAAATCTCCGCGCGATCCGAATCCTCGGATATAACAGCATGGAGATAAGCTCCGCAAATGTCTCAAAGATAACCGCTGCAGATGCCCTCGTCAGAGGCGTTATAAACAAAATGACACCCGCGTCGGTACTTGATATGATCAGGGACGGAGTGAATCCTCTTGAGACAAGCTTTGCCGAGCTTGATTCATATTTTGAGAACAAGAATCAGGGCGGATATGAGGCGCAGCAAAAATCCTACAGTGAATATCTTTACGGTCTTGAAAGGCAGGATGATATTACTCCGGAGGAGAGAGAATCCTATATTGGCATTTACAGGCTGATCCATCAGGTGGAAAAGTCGGAAGGCGCAGCTATCGGAACAGTTATAAACGAAAATGCCCTTCTTAGCTTCAACAATCTGCTCTCAGCGGTCAGAACCAAAAGACTACATGGAGTAGATTACAGAGTTGACGAATCCTTCGGAAGAAGCGAGATCGTAAGCGCGGCGAGAAATATTACAGAACAGATTGCTGCAGCTTTTGAGGCCGAAAGAAGATCTGAGGAGACAGAAGGCCTCAGAAAGGCTGCAAAGACTACCGCTGAAAGTGGAGAAATATTAAAGGAATCCGGAGCCGAAGTAACTGCAGAAAATCTCCATGCCATTGAAAATCTTTTGGGTGGTGACGAAAATCTCTACAGTCAGATTTCCAAGAGACCAAGGGTTTCGGAAAAGTTAAAAGAGACTGCTAAAAAGCTTTTGGAGAATCTGCCTTCGGAGGACTTTGACGAGGAATTTGTAAAGGCAGGGGAAGAACTTAGCGCCGAGGTAAAAAGGGAGGCACTTGAAGCAGACACTTATCTTGACGTTAAAGCGCTGGGCCTTGTTTCGAAGCAGCTTAGCCTACTTGTTCCCGCTTCCCGCGCAGCTGAAAGTATTTCTGACAGGGATTATGTGATCCCTCTGGAGGTAGGAGATGAGATCCTAAAGGTCAGGTTAGCTTTCAGATCATCGGAAACAGAAAGTAACCTTCGGATAATAACCAAAATCGGTGATGCCGATGTCGAGGGCTATTTTGAGCTTGGGTCCGGATATCTTGAAGGATATGTTTCTTCATCCGCTGAAACAGGTCTTAAGAAACTGCAATCCGCGGTCGATATATTTGGTGAAAACCTAAAGACAGAGGAATCTTTAAAGGATTTAAAGATTGGCGAAATACCTCTTGTTACGGGAACAGGGGCGGTAAAAAAGCCCGAAATAATCAAAAATTCAAACAAAAGCAAGGATGCTGATGTTAATAATTCAGATGGATCTGAACGTAGAACACTTTTGCAGGTGGCAAAGGCCTTCCTGCAGTCTGTTGAAAGGAGCCATAATGAGAATTAATTACAACGTATCCGCAATGCTTGCGAACAATACTCTTACAAACAGCGATAACGCGCTTTCAAAATCTATTCAGAGACTTTCATCCGGTTTAAAGATAAACTATGCAAAGGATAATCCCGCGGGACTGGCTATGGCGAAAAGAATGAACGGCCAGATCGCGGGTACCGGCATTGCAAAACAGAATTCAAACGACGGAATATCCGTAATTGAAACAGCCGATGGAGCGATGTCAGAGATTCATGATATGCTTCACCGTATGACCGAGCTTGCAACAAAGGCAGCTACGGGAACAAACACGGACTCCGATCGCCGTATCATCCAGAATGAAGTTGATGAGCTCAAGAAAGAGATTGAGAGAATCTCCAAGAGCACACAGTTTAACGGTCAGAACCTCCTTGACGGAACATACGATTATAAAGCTTATACCAGCGTTGATGGAGGGGGAAGTACAACGGATACTCCTCAGGTTAGAGTCAGCACTATCAACTCAAATGTAGATCCCGGTGAATATAGGCTTTCGGGACTTTCATGGAATGCTGCAACAGACGGATCCGGAAATATTGACAATGTATCTCTTACCCTTGAGAAAAAAGACGCTAATAATTCATATGTTGCTATGACCGATCTTAACATAAAAATGGTGGACAACTATGTAACTTTAACCGATGCAACGGGTTTTGAGATGACCCTTGAAATTGATTCGTCAAAGGTATTTGACAACGCATACAGCATTTTACCCAAGTCGGGAAGCATCTCTCAGACTATCGACATCACCTGCACAAACATCGGACCGATGAGACTTCAGGCAGGGTCCAATGAAGGACAGGTGATCTCAGTTGAGATTCCCGCGCTTTCTCTCGGAAATCTTGGTATCGAAAGACTTGATGTTACTACCGCGGAAACCGCCGGTTACGCTCTTGACAGATTAAAGGGCGCAACTCAGTTTGTCAGCGGAGTAAGAGGCAAGCTTGGTGCATACCAGAACCGCCTCGAGTCTGCGGTAGATAATCTCGGAGTAGTCGAGGAAAATATGACCAGCGCATATTCAAGGATCATGGATGTTGATATGGCTGAGGAAACCACCGCTTACAGCACACATAACGTCATCGTTCAGGCAGGTACAAGCGTTCTGGCTCAGGCTAACGAGCGCCCCGCTCAGGTTTTACAGCTTTTACAGTAGTTTTTTTCCGTAAAAGCATTGTTTAAAGCGGAGGATAGATGATGGACAGCGAAAAGAAACAAGAATACACAAGACGCGTGACTCAGGCTAATTCCACTGAGATGGTTGTAATTATCTACGACATCGCGCTTGATTATATCGCTGAGGCAAAGGATGCGATAAATGCCGGAGATGATGAGAAGTTTAGGACTTCCGTGCGTTTGCTGCAGGGATGTCTCTACGAACTTTTACAAAGCCTCGATCTTAAATACGATCTTGCCAGAGATTTACGAAATCTCTACGGATTTTGCATAAGGCAGCTTGGTATAAGCACAGCAAAAAGGAGCACGAAAGAGCTTGAAAATGTTAAAAACGTCTTAGCTCCTTTAAGGGATGCCTACAGCAAGATAACCGGAGAGAACAAAAAAGGACCTGTTATGGGGAACTCACAGACCGTTTTTGCCGGTCTGACTTATGGCAAAGAGGAGCTGATCGAGAGCTTAAGTACCTCTCCCAACAGAGGATTTTTTGCATAATTTTTTTGTCTGAATGACCCCCCTATATAAATAGGTTAAAATTTTAACAATAAAATACCCCTTTTTATGCATTTTTAACAAAAGCCGCAAGCCTTGAAAATACAGGGTTTGCGGCTTTTTGGGTGTCGCGTGTGTCATAAAAATGTCAAAATTGTAGTGAATATTGCCGATTTTTTAAAATCCTATTGCACTTTTGAAAAAGGGCTTTTATAATCACGATTGTTTTTTCAAACAGGCAGCGCCATGACAGCTGTTCCAAACCTGTTTTTGTAAAATGTCTTACCGGGTGACGGTTCGTCACCATAATCCCCAAAGCGGAGGATTAAAATAAAATAATTTAAACGAGAGTTCTACGGGGGTGGAGAATGTTTTTTTTGTGTCTTATTCTGGGGCTGGCGTGTGCTTGGGATCTCACGACCAGAAAAATACCGAATCTGCTTGTAGCAGGTTTGATGGGAGTAGGAACTGTATATTTCTTTTGCACAAATTCAGTAAACGGTGTCTTAAAATATCTGATCACGGTCTTTTTGGTAGTGTTCTTCTTCTCTACATTTTTCAAATTGGGAATGATCGGCGGCGGAGACGTAAAGCTGTTAGGCGTAACAGCAGGATTCTTTGCAGGAAGGGAAATGGTCATCTATCTGTTTTTGACCTTTGTCATTGCCGCGCTAATCGGAGTAGTAAAGCTCCTTGTGCTTGGCTTAGCACGGGAGAGAGTAAAGTATTTTTTAGCTTACATGAAAAAAACCACGGACGGTTACAGATCACAAGGGCGAAATTACAGGCCCGAGCTTTATATGTCTGACCGCCGGGAAAAGATAAAAGTTGGAGTGGCGCTCAGCCTGCCTATGGCATTAAGCGCAGTGCTCCACCTTGGAGGAGTTTACTAGGACTATGAGTAATAACAAACCATTGTTTATTTTGTTCGACAAAGAGGAAGAATACACAATGCTCATGTCGGATTTCCTGAAGGAGTATCCGGGGATGCCCTGGAAGATACATGCCTACACGAAGGAAAATGACCTTATGAGCTATGAACAGGGAAGAAAGATCTCGATGATCCTTTGCTCGGAGGGAGCCTATTCGGATTCCATAAAGAATCTTGAGTGCGATAAGGTGGTTATCCTAAGCGAGTCAGGCTTTAAGCGGGATGATGACCTAGACTGTATAGACAAATACCAGCCGGCGGAAACGGTTTTGCAGATCCTGTTGCAGCTTTATCTTGAAATTGCCGGCGAGCAGCCGGGCCGGATAACGGCGACTAACAAAACTACTTTTATCGGCATTTATTCTCCGGTCAAAAGAAGTCTGCAAACAACCTTTGCAATGACGATGAGCGAGATTCTTGCCGAGAAGAGAAGTACGCTTTATCTAAACTTTGAAAACTATACAGGTATAGCGGAGCTGATAGCCTCTGACGGCGAAAAAGACCTCTCGGATCTTGTGTATTTCCTGAATCTTGAAACCGAGAAATTCAAGCTTCATCTTCAGACTACGGTAAAGCAGATAGGCGAGATGAGTTTCGTACCGCCTATGAAGTACGGCCAGAATATGCTTTCCGTAACGGAGGCAGAATGGCTGAACCTTCTCGCAAAGATAAGCGAATCCGGACTATTTGATGTCGTTGTAATGGACCTCACGGATTGCATCCAGGGCTTGCCGGAAATCCTCAGAGTCTGCAGCAAGGTGTACACCATCTGTAAAGAGGATTCATACGCCAAGGTCAAGATGAGCCAGTATGAAAATATGCTTGCGGGATACGATTACAAGGACATCCTTGAAAAGACGGAACGCTTTGTTTTCCCCAAGTTTCACTACATTCCTATGGAACCGGATGAGTTCGGAAGAGGCGAGATCGCGGATTTTGTAAGAGACAAGATGTACGAAACGGGGGCATGCTGATGGACTATGCACTGCTTCGAAATGAATTAAAGCAAAATGCGCAAAACAGGATCGATTATCGAAGAGACTTTTCGGATGAGGAGGTTTTGGACGTTATTGACGAGGTGATCACATCCTCCAAGGACGCGGACTTTTTAAAGATAAAGGATCGAAAAAAGCTTCGAAAAGAGATATTCGATTCCCTGCGGAGGCTGGACGTTCTCCAAAAGTTCGTAGATGATCCGAGCGTGACGGAGATCATGATTAACGGCTGCGACCATATTTTCGTTGAAAAAGACGGCGAGCTCTCGGAGATAGAAGAGAAGTTCGAGAGTGAGGAAAAGCTTAAGGATGTGATACAGCAGATAGTTGCGGGCTGTAACAGAGTAGTTAACGAGGCTTCGCCAATAGTTGATGCAAGACTTGATAATGGCTCGAGAGTAAATATCGTTATGAACCCGGTGGCTCTTAACGGCCCAATCGTTACCATAAGGCGCTTTCCGGAAAATCCGATCACAATGGACGAGCTTATATCGAAACGCAGTATCTCATCCGAAGCTGCTTCCTTTTTGGAAACACTTGTAAAAGCAAAGTACAACATTTTCATCAGCGGTGGAACCGGAAGCGGAAAAACAACTTTCCTGAATGTTTTGTCAGGTTTTATCCCTAAGGGAGAAAGGGTGATCACGATTGAAGATAAATGATGCTTTTTACAACTTTTTGTATCTTTTAATATTCTTTCATAAACTGCGTGTTTACGCGGTTTTCCCTTTTGTATCTTTTTGTATCTTTTTATATTTTTTTATATCCCAAATAAAAAATAAGCGAAAAATAAGCAAAAAAAGAAAAAATAGCCCCCTATCTAGCAGAAATAATTATCTATAACTACTCGGATATTCAATTAGGTTGTATAATGGATATGGTTCAATGATTTTGAAACGGAGGCTTGAATGGATTATTCTATACATCAAATCGAGAATGTTCTACTTGAAGTGAAACGAATCGATAGCCGTATTCCCATATTATCTATTATGGGAAAACTAGATCCTGCCAAAGAAAATGATGGATATACACTTGAAGAAATTAAAAAAGCATTTGAAGATGCACTTTCGGAAGCACCACTTGTTGAGGAAGAAGGGGCATCATTATCAATAGATGAACTTGCTCCTATGTCATATTCAATTGAGGATCTGTTTAATCTGTTCGGTGAGCCAAAGACGTCAGTGGAGAAAATAATTGATTTATATAATGACAGGGTTAATCAGGGCATTATAAAAAATCAAAGTCAACTTGCGAGCGATTCGGGAATAGCACGTAGTTATATTTCTATGCTTTTGAACGGACAAATTGAAAAAGTTGGGGATGACAATTTAAAAAAGTTTGCGAAGGTGTTTAATGTTCCGAAAACATATCTTGAAGATGCATCAAGTACAACGTACCTAGTTGATATGGTCTATAAAGAAGCAAAAGAAAGAATAGCCGATGAACAGCATGATCGTATTTTAACGGATATACAAATTTTTGAAGCCGATTATTTATCGGTGGAACACCCAGCTGTACTAGCTTTCTGTAACCTGATGAGAAGCAAAGGATACAGGGTTGTTTATAACGCTAGTGAATTGGGGAAAGACAATAAGAAAGAAATACAAGAACAATTAAAACAAGAAACTAATAGAGTAATAGACAGCATTCTAGATGATGCTTTAAAGGCTTCTAATCGGATTGAAATAGAAAAGAAAAAAGCATTCCCCAACTTGAATGTAATTGAAGAAGCTGAAATGGATATTAAGCAGGCTAAGAGGGGGTTTTATGATGTCTGTATGATACAAAAAGCAGAACATCTTGATTCCAAGGAAGAAACAGACTTTTTAAAGAACCTTAATCTTGAACTTTATCGTAAAAAGAAAGGGCGATTATCTGATAAGGAACGAGAATGCTTTGAAAGACGCGAAAAGTGGGTTGATTATGTTGCAAGAGAAAAAATGGATGGAACCATAATGAAGAAGGTGCTTGACCGAATAACAAGCGGTAAAAAGAGAAATGGGATATATTGTGAGATTATAATGACAAAAGATAATGATATAAAAAGATTTTCAATAGAAACGATAGAGAACTTTATTGATTGTTTTGAAGCGATGTTTTCAATGATAAAAGAATAAAGGTAGGTATTGTAATGGCTAATAAATTGGAACTAACCTGGTATGGCAAGGAAGAAAAAATTAATATTGAACCGAGAATTCTGATAGAAAACACAGAATTATCAAATACAGAAAAGGATGCTGACACGGAGAATGTGCTTATTCACGGAGACAACTTGCTTGCTTTAAAGGCACTTCTGCCAAAGTATGCTGGAAGAGTAAAATGTATTTACATAGATCCTCCGTATAACACAGGAAGTGCATTTGAGCAATATGAAGATAACTTGGAACATAGTAAATGGTTGAATTTAATGCGTCCTAGAATGGAATTATTGCATCAATTACTCTCTAATGAAGGAAGTATTTGGATAAGTATAGATGATGACGAACAGGCATATTTAAAAGTCCTTTGTGATGAAGTATTCGGAAGAAGGAATTTTGTGGCCAATGTCATATGGGAAAAGAAATTTTCGCCACAGAATGATGCAAAATGGCTGTCAGATAGTCACGATTTTATTTTGGTTTATGCAAAAAATAAAGAAATTTGGAGACCCAACTTACTTCCAAGAACAGCAGAAATGAATGCAAGATACAAAAACCCAGATAATGACCCAAGAGGTGCATGGACTTCTGGGGATTGTTCAGTAAAAACTTATAATGCTGCATGTGATTACCCGATAACTACACCATCTGGAAGGGTTGTAACCCCACCAGCTGGTTATTGTTGGAGATTTTCAAAAGATAGTTTTGAAGAGATGGTCAAGGATAATAGGATATGGTTTGGTGAAAAGGGCGATAATGTTCCTAGGGTGAAGCGTTTCCTTACGGATGTTAAGCAAGGAATAACCGCTATGACGATTTGGAAATATACAGAGGTTGGGCATAATCAAGATGCAAAAAAAGAAGTTAAGGTTTTTAATTCTGATAGCGTATTTGCAACACCAAAACCTGAAAAACTTATTGAAAGAATTTTGACATTAGCAACAAATGAGGGAGATTTAGTTCTTGATAGTTTTCTTGGTTCTGGTACAACCATAGCAGTTGCACAGAAAATGGGGCGCAAATGGATTGGTGTGGAGCTTGGTGAACATTGCTATACCCATTGTAAGAAGCGAATGGACATGGTTATAGATGGGGAACAGGGAGGTATTTCCCAAAATCATAATTGGCAAGGTGGAGGGGGATATCGCTTTTATGAGCTAGCACCGACCTTGATTAAGGAAGATGCTTTTGGTGAGCCAGTTATCAATCCTGAATATGATGCTGATATGCTTGCTAGTGCAGTAGCATTACACGAGGGATTTACTTATCAACCTGATAGCGAAAAGTATTGGAAACAGGCAAGAGGAAATGAAAAGTCCTATTTGTTTACAACAACAAGACACATTAGTGGATCATATTTAGATGCGATTAAGGATGATATGCAGGATGATGAATTCCTTATCGTTGCTTGTAAATCCTATGAAGCAGGAATTGAAAAGTCTTATCCTAATATCACAATCAAAAAGATTCCGCAGATGCTTTTATCAAAGTGTGAATTTAATAAATCATACGATTTAAATATTATCTGCCCGCCAGACTATGAAGAGGAAGAATACGAAGATGAGTGATTTGTTTCCACAGTACACAGCAGAATATATAAGTAAGGTAATGTCTTTTCGCAAACCACAGGAAGAATCTTTACTCCGTTTGGAAAAGATGCTAGATAAGATAGAATTGAAAAAGGATAATGACCTTCCCGTTGCATTAACAGAAGTAAAAGCCTTATATCCTACCTGTACAGATTTTGAGCGAGACTTTGTATCACTGACCTTTGCCCTTGCTACTGGTGTTGGCAAAACAAGGCTTATGGGGGGATTTATCACTTACCTTTATACGCAGAAAGGTGTAAAGAATTTCTTTGTTGTTGCACCGAATACAACCATTTACCGCAAATTATGTTCGGATTTGGGTGATCCTAGTACGGCTAAATATGTGTTCAAGGGACTTGGATGTTATAAGGAAATGCCAATAGTTATAACGGAAGAAGCCTATCTTGAAAGAGCATGTAATATTATAAATGGCGATATTCGTATATTTTTGTTTAACATAGACAAGTTTAATAAGGACGATGCAAATTTAAAAAAGATTAATGAGTTTATAGGCTCATCATTCTATCAATATGTATCAGAGCTTCCTGATTTGGTCGTGTTAATGGATGAATCTCATCATTACAGAGCTGATAAAGGAATGTCTGCTATTAACGGCTTGAAGCCCGTACTTGGACTAGAATTGACGGCTACACCAATCTATAACAAAGGAAGTAAGCAAGTAAAGTTTACAAATGTTGTCTATGAATATCCTCTATCAAAGGCTATTGAGGATGGGTATACTAGAACGCCTTATGCTATAACTCGTTCTGACATCAATTTTTATAATTTTGGTGAAGAACAGACTGATAAAATGATGCTCCGTGATGGAATAGACAGACATGAAAAGATAAGGGCAAAGCTAAAAGAATATGCTCATAACTATTCAAAGCCTCTTATTAAGCCATTTATGCTTGTGGTATGCAAGGACACAGATCACGCTTCTTGGGTCGAATCATATATTAAATCAGACGAGTTCTGCGATGGTTATTATCGCAATAAAACGATTGTGATACATTCCAAACAGAAAGGGGCGGAATCGGAAGCAAATACAAAACTTCTCTTGGATGTTGAAAAATCGGACAATCCTATTGAAATTGTTATTCATGTCAATATGCTCAAAGAAGGTTGGGATGTAAATAACCTTTATACAATAGCCCCTTTACGGACAGCTTCATCAAAGATATTAAGGGAGCAGATGGTCGGTCGTGGCTTACGTCTTCCGTTTGGAGAGCGTATAAATAAAGAAGAATACAAGGAATTAGATGGGGTATATTTAACAGCGCATGATAAGTTTGATGAACTATTGAAAGAAGCACAACAGGGAGATTCTATCTTTAAGGCTGGAAACATCATAGTCGCGAATGAAGAACAGAAAGAAGAAGTTGTTTATACGCAAATGAAGTTACCAAGTGAGGAAGATGAAGGACTAAAAAAGGCATATGAAGAATCTGGACTTGATAAGTCTGATGAAAACGATAATCTTTTGAAGCGGGCTGATGAATTGATTAAAAGCAAGATTACAAATCACATTCAAAATTCAGGCGATCATAAGGTGTCGGAAGAAAAGGAAAAGCATATTGCTGATGAAGTAAAGGCAGATCTTGAAAATGATTCTGATTTGGCAGAGAAGGTACTTGTTGGGCAATGGGGCGAGATTGGAAAATATCTGCAAAGTAGAACTAAAAATATACACAGAGAAATAGTAAACAAGTATATTCCAATTCCCAAAATAAGAATTACGGATAACGGAGTAGATGAATATGCTTTTGCAGATTTTGACATTGATTTAAGCGAGTTCACGCAAGCTCCAATCCAAAATGAAGTGTTGATACAAAGTTTGACAGAAATGCAAGATTTGGAGCGTGTCAGGGGAAATGACCTTGATTTTGAAGGTTATCAACCTGAAAAAACAATTCTTGAATACCTTCGCAAAAAGCCAGAGATTGATTACGAAAAGTGTTCCAAACAACTATTTAAGCACATCTCGGCTGTGTGTAAACACTATGAAAACAAGTATGGCGAGAACGGTATGCGTAATATTGTGATGATGTATAAGCGAGAGATTGCAGGGCTTATATATAAACAGATGATGCAGGACAATCATTTCTATTACAAGAATGGTTTTATTCAGGAAGAAGTAATAGGAAATAGAGACTATAACATATCTCCTGCGTACAGTTGTGCAGAACGGGTTGGATTATATGAAGCATATACGCTGAAAATCCAGTCAGTATTATTCGATGGCATAAAGAAAGGGGTCTTTTCCGAGGCAAAGTTTGACAGCGAACCAGAGCTGATCTTTGCAAGAGTGGCTGAGCGTGATGATGATGTAAAGAACTGGTTACGCCCTGCGCCAAATGAATTCAACATTACATATAATCACGGAAGAAACTATGAACCTGATTTTGTGGTTGAAACAGATAGTGTCATTTATCTTGTGGAAGTAAAGGGTGAAGACAAGTTAAAAGATGCTGATGTAATTGCTAAGAAAGAAAGGGCGATACAATACTGCGAAGCTGCTACAAGATGGGGAGAAGCAAATGGATATAAGAAATGGCAGTATCTTTTTATTCCATCAAAACAGATAGCTTCAAACTCATCGTTTCTACATCTTGCCGAACAGTTTAAAGAACTGTAAATAATTATATTGAAACCCTAGTGGAAAGATAGATTTATATATAATATAATAGATTTGCAGATAGCACATAGTATATCAATGATATTCGGTCTTACGGCGCGAATGCTTATTATTCTTGTATAGGAGGTCGCATAGTGACCGTACTTGTAGAACCGAAAGGAGATAATACTATGATTAACAACGAAAATGGCATAATGTTAAGTTTTGAAGAATTTATCGAATCAGGTCTCGCTTCTGGGCTTTCGAAGGAGGATTTTACATCTCTGATTTTGAAGGCGTTGGGTGGCATGAATAATACAGCTGTAACAGGCTCTGGTTACGGCGAAGAAATTCCCGAAGGAGTTGAAGCTGATGAAAGTGCTAAGCATTTTACATGTACCTGTTGCGGAAGAAGATTCTACGGGATGGGAAATGATCCCCTTCCTTTGACTGATGAGACCTGGGACGTCGATGACGGTCCAAGAGCGTGTGGTGACTGCGATGAAAAGTATGTTAAACCTGCACGCAGATCTTTGATTAAAATGGGATTCGATTATAGAAACAACCGATTGAAGCCCTATCAAAGGAAGAAACTTAAAAAAGCTGTTATGCACGGACAAGAAATTTCTTGGGAAATGCTTCGTTAATTTCTATCTGCAAAATAGAAGGAAGGCGAAAGCCTTCCTTCTTTATTTCATCAGATATGCTTCGACATCAATTGATATATTTGCCATTTTCGTTTACGTAAGCAAAAACCTATCAGATATATAGTGGGTCGATTTTGGGACTGAGAAATCAGTCCTTTTTATATCTTATAATTTGAATACAAAGAAACTGGGGATATGCCCGTACTACACTCGTTTACAGCTTTGAACACTTCGGATATTTTTGATTGTGTATCTTGGGCGTATGAAGTATTGGCAAAGCAGGTTGCAAGCTGAGCTTCTATCCTTTTTTGTGTGCGTACATCAAGTGTTCGGATGCAAGGGCATAGCATAATGTCTTGGTAGTCAATCAGGTTAATCTGAAAGTGGGCTTCTGCATCTGAAACATATTTATAAAGTTCGGTTATCCAACGCTTATACTTGCTTCTGTATTCGAAAACAAGCTCATTAAGGTTTTTAAGGTAAGTCTTATGCCATCGCTTATATGGGTTGTAGATAATACGGTTGTAGCATCTTGTGAATATGGATGTAATGTCGGCATCTTCAATCTCGTTCAAATTGCCTTTAAGGTGTGTTTGATATAGATAGGTTTCTGGTATTCGTAGTTCTATCTTGATAACATTTTCTGATAGGGCGATTTTGCGCTCTTCAAACAGTTGACGCGTCTTGTCATAAACATATAATTCATAACAGGATTTTTTATAGATGCAGGATTGCCATTCATTTTGTCCGTCATCAGGTTTAATACTGTCTATCTTGGTTACTCTATCTGTATTAAGTGATTTCAGAATGTGAAATGCGCGGGAGTATTCTGAAAGCGGTGCTTTCAGAATGAACTCCGCTGCTATCTCGGCTGATTTGAACTTTGCATTTTCTGTACTGATGCCGATACCATACTTTGTTTTCAAGAGAGATTGAATTGTATCAATGTTGGAATGGAAATCCGATAAGGAAAACAATTTCAAAGGGTCATTAGGTGATGCGTCAAGAGCTGAATATTCTTTCCATTCAGAAGAATAAGGCATAAAGAAGCCCTTTGCCTTAAAATCATTAAGGGTATGCGATATCTTGATTTTGGAAATAGAAGTATACGGTGTTCCATCGTCTGCCAGAATATAGTTGTTGTTATCAATAATATAGTTTGCAGATGTTGAAGATAATAAATCGGCATCTATTGAAGTGATATGAAGGTCTTTGATAGCAGTTCTATGTAGACCTATACAAGGGGTAAATAGGTATTCATAATTAAGAAAGCCAGATTTCCTTATGGCTTCCATTGTATCTTTATATTTCATAGCATTTTTCCTTTCAGGTAAGTGTGTCTATAAGCAATATGATTGATTTGGAAAAATTAGGATAATAAATATTCGGGGTGGGTATTTTTCTTTTCTTGTTATTAAGAAAACAAAAATCTTTGATTAAACAGAATAGGCTTCAAGACGTTGCGATAACTGGACGGAAAGGTAATTTTATTCTCTTGCGGTTATAACACTGAAACCGCAAAAATATCTCCGAAAAACTGTTGGATCAGTCATATTATAGATGTAAGATATAGCATTCTTTCAGGTGTCTAAAAGGCAGGCTTTTTTACATGGCTTGTCTTTTTTCTTATATGTGGTATGTCCGAACAAACATACTATTTATATAGAAGAACTGTGAAAGGACGGTGCTATATGGATAGTTATATTGAAAAAACATTAAGTGAATTGAAAAATAGAATATCGGATTGTGAAATAGCATTTCAGCAGGTCAAAAAAAATAATGGCGTGACTTGGGATGCTTTCTGTATCAAAAATAAGAACACTAATATTTCGCCAGTGTTTTATCTTACAGACGAGGATAGAAAGAACCTTACGCCCGAAGAATTCGTTGATAGAACTGTATTTGCATATAACAGGGAAAAGGAAAGAGGTATAGATTTTGATGTGTCGAAGTTTTCAGATATAGACTGGGTACGTTCCAGAATCATGTTCAATATTGTTAATCGCCAAAGAAACAGCAAGTCTGATTTAGCAAATATACCAATTACGCCTGATTTGATGATAACATTTAAGGTATCAGTGGGTAATAATGCGTATATTAGGGTTACTAACGAGCATTTAAAAGCCTGGGGGATTATTTCTCCTGAATCCTTATTGGAAGATGCAAGGAATAATAGCGTTGTATTGGATAAAGCAGTGTTCCGATCATTAAATGATGTATTGGTAGACATGCTTTTAGACGAATACAAGTCAGGTAATCCAAATATGGAAGTTACTGATGAATTAAGAAACAGCATTAAAGAACAGGTTTCAGGTGGCATGCAGGATGCAGTGTATATGTTAAGTACCGAAAACCATTCTAATGCTTCAATGTTGTATCCTGACACACTAGAAAAAATAAAGGAATTACTTGATGACAACTTAATCATATTACCAAGTAGTACAGACGAAGTCTTAATAATGAAAGAAGCATTTGCGCTAGAAATGGGACTTGATGTCGTGAAATCAATGGTGCAATCAGTTAATCGGGATGTTGTTATGCAGGACAATGCAACTCAGTACCTTTCAGATGAAATACTACGATATGACGGTGAATTAAAACAAATAGATGAACAACAGGAATCATTGGAAGCAATGATAGTCTAAGGAAATTAAGATTTAAGGAAGCCTAAGGGCTTCTTTTTTTTGTATATTTTTAAAAATCAATTTTTTTGTGAGATTGCTTTTTTTACTGTGTCAAATATTTTTTTAAAAAAGAAATCATTTTGTTAAAGCGTACTGAACGCATATTTCGTGCATATTATGAAATCAATTATTTTACGCGGAAACTTCCCAATAGTTCAATGCCGCTGAACTGCAAAAAGCAGGATCACAATGACATAATTAAGGTGTAAAGGGCAAAAAACAAAACAGTAAAGGAGCAAAAATATGAAAAATATGAAGTTGGAAAACAAGGATGCATTTGAACTTTTGAAAGAAACAAAAGATGACAGTATTGATTTAGTAATCATAGACCCGCCCTACGACATATCACAGACAGGGAAAAAGCGATTTCACGGTACAAGCATGGATTTTGGTTCTTGGGACCACGGAACAACTGATATGAAAAAAATATGTGAAGAAGTATATCGGGTGTTAAAGAAAGGTGGTACTTTTGTATGCTTCTATGATTTATGGAAGATGGAAACATTAAAAAAATATTGCGAAGAAGCTAAATTCACAAAAATAAATATGATTGAATGGCAAAAAACTAATCCCCTGCCAGTAAATTCAAATATAACATATTTGACAAACAGTCGTGAACTTGCGATTTATGCTGTAAAACCAGGCGATAAGGCTGTATTCAATTCAAAATATGACAACGGAATATACAAATGCAGTGTTTGCCAAGGTAAATACAGGTTCCATCCAACACAAAAGCCCGTTCAATTGATTGAAGAAATAATTCTAAAACATAGCAACGAGGGAGATACAGTACTGGATTGTTTTTCGGGTTCTGGAACAACTGCGGTAGCTAGTTTGAAAAATGGCAGGAAATTTATTGGATGTGAACTTGATGAAGAGTATTACAAAAAATCCTATGAACGCATTGAGGCAGAACTTGGATATTGTGCTTAGTTCAAATAAAGAACGATAAAAACTTGAAAACAGAAAATAGCATAGGCTAGAAAGGAGCTAAATATGAAAAATAAATTGGATTCGTCAGAAAAATATGCGGAAGCAATTATAAAAGAATTTAAAAGTATTGATAGCAAGTATAACACACTGGAATTGCTCTATGATTGGATTGATGGGCAGATGGGCTGTTTGAATACAATTACAGGGTGTGAAGATGGTTCTAAATATTTCAAATATCTAAACAAAGCACACAAGGAACATACGAATGAACAAAACACGTCCTATAACAAGATATTTGCCCTGTTGAAGGAGGGGGTAAACAAATATAAAAAAGATATATTAGGAAGGGTAGCTTTCATACTTGCAGCGGATAATGGTAAAAGCATGGGTCTAAACCTAACCGAAAGCGGTGGTTATATTGCTGCTAGCATATTATTAAGCGATATTAGTGATATCAGAAAGAAAATAGATGAGCAAGGATACGCAGAAATATTAATTGGTGGAATTGGCTCAGGAAGTGTTGTGCTTTCTTGCGTGGAAATTCTTGGAGAAAACGGAATCGATTTAAACAAGGTGAATTTTGTTGCTTCTGAATTGGATGATAGATTAGCTCAAATGGCGATAATTCAACTATCTCTACTTGAAGTTAAAGCAGTAGTTACACTAACGACTTCACCTTTTGAGGTTCCTAAATGTGGTTATATTACTGTGCCATTAGCTTATGATAGTTGTAAAACAGAAGAAATGATAGCTAATGTGAATAAAGTATCAAACATACAGATGATGGCGATGATAAATGATTTATTAAGATAGTATATAAATGTCCCTGCTAATAATATGAATAACAATCATACTAAATATGAGAAACAAAAATGTGGGAGAAGCGTATGATTGATGAAAATATTATATTTGTAGGAAAAAGTATTGATAATGTCCAAAGACAGTACGAAAACTGGGCAACACAGTATGATGACTGTGCAAAATGCGAACGTGATGGTTATCGTTTCTCTTTGGTAAAGGATGAACATCATCATAGGATAGTGCTTTATGTTGAGTGTATCTATTACAGCCACGACAACAAATTATACATAATGGAATTATCAGCAATGGAATCCTTCAACAGCATAGAGGAAGCTGAGGCAAGATGCGGTGGACTTATTGAATACTATATCAGGGGAAGGATCATAGATACTGGTTACGTACTATGAGATGCTGAATATAATTAATAACGACAACTTTCAACTCCTTGGAAAGATGTTTGAAATATCATATTTTATGGGATAGCCTAGGCTGTCCTTTTTTTATGGCAAAAAATATCGCAATTACTAGGGTTATAAAAATCATACTATCTATAAAAGGGGGAGCAGTTATGCTGGAAGAGTTTATTAGAAAAATTACGGAACAAATTAAAACAAATGATAAAAAGACGCTTGCAGAGGTCAGAGGGAAAACGACGATACTCGATGCTATCGTTATACCGCCCACGCAAAAAGAGATAGTCAAGATGCTTGCCGATAAGGATGGCTATGCACTTGCTCTGCACAGTAAACGCTTTGTAGATGCAATTTATAAAAAGGTAGAGGACATGTCAAAGCTGGATGTATCACAGGATGTTATCAATAATATTAAGCAGGCAGTACCGCCAGATGCTGCGGATGGTGTTGATTATCTTCTATTCTCGGAGAACGAATTACAGGAATGGTTTTATGACCTGTCAAAATGCTATGAATATGCGCGGATGCAATATGGAAGAGCAAAAAGGAAAAGGGATAATTGGAACAAGTATCACGACATTGTAGCATTAAAGGTAAAACAGATATATTCAGGCTTAGATGAATTGCAAAAATATGGCTATGACGAGTGTATTGATTATGTCTCTGAAATTAAAGCTGATTTACCAGAAGATGTTGCCGAACGATATGGTTACGAGGCAAATACCGATGAACAGACAAAGATATTTATTGATGAGTTAGATAATCTGCTTTTGGAAGTGCAGGATAACATTTCAATAATACAAAAAAAGAGTGATGAACTTGAAAGATTAGAAATAGGAAAATCATCTATTGCTGTATTGGGGGCGGATACATTGGATAATTTGGATGATGTTCTGCGAGAAGCTAAGGAAGCAGAACAGAAGCAACGAGATGAAAGAATTAAATCCGTTGCGAATAATTTGTCGGCTGTAAAAGGCGACAAAGCTTCTCTTGCTTCGGTGTTCAATTCGACTTTTTCCGATAAGCGGATTGAAGAACAAGGAGCAACGGAAGCTAAAACGGAAGAAACGGACGATATTCAAGGTAATTGGGAAATCGTCAGCAATACGATATCAGATGAAAATGATAGCGCGGTTTCTTCCGAGCAGGGGTAAATCCAAATAGGGGGATGCAATCTCCCTATTGGCACACGGTTATAAAAATAGCGGTAGCGTTAAGTTTTTATAACCATAGTGTGTTATAAGCATAAAATCTTTTATGCGTAAAAATGAGGGGGTAAAGAATTATGAACTATATTGTAGCAAGAGAAGAAGCCTTGACGATTGCAACGGCTAATTTCCGATATGAACACAACGAAAGAAAGAACAAAACCTATCTTAATAAAGCGATAGATCTTTCAAAAGAAAACTATCACTTCAAGAAACCTGATAAATCATATATTGCTACGTTTCATGAGATGGCGGAATCAGGATTATTTTCAACAAGAAAAGTTCCTCTAAACCAAAAAGAAACAGCAATAGGTTCGGAAATAATTGTGGCGGTCGCAGGTAGTTATTTTCAATCGGAGGAAGAAGCAATTAAATTTTATAAGGTAGCTAATGATGCACTAAACCAGTTCTTTTCAGTAACTCTTCCTGACGGTACGAAGGTAGACGGAAAAGATTTATGTATTTCTAGTGTGGTGCATCTTGATGAGGGTAGTTATGGATTGCACTATACGACTGTTACCTGTGTCCCAAGGGAATTGAAAAAACGCAGAACGAAAAAGGAAATGGCAGAAGGGACTGAGGCAAGGTCGGGGGGATGGTACTGCCAGTTATCCCATTCGGGTTTTTGGCAATCCGAAAAGGATGATAATGGAAAACTGTACTACTCGTATTCAAAGCTGAATGATATTATTGCGGAGGCGTACAAGGAAGCAGGATACTCCGATATAGAGCGTGGGCAGAAAGGATCCACGCAGAAACATCTTCACCCGAATGAATTTAAGGCACTTATGAATGATATTAAAGAAGAAGCAAAAGAAAGCCTATCATTTATGGATGCTAAGAAGATTGCGGGAAGATATGTAATGGACGAAAAGGCGTATAATCAATTGCTGGAATATCAAGAAAAACTGAACCAGCAATACGCAGTTGCACAGAAGTCGCAGGAAATCATTGACTATGAAAGGGAGCAAATCCGTGAAGAACGAAGAAAGGTCAAGAAAAAACAACTACTTGTGGAAAAAATAATGGACGACAATGCAGGATTGGCGGATAAATACGACAATGCTAAGGTTGAAATCAGGAAAAAGCAAGCTGATATTGAAGCTAGGGATAAGGAAATCGTTTATCAGAAAGAAATAATAGATTTTTTTCAGAGGATATATTCTATTATTATTGAAGCGGTTAAGAAGATATTGGAATGGATTGATGATTTGCTGAATGGAGAACTGTCTAGTATTCAGCAGGAACAGGTTCAAAGAAATATTGATACGACATATAAAGAAATGTTAAGCGCGGTACAGACAGTAGAAGAAGTCACAGGAAGTGTTAAATTAGCTGATGCAAGATAAGTTTTATGGAAGCCTAAGGGCTTCTTTTTTTTTATATTTTTAAAAATCAATTTTTTTGTGAGATTGCAATTTTTCCTATGTCAAATAATTTTTTTAGAAAAAAATCTTTTTGTTAAACCGTACTGAACGCATATTCCGTGCATTGTATAAAAACGATTAATAATCGTTGAAATCTGCCAATAGTTCAATGCTGTTGAACTGTAAAAGGCGAGATCCCTGTGCGATAATCAAATTGCAAAGACAACAAAATACATATAACGACAATTGAAAATTATAAAAGAAAAGAAGAAAAGGAGATTTGCTTATGGATGATAACAAAATGAAAATTCCAACTATGATGACAATTAAAGAAGCTGCAAAGGCTACAAATCTACCAGAGCACTTTATAAGGAAGCTTATCTGGGATAACAAAATAATATATAGCGTTGCAGGAAACAAATACTTTGTGAATGTTGATAAGTTTATTGAATATCTGAACGAAAGACATACAAAAGAAAACCAGAAAATAGCATAATTCAAAAATATAGAGCAAAACGCCAATTCAATGAAATTGAAAAAAATCATTGAATTGGCTTCACATAGAGAGTTAGCATAAAGAAAAGCATTATTACAATAAGAAGAAAGGAGTCATTATTATGGCAAGAGTAAAAGAATATAAGGGTAAAAACAAAACAACATATCAGATTACAATTTATAAGGGCTACAAGACCGATAGGAACGGCAAGCAAAAGCAGGTCAAGGAAACCAAAACATATACATTAGAAGAAATGGGGATAAAGGCATATTCCCAACTGGGAAATCCCCGAACAGAAAAGAAAATACTAGAAGACGTTCAGCGATATGCAGATAATTTAGAAAGCGATGACGATGGTATACCCCTTATGAAAGGGGAAAAAACCAGTTTTAGTAAATTTTACAGGGAAACTTGGATACCCTACGCAGAAACCCACTTTGAAAGCAGTACCTATGATCCTTATAAATCACATATTGAATCCAAATTTCTCCCTGAGATTGGTGAATGTTCTCTGGCTGATATAACCGTAGAAAAACTTGAAAAAATATACGGACGTTGGTCGAAAGGTAGCAGACTTGATGGCAAGGAAGGAGGCTACTCAAAAATAAGCATTGTTACCTATAACAAAATACTTTCTAGCGTTCTGGGATTGGCTAAAAGATACAAGCAAATAAAAGAAAACCCATGTAAATCCGTAGAAATGCCTAAATGTACGGATGAAATGAAAACAAAATGCCTAGATGAAGAACAGGCTACTATTTTCCTCGATATGTTAGAGAACCCCTCTCCTTGTGTTGTAACAGCATTCTATAAGAATTGGGGAAAGAGCAAGACAACTGTATATGATTTCAGGGCTAGAAAAGTTTCAGATATGCAGTATAACACATATAAGATGCTTTTCAGACTTGGTCTTTTCAGCGGGTGCAGAATTGGTGAGATGCTTGCACTTACTTGGGAAGATGTAAGATTCGAAAAAGAAATCGAAATGGGTGTAATTAGCATCAATAAAGCATTGGCCTATTCCAAAACAAAGGGGGCATACATAAAAGATCCCAAAACAGAAACATCCAAAAGAGAAGTTTATATACCTAAAAGTGAATACGAGCTACTTATGAAGTTGAAGAAAGAACAGCAGGAACATATGCTGAATCTTGGTTCAAAATGGAAAGGGCTCAGAAAGCTGGAAGAACTTGATAAAAACTGGGTATTCGCCACTTATGATGGATTGAATCTAAATAAATCAAGTGCAAATAGAGTTTTGAGCAGACTAATAAAAAATTACAATTATGAAGCGGACGAAAAGAAAAAACTTCCAACGATAACAGTCCATTGTCTTCGTCATACACACGCCACCTTGTTGATTAATGAAAAAACAGATATTAAGACCGTTTCCGCAAGGCTCGGACATAAGCAGATTGCAACAACATTGAATATATACGCACATTACTTGAAAGAAAGTAATATCAAGGCGTGCAGTGTCGTCGAAAAGGTGCTTAAAACTAATGCACAATAAGAAAAATACTAGCATCTACTGCAATGTCATACGTTAAGACAGACTAAAACAATCAAAGACCTATCGGCAGAGAAATCTGTTCGATAGGTCTTACTTTTTGTTCCTATGTCAAAACTTTTTTACGTGAAAAAATCAATTTTTTTGCAAAAAGGAAAATTTAAACATTGTCTATCTTTTTATATCTTTCAGTATCTTTTTATATCTCAAATAAAAATTAAGCGAAAAATAAGCGAAAAAAGGAGAAATTGAAAAATTGATGTAAAAGAAATGCAGTAAACTAGCCGCTTTACAAGGGATATTAGACAAAAGAGTTATCACCATAGAAGACAGTGCTGAGCTGCAGCTTCAGGGCATTGCCAATCTTGTACGGCTTGAAACCAGAAATGCCAACACAGAAGGCTGTGAAGAGATCTCTATCAGGGACCTTATAAGGACATCCCTTCGTATGCGGCCAGATCGGATAATTGTCGGCGAAGTAAGAGGTGCGGAATGCTGGGATATGATCTCCGGGTTTAATACCGGACATTCGGGCGGACTTAGCACAGGGCATGCCAATAGTGCAAGGGATATGCTTTCAAGGCTTGAGAATATGGTGATGATGGGTGTTGAAATCCCGCCTTCTGCTATTAAACAGCAGATTGCTTCGGGTCTGGAGATCATCGTTCACCTCGGGAGGCTCAGGGATAAATCGAGAAAGGTTCTCGAGATTTCCGAGGTGATAGGATTTGAAAACGGAGAGATAGTTACATCTACGCTGTATAGGTTTGTTGAGACGGGAACGTCTCTGGAAGGGAGAGTACTTGGCGAACTTGAAAAGGTTGAAAAACTTAAAAACACAGAAAAGCTCAGGCTCGCCGGATTATCACCTGCCAAACTTTAGCAGGACCGGCAGGGCGCTCGCAATATTAAAAAGTCTTGGCGTTACGGCACTTATATCCTTCTTTTTTTACAGGAGCTTTTGGGCTATGATCCCTCTTTCCGGCTTAGGATATCTTTTTTACAGGGAGCTTCGAAGAAAGCAGATTTTGCGAAACCAAAGAGAACTGGAAAAACAGTTTAAAGAAAATATTATGTCTGTAGCCGCTGTTCTTAAGGCCGGATACTCCGCAGAGAATGCTTTTAAAGAGAGCAGACAGGATATGGTAAGGATGTTTGGCGAAAAAGCTTTGATCGTTAAAGAGGATGAGACCATAATCGGGGGACTTAAGATGAATGTCCCATTGGAGAAGCTTCTGGAGGATCTGGCCTACAGGTCCGGCAGCAGCCATATAGACCGGTTTGCCCAGGTTTTTGAGATTGCTAAGAAAAACGGCGGAAATATGGCTGAGGTAATTAAGAGCGCGGCGCAGCTTATTGGCAGGGATGTGGATGTAAGGGCAGAGGCGGATACGATTCTCGGAGGGAAAAGGCTTGAGCTTGGTATTATGCGAGTCGTGCCATTTGCACTTATAGGTTATATAGGTATAAGCAATCCCGGATATCTTGACAGCCTGTACGGAAATCCTAAGGGTGTGCTGATAATGACGGGGTGCCTCGCAGTGTATATTGTCGCTTACCGGCTTGGGGAGAAGATAATGGAGGCGTTGGAAAACAGCATGTAAAGGAGAGAAGATGTTTGTTTTTGCAGCAATTTGTATATTTGCTTTTGTATTTCTTTACGTGAGGGGAAGAAAGATAGATTTCCCGGGAAAGAGAAAAGGAATTCTTGGTGTTTTTGATTCTGCTGCGGCGCAGAGCCTGCTTATCGCAGAAAAGATAAAAAAAGGAACCCGCGGAAAGACTTGCATCTATCCCGGCGTAATTTCTGGTGGCGAGGTCGCAAGAAACCTCTCTGCTCTTAATCCCGGGGAGAACAAGGAAGAAGTCTATTACAGCTATGTCATTCGAAAGATGTCTTTGACTATCTTGGTTTTTATTGCAGGATGCGCGGTGGCAATCCTTGTGGGGGTCTCGTCAAAAAGCGCCCAAAAAGAAGATGGCAGGATAAAAAGAGACGCTGCGGGCGGAGATGTGAAAGAAGTAAGCCTTTACGCCGAAACTGCAGATGGTGAGTTTCCGGTGGAGCTCACAGTTTTTCCAAGGCAGATGTCCCGTAAAGAGACTGATGAGCTGGCGGAAAAAATCTTTGAAGAAATTGAAGGAATGATTCTTGGGGAAAATCCTTCGAAGGACGCTGTCTCTGAAGACCTTAATCTGAAGATTGGGGAAAAGATAAAGCCTTTTAAGATAGAATGGTTTTGCTCGGACCCGGAACTTATATCGCTCCTTGACGGAAAAACAGCTAAGGTGAAGAAAGATACATCGGTTGTTCTTACAGCGTTACTAAGATACTCAGACTTTTTATATGAAAGAGATATTGATATTACTCTGGTGCCAAAGGTTCTTTCTGCAAAAGAGAAAGCTCGGGACGAACTTAATGAGGGGCTTATAGGGGCGGAAAGAGATTCTGCCGAAGATGAAATCTTTGTTCTTCCGGAAAAAATAGGTGATGTGAAAGTAGCCTGGCACCGGAAAAAAGATCATACGGGCATCTATCTTTTGGCGGCGAGCTTAGCTGTAGCGATCCTGATATACAAGATGTCCGATAAGGACCTTAAGGATAAGCTCGAGAACAAAAAAAGACTTTTGAAAAGGGCGTATCCGGAGCTTTTGCAAATGCTGGCTCTTTATACAGGGGCCGGACTTAGCGTAAGAAACGCTTTTATGAAGATTGCCGCCTCCGGCGCGGATACAAACAGTCCGGTTTATGATGAGATGCTTTTAACATGCAGGGAAATAAAAAGCGGGAGATCCGAAGAGGAAGCATACAGCGAATTCGGAAACCGCTGTGGACTGCAGGAATATATAAGGGTTTCCGCCTATCTTGGACAAAGCCTTAAAAGGGGCGGGACCGATCTTAGAGAAAGGCTTCGTGAGGAAATATCCGGCGCACAGACCGAAAGGATTCAAAACTGCCGCAAGCTCACGGAGGAGGCATCGACCAAACTGCTCTTGCCAATGGTTATGATGCTGGTTGTTGTTATGGTGATGATACTTTTACCGGCCTTTTCGAATATGGACATTTAAGCTGCCGGCAGAGGTTAATTACAACTTTTACGGAAAGGGGGATACCGAGATGGATCTCAGAAATTTTAAAGATCTTCTAAGAGACGAGGATGGAATGGGAACGGTTGAGGTGATACTGATCATAGTTGTTCTTGTGGGCCTGGTCGTAATCTTTAGAAACCAGATCACGGCAATAGTAAACAGTCTCTTTAAGAAGATCACAAGCAGAACGGATGATTTTTAGAGCATAGGAGGAAGCATGCCGCATTTTGGCTATAAAAAACTGAATAATAAAAGCAGAGTGCGGCATTTTGCAGGCGGGTACATGACTGTTTTTCTTACCCTCGTCATGACCGTACTGCTATCCCTGTGTCTTACACTTATTGAGGGGGCGAGATCTAACGCCGTGAGGCTGGAATCCTACGTGGCCGCCAGCATTAGTTTGGAAAGCGTTATGGCGGAGTACCACAGAGAATTGGCTAAGCAATTCAACATCTTTGCAATTGAGGATTCCTATGGAACAGCCACGGCATCGCTATCAAATACGGAAAATCACTTAGCGGGTTATCTTGACAAAAACTTTGATTCATCGGATTTTCTGCTTTCGTCGTTTCTATACAGGGATTTCATGTCCATTAGCGCGAGCAAATCCGAAGTTGAGGGGGTTTCTTACCTTTCGGACGAGGACGGGGGAGTGTTCAGACGAAGGGCTTACGAAGCAATGAAGGATGATTGCGGAGTAACCCTCCTGTCGGAACTTCAAGATTACGTAACATACATTGAGGAAAATGAACTGGAGGAGAGAGATTTAAGTCTTGAAATTGATTCTCTCAAGGAAGAGATAAAGGATGTGGATTTTCCGGAATACTCGGGGCCCTATTCCCTGATCACAGAAAACAGGTCATTTTCAAAAAACAGTCCGCTTATCCTGTATCACATGGTAGAGGATGTGGGATCTTTGTCGGACAAGCAGATAGATCTGTCAGG
>ODAI010194681.1_pt1 | contig 30090 bp, 29 predicted proteins | sample 1539321 | NCBI WGS metagenome assembly ODAI01 (sample SAMN02144231, study PRJEB22623) | gut metagenome | biome: sheep rumen | host: Ovis aries | place: New Zealand
ATCCTCGAACTCGGTGTCTCGGCCGACCGCTATCTGATGGCCACCATCGGCGATACGGTGTATTTCTCCACAGATACGGTGTCGTTCAATGCGCTCCATCAAGTGGAATACGTGCTGGAAGCAGACGTCGAGGCAAGAAAGACCCGGGTCAGCTTCTACGACGGATCGAAGAACATCGGAAACTGTGAGCATCCCATCCTCTACCTGGGCACAAGGCACATGCACCTGGGCAGCGTCAACCCGGAAAGCACAATCTGCCTGCCGTTCTCGATTCCCGGAGGGCAGGTGGCAGGCTACTCTCCCATCGCCGGTGCCACGGTGATGAAACTGGAGTCTTCTACCTTCTCTGAATCAACCAGAAATCTGACCATGTATTTCAAAAACGCCACAAGCATTGAGGCAGGCAAGCCTTACATCGTGAGATGGGATAAAGCCATTGCTGAGAATATCAAGGATCCCGTCTTCCTGAATGCAACGGTCAGCACTACGCTCTACCCGACCGAAACCGATTGGGTGAACTTCATCGGCAGCACCTCACAGGTCAGTATTGCGGGAGAAGACCGCACACTGCTCTATCTGGGAGCCAATAACAAACTCGTATATCCCAGTGGAGCGATGACCTTCGGTGCATGCAGGGCCTATTTCCAGCTCAAAGGTTTGGAGGTCAAGCCCTCTGACCCGACGGAGACAGGAATCAATATCGTGATGGATTTCGACGGTACCGAGACCGCCATCCAGACTGTCGAATCAGACATCCGCGACCGAAAGGACAACACCGCTCAGGTGTGGTACTCGCTGGATGGCCGCCGCCTCGTCGGAAAGCCTTCCGCCAAGGGTGTCTATATCCACTCCGGCCGGAAAGTGGTCATCAGATGAAGCCGGAAAGTGGTCATCAGATGAAGCCGGAAAGCACCGCCAGATGAAGCCGGTCACTCCACGGACCGCTCCTGCGACTTCCTCGCAAACACCTGGAAATTATAGTCGGCGATGCGACGAACCTGACAGGTGGAGTCGGCCCAGACTGCGGTGAAGGCCACGAGCAGCGAGTCATTGCTGTAGACAAACAACTCCGGCGCATCGAGCCGGTCGGCCTTCTTCAACGGCTCACGGAGCACTTCCTTACGCCACTTCTCATCTTGCAGAATGACAGTGGAGTCGCTATACCGCACCCGATACCGTTCAGCGTCAAGCAACAGCCCGTACGGCCCCAGGTCGACGGGCTGCTTGCGTTCCAGCCGGGTATACTGGTCTGTGGTGTCCTTGGTGTATCTGAAGACATAGGGATCAAACTCCCATGCGCCGTACCTCTCCACGAAACGGTCCTCCCCCATCTCATGGCGGACATACCTCACCACGTCGTCGGCCTCCGCATACCGTGCGCTCAGCAGACTGTCGGAGGTGATGCGCTGCCTGTCGAAGACGTTGGTCAATTTCCCCGTGCGCCCGTCTCTCAGGTGCAACTGCTCGATCATCTTCTCCATGCGGGCGGTCTGGCTCCGCAGTCCGATCGATTTGGCCGTGATGCCGGGGATATAGGTGAAGATGATGATCATCACGCCGGAGATAAGGGCCATCCACTGAAACTTGCGGCTTCTCTCCCAGAGCAGCATCAGCACGAAGAGGGTCATCAGCACGCCGGCCACGAGGAGGTAGAATCGTCCCTCGGTGAAGCTGTAGAGCCGGATGCGGTAGATACTGCCGATCCAGAACATGACGAGCGGCGGTATGGCGATCCATGTGAAATGGCGGTAGAACCTGTCGTAATAGCGCTTCGGCAACAGGTACTGGGCAAGATATCCGGCGAGCGACACCGCAATGAAAGCCATCACCATGTAGGCCACGCCACCCTTGGGCAGGTCCCAAGTGACGGCGATCTTGATGAAATAGGCATAGAGGATGACGGTATAGATGATGATCGCCGGCGAGAGGATGGCATTGATGATAAGCCGTATCACCTTGGGCAGGTCGGGCTCAGCATATTCATCACGTGAAACGAAGAAGGCACAGGCCAGCGGTGCCACCACCAGCCACACGAAGTAGTAGATGTATTCGTAGAGATGCTCGGGGTCGTCGATCCCGAAGATATAGAGAAACGACGACACGATGGCCACGGTAGCGATAGTCAGCAGTCCTGCGACGAGTACGCCGAAGAACCCCTGGGTGACGACATGCAGGAGATGGGCGGCGAACGGCCGGTTGGCCAACTTCCGGATGCCGATCACCAGCAGGATGGCAGCCAATGCGTAAGTGAGGCCGAACGAGGCGCTCCACAGAAACGGCTTCAGATCGGTCATCATCAGCGGGATGAAGAGAAGAGCGGAAATGACGTACGCCCAGCGGTTGACCCGATGGAGGTAGAACGTCAGGGAAAACAGGGGAACGAAGAGCATGAGGATGTCGCCGTTGACAGCACTCAGCCGCTCACCTCTCACATCATCCCAGTGACCGGAAGTCTCATCCACGACCGCTATCATGAAGAAGATGAGGCACAATGCTGTCTCCACAGGCAATTCCTTGGGACAGCGGAGCAATTCACGCCATTTCTGCATTTTCATAGATCCAGTTGTTTGTAATATATTCAAGTTTCTCATTCGCTCAACTTCTTTGTAGTTGAGAAGATAAAGAAGTTATCGCTTCGCTCGTCCTACGGACAGTAGTTAAGCCATCACCTTGTTGTCAGAATGGTGTACCGCTTTGCATTTGGCTTTTGGTCCTTAACGTCCTTAAGGTCCTTAAAGTCCTTAAAGTCCTTACTCCAGAAAATCATTTGGAATATTTCTTAATCATGCTATAGGCACTATAGAGACCAAGTTCACCCGCTTTGCTGAGGTCGGCGATGCCCTCCTTGCGCTTATCGGAATGGATGAGGGCCAGCCCCCTGTTGAAATAAGCCTCTGCCAGGTTTTTGTTGAGGTCGATGGCACGGTTGTAATCCTCGATGGCCTTGGCGTAGTCGGCTTGTGCGAAATAGAGGTTTCCGCGGTCGTAATACACATAAGCATTCTGATCGTCGAGTTCGATGGCACGGTTGAAATCAGTCATGGCGCTGGCGCTCCTGATCTGGAAGTCAATACCCTTAGTGGCACTCACCTCATTGGTCATGGCCTGACAGACGCCTCGTTGCCAGAAGGCAAGGGGATCGTCGGGATCGATGCTCACAAAAGTGTTGAGGTCGTCGATCGCCTCTCCGTAGTTCTGCACCACGGTGTTGGCCACGGCACGCTGCAGCAGGAGTTTTTTCGTCTCCTCGTCTTTCTTCGATTTCCAGATCAGGGCCGTGAGGCTGTCGGTGAGTGCGAAGGCCTGCCGCGACTGCTCCACGGTCAGTGAACTGGGGTTGCAGTTGACATAGATCACATGCAGCGGTTTGCTCTTCTGGTTGAAGCGTTCCACCGACTTGTCAAACAGTTGATATGCCTTGAGGATATTGTTATACCTCATCAGCGAGAGGTGGTACATGGGCATGTAGTCGATTTCAAACTTCCGGTTCTGCACCTTTCCGCGGTAGACGCTCTCATATTCATGCTCCACCGCTTTCTCCTCATCCTCCACGACGATCTGGTTGTATTTGTCGAAGTCTATCTCACTCTTCTTACGGGTCAGGCGCGCCTGGTTCTTCGTCCACCGGGGCTGGATGCCGATATGCTTGTCCATCTGGGCCTTGAAGACCTTGAACTCATCGAGCTCGGCTTGGCTGGTCATGCCGAGCCGCCGGTAGCAGTCGGCCCTTCGATACAGTCCTGTCCAGAAATTCGGAAACTGCTCAAGTATCTTGGTATAATCTTTAATGGCCCCCCGGAGGTCGCCGGTCTTGTGGCGCAGTAGCGCACGGTTATAGATGGCCATGATGTTTTCGGGTTCCAGGCTGATCACATAGTCGAAATCATCGATAGCCCTGTTGTCGTCACCCACCTGCACGCGCAGCAGTCCTCTGTTGTAGTGGGCGAGGAAATTGTCGGGATCCAGTTCGAGGGCCATGTCATAATCGCCCATTGCCCCCCGGAGGTTGTTGATATTGAGCCTGACAAGTGCGCGGTTGACATAGCAGGCCACCATCTTGGGCTTGAGGTGGATGACCTTCCCGAGCTGTTCGTCGGCTTCCTTCCAGTTCTGGCGTGCCATGCTGATATTGGCCCGGGTGAGCCACGACTCCCAGTCATAGGGGTCGAGCTCCACGGCTCGGTCGAGCCATTTCGCCGCGGCGGTGGTGTCGTTCTGGATCAGGCACACCCCGGCCTTGACCGAGTAGGCCCTGGCATATTTGTTCCATTTCTGGATGATGGTGTCCAACTCGAGCTGTGCGCGGTCGTAGTCCTTCAGTTCGATACGGCACAACATGCGGTTGAACCAGTAGTTCTGCCCCGATGGGTCATCCTTCAACGCCCGGTCGTAGTCGGCGATGGCCTCCTCGTATTTCTTCTCCCGGATACGGCACAAGCCCCGGAGCTCATAGATCCCCGTGACATAGGGATTGAGGTTGATGGCCTCGGTGCAGTCGCTCTCGGCCCCCGCGAAATCGTCGAGGTAGTATTTGGCCACACCCCGGTAATACCAAGCCTCATAGACATAGGGCTTTGACGAGATGGCACGGTTGAAATGCTGGATGGCGAGCACATAGTCCTCATAATACAAAGCACTTCTGCCACTCATGATCAGTCTGTCGACATTGAACTGTGCAGACAGGGTGAGTGGCAGAAGTGCCAGGATGACTATGATGATTCGCCTCGGCATAAGCGGAGGAAAATGAGATTATCTCTTCAAGGCTGCCTTGGTGCGGTAGCCACAATGATAACGCCCCTGGAGCAGGGACTTCAGCTTGTTCTTGATCATCGTCTTGCGGAACGGTGAGATCCTGTCGACGAAGACCTTTCCGTCGAGATGGTCAAACTCATGCTGCATGACGCGGGCCAGATAACCTCCGACCCATTCCTCATGTGCCACCCGGTCAGCATCCTCATAGCGCACCTTGATTCTCGTGGGGCGTGTCACTTTCTCATGGATGCCGGGCAGACTCAGGCAGCCCTCCTCCATCGAGTCGGTCTGGCTGTCATCATACTCCAGGATATGGGGGTTGATGAAGGCCTTTTTGAACCCTTTGTACTCCGGCATATCGTCGGCCAGCACATCAAGGTCGATCACCACCACCCGGATGTCCTTGCCCACTTGCGGTGCGGCGAGACCGATACCCTCGGAGGCGGTGAGCGTCTCAAACATATCCTGGATAAAGCCAGGCAGGTCGGGGAAGTCGGCGGGGATGTCCTGTGCCACTTTCCGCAGCACGGTCTGGCCATAAATATAAATAGGTAATATCATGCTTTTCTCGATTCCAAATAACTCTGCAAAATAATCGTCGCGCTGATCTCGTCGACGAGTGCCTTGTCCTGACGGGCCTTCTTGCGCAGCCCGCCGTCGAGCATGGCCTGATGGGCCAGGACAGAGGTGAACCGCTCGTCGTAAAAGGTGACGGGGACGGACGGGAATTCCTTCTGGAATTTCCTGACGAATCCCTGCACCCTCGGCAAGTTCTCGCTGGGCTGCCCGTTGGTCTGGCGGGGCTCACCCACCACTATGCGCTCCACCTCCTCTTTCTGGAAGTAAGAGCGCAACCAATCGAAGAGCTGGTATGTAGCGACAGTCGCCAACCCGCCCGCAATGATTTGCAAGGGGTCGGTGACTGCCAGACCAGTTCGCTTCCTGCCGTAGTCTATCGACAATATTCTTCCCACTCAGGAATCAATATCCGTAATAGAGGAGCCAGGCGTCGGGATAGGTATTTCTCAGCTTCGTACGGCTCTGCACGGCACTTGCCTTGTCGGCGTAGGTGGAAGCCACCACGCGGTACATGTCACGGTTGGAGTTGTAAGCCAGCTGAGCGTCGTAGCCCTGTGAGCGCAGACGTGAGACGAGGCTCTCGGCATTCGACTTCACGGAGAAGGAGCCTACCACCACGCTGTAAGCCTTCAGACCGGAACCGCTCACCACGGTGAGGTTCTCCGACCTTACGGCCACGTTGTCGGTGTTTTCTGCTGAAGAGTTGTCGGTCACGGGAGTGTCGACGAACGGGGTCACCACTGGCGTATTGTCATAGTCAGTTTCTGTGGTGGTGACAGCGGCGTCTTGAGCCTTTGCCTTGTCATAAGCTTTCCTGTAAGCACTTTCCTTGCTTTTACAGCTGCTGAATGCCAGGACCACACACAATCCCGCGCATATTGCCCAATATTTTTTCATGTTCTGAAATGATTGATTAATGATGATTGATTTTACACAAATTCTATTTCAAGTGCGAAATTACACAAAATCAACCAAAAAAAGCGATTCTCGCTCTATAAAGTTTGTTAAATGGACAAAATACAACATTTTTAACAAAAAATGATGATTCAAAATTGGCTGATAAGAAAAGAATGAGTAAATTTGCTATCTGAAAAGACAATCATTATTTATTTTAACTTCAACGATCAAGATTATGAAACAGCTAAGCTACATTGGCGCATTCATCGGCGGAGCTCTTGCCGGTGCTGCCCTCGGTCTTCTGATGGCTCCCGAGAAGGGAACCGACACCCGCACACGCATCTCCGATGCCGTATCGGATTTCTGCAAGAAGCACAACCTCAACATTTCCCGCAAGGACATGGAAGACCTTGTGGACGATATCAAGGACGCCACAGTGAGTGAGGAGTAAGCATCATCATGCCCATGTTCTCCAACGATAACAACATTGAGACGATTGCCCAACTGGTGGAGTCGGCGAAGCGCTACCTCAATGTGCAGCAAGAGTATGTGAAGCTCGACATCATCGAGAAAGTGGTGCGGCTGGTCACTTTGGCCGCCATCACGCTGGTGGTGTTCCTGATTCTGTTGCTCATGCTCATCTACTTGTCGTTTGCCGCCGCCTACGCCATCTCACCCTGGGTGGGCACGGTATGGGCCTTTGTCATTATCGCTGGGGTATATCTCCTGCTGCTCATCCTCTTCCTGCGCAACCGCCGCAAATGGATCGAGAAGCCTCTCGTGAGTTTTCTTGCCGATTTATTACTCAACAAATGATACAGGATGGCCAACCAACCTTTGTTAAATTACAAGTCGCTTGATGACATACGTGCCCGCAAGGAGGCCTTGCGGCAAGAACTGCAGCGCGACAGTCTTTCTATGAAAACACAATGGAACAGCCTGTTCCACAAGCCGGAAGCCAAGACTCCTACCCGGCGAATGACTACCCTGATGACCACTGGCGCATCCGTATTCGACGGACTTATCCTGGCTTGGAAACTCTACAACCGCCTTGGTGGTGGAAAGCGCAAAACGACGAAAAAGAGGAAAGGACTGCTTGCCAGTCTGTTTTCCTGACGACATCCGACCTATAAACAAAAGACCAGAAGGGTGTGTCTTCCAGAAAGGCACATCCTTTTTTTAAAAATCTTAAAACGACGAGATATGAGAAAATGGATTGCCACCCTATCGTTTCTCTGCTGTGTGCTGACGCTGAGCGCACAGTCGTCACCCGCCGCCAAAAGCCGAGTGGCGGAGATCAAGGAGATGTACAGCCAAGTGGCGGAATCGAAGAAATACCGTAAAGAAACGGAACTGCCTCCCGACGAGATGGTGATCAAGAACGACTACATGGCCGCCGGAGCAGGTCCCATCCACGAGGAGTATCACTATTTCTACAGCGGCGACTTCGACGAGGACGCCGGCGCCGACCTCTACGAGGTCTTCTTCATCACCTACAAGTACAATGTGGGCAGTCTGAATTATTACGAGGAACTGCTGTTCGACGACGACGGCACGCTGGCCTTTTTCTTCCAGAAGCAAGATAGCAACGAGACCCGTTATTACTTCGACAAGGGTAAACTGGTGCACTCGCTGGTGAAGGGCGAGGAGTGCAGTTGGCGGGCCATCGACGACGAACTGCTGACCCTGCACCGCTATGCCAGCGACATGGTCACGTCGTTCGGACTGCTGATGAACAGGAATTACTGAGGCCCCGGGTCACACCTCGACCACCAGTCCGTCGTAGGCGAGCCTCACCGTATCGGGCAGCAAGGCACTGGTTTTCTCATGCAGGCCGATGTGATGCGAGAAATGGGTGAGGAAGGTGCGTCGCGCCCCCACCCTCTGGGCGAAGGCCACGGCATCGGCCAGCAGCTGATGGGAGTGGTGGGGTTTCTCGATCCTCAGTGCGTTCACCACGAGGGTTTCCACGCCCTTGAGATAAGCCATCTCACCTTCAGCGATGGTCTTCATGTCGGTGATATAAGCCAAGGAGCCGATCCTGAATCCCAGGATGGGCAATTTGCCGTGCATCACCTCGAAGGGAGTCACCTCCACGTCGCCGATTCTCAGCGGCTCATGCGGAAGGATCTCGTGGAGGTCGAGCAAAGGCACACCAGGATAAAGATGCTTGGCGAAACAATAAGGCATCGTGTGCCGCAGGGCATCCGCAGTGCCCGGGTCGGCGTAGATATTGACAGGGCCGAAGACACAGAAAGGCCGGATGTCGTCGATGCCCGCCACATGGTCATAATGGATATGGGTGAGCAGCACCGCATCGACCGGCCGGAAGTCGAAAGGCAGGATCTGCTGCCTGAAATCCGGTCCGCAGTCGATCAGGATACGCTGGGTGCCCGTCTCCAACAAGGCAGAGCACCGGAGTCTTTTGTCGCGGGGGTCTTGGCTGGTGCACACCTCGCATCGGCAACCGATGCTGGGCACCCCACCCGAAGTTCCTGTTCCGAGAAATGTCAGACGCATGGCCACAGCAACTTAAATGATGTTCACCTCCGAGGAGATCTCTATGCCGAAGCGCTCAAGCACGTCGGCCTTCACTGTCTCGCAGAGGCGCAGGATCTCATCCCCCGTGGCGCCGCCTTTGTTGACCAGCACCAGGGCCTGCTTGTCGTGCACGCCGGCACGCCCCAGCGTCTTCCCTTTCCAGCCACATTGCTCTATCAACCATCCCGCGGGGATTTTCTCATGCCTCTCGTCGACGGGGTAATGGGGCATATCGGGATAATCCTTCTGGATCTGGAGGAATTTCTCACGTGAGACGACGGGATTGACGAAGAAACTGCCCGCATTGCCTTCTATCTTCGGGTCGGGGAGTTTCGAGTCCCTGATACCGATCACGACCTCACGCAACTGTTGTGCGCTGGGCTTGGTGATACCGAGTTCCTCGAGCCGCTGGCGGATGTTTCCATAGTCTACGACGGGAGTGAAATTCTCCGAGAGCCTGTAAGTGACCGCCGTGATGAAATACTTGTTTTTCCATTCATGCTTGAAACGGCTGTCACGGTAACCGTAGCCGCAGTCTTTCTGGTCGATGTTCACCATGACGCCCGTCTCCATGTCGACGGCTTCCACATTCCAGATGGCATTCTTCACCTCAGCCCCATAGGCGCCGATGTTCTGAATGGCCGAAGCCCCCACTTCACCGGGGATGTGCGAGAGGTTCTCCAGGCCATACCATCCATGGTCGACGCAGAAGCTCACGATGTCGTCCCAAGTCTCGCCCGAACCGCATCTGAGCAGCACATGGCCATCCTCTGTCGTCGACTCCACCCCTTTGATGGCAGAGTGCAGCACGGTGCCCTCGAAGTCTCCTGTCAGCAGGAGATTGCTTCCGGCACCGATCATCAGTAGGGGCTTGTCTTCCTCGCTCAGGGAGCAGACGAAGGGAGTCACTTCCGACGCTTTCTCAAACTCGACGAAGCGGCGGCAGGTCACATCAATACCAAAGGTATTGTGATCCAAAAGGCTGTAATGTGTGAAATCCTTCATGGGCTGGTCAGTTGACAAGTTTCATCAGTTTCCATTTGCCATCCACTTTCTGGAAGGTCATCTCCGTCTCCAGACCATTGGCGATACCCCGGATGACAAACAGTTTCTGGTTGCTGTGCGTGTATTTCTGTCCGTAGATGACATTATAAATAAAGTCGGTAGGCAAGACCACCGGCTTGAAATCGGGCCACTGCTCAGGATGGAACTCCCCCTCGATCATGCTGAAGTCGTCATCCGGGTCGGGAAGGATCGTCTCCACCGGCTCGTTCATGCTCTGGATCTGGAAGAGGGAGTCGGAAGCGAATTTCTCGTAGAAATTGAGAAACGATTTGTTGGGGTTCTGATACATGGCATTGCGGCGGATCTGTGTCAGCATCCAGGCACCGTTCTCACGGTTGAAGACATGCTGCTCCACGGATTTCTCCCTGAGGTTGATCTTCTCGATCACCACGCTGTCGAGATTCGTGTCCTTCACCAACTCCAGCTGGCTCTCATCGTCGAAAATCAGCGTATAGAATTCCTGCTTTGAGAAAAAGCGCTCCATCTTCCAGTCTTTTTGCTGGATCTCGCTCTCACTGTCGCCATCCCATACGGGCAGCGGAAATTTCACACGCTCGTACTGCAATTTCTTGTTGGCCGTGAAATTGAAGAGGAAATCATCAAAAAGCTCATCTGCCGTCTTCGGCATGGGGGTGGCGGAGATCAGGCTGTCCATGGCGTCCTCCGGAATGGTGTCCACCATCACGGTGTCTGTGGTATCCGCTACAGCTACCGTATCTGCGGACACAGGATCCACGGCCTCAGGTTTCTTGTCCTTGCACCCTACCGTCATGCCAAGCATGAGACATGCCAGGCAGAAAAACATCGCACTTCTTCTCATAAAAACATGCTATGCCACATAAATCCACGATATTAGATGCAAAAGTACAACTTTATTTCGATATTTTTCCATATTTACCTGAAAAATATTACCTTTGCACGGATTATTAAAAACCAGCGAAATGTTACTTGATAAAATAGACGCACTTCTAAAAGAAGTGAAGCAACTGAAAGCAGCTAATGCTGAGGACCTTGAGGCACTGAGAGTGAAATACCTGAGCCGGAAAGGAGAAATCGCCGCCCTGATGGATGATTTCCGCACGGTGGCCGCCGATCAGAAGCGTGCGATAGGTATGAAAATCAACGAGTTGAAGCAGACCGCCACGGAGCGCATCAATGCCCTGCGCGACGAGCTTGCCACCGCCGATGCCTCTGACGAGGACCTCGACCTCACCCGCACGGCCTACCCTATCGGACTTGGCACACGCCATCCCATCTCCATCGTCACCAATGAGATCATCGACATCTTCTCACGCATGGGATTCACGCTGGCCGACGGCCCGGAGGTGGAGGACGACCTTCATGTGTTCACCAAGATGAACTTCACTGCCGATCATCCCGCCCGTGACATGCAGGACACCTTCTTCGTAGAGACCAACCCCGACGACGTGGCCAAGAACATCATCCTCCGCAGCCACACCAGTTCGGTGCAGGCACGCGTGATGGACACCACCCAACCGCCTATCCGTGTCATCTGCCCCGGCCGGGTCTACCGCAACGAGGCCATCACAGCACGCGCCCACTGTTTCTTCCACCAGATTGAGGGACTTTACATCGACAAGAACGTCTCTTTCACCGACCTGAAGCAAGTCTTGCTGACCTTCGCCCAGGAACTGTTCGGCGCCGACACGAAGATCCGCCTCCGTCCCAGTTTCTTCCCCTTCACTGAGCCCAGCGCCGAGATGGACATCTCGTGCCACATCTGCGGTGGTGTGGGTTGCGGTTTCTGCAAGCACACCGGATGGGTGGAGATCCTCGGCTGCGGCATGGTCGACCCCAACGTGCTGGAACTTTGCGGCATCGACAGCAAGGTCTACAGCGGTTATGCTTTCGGCGTGGGTGTGGAGCGCATCACCAACCTGAAATACAGGGTCAGCGACCTCCGCATGTTCTCGGAGAACGACACGAGGTTCCTCCGCGAGTTTGAATCAGCATTATAATCATAACAGCATCAAATTGTCAAGTGCCGTCCCTCCGGGGGCGGCACTTTTCTTATTCCGAATCCTTCTTGGCCAGCTGGAACTGGTAACGGTAGACGATGCAAGCCAGTCCGAGATAGGCGGCTGCCTGTATCCAGAGGTAACGGATCTCGGGGAGGATCTGGCTGAAACTGGCCCCCATGGAATTGATGCGGATATAGGCACGTACGCCGAAGGTGCTGGGGAAGAGCCAGGAGATGCCCTGCCAGTAGCTGGGAATGTTGTGCTGCGGCCACGAGATGCCCGTCATGAACAGCAAGGGCACAGAGATGAAGACCATGAGCAGCATGACATTCTCACGGTAGCGCACAAGGCACGACATGGCCAGGCCGAAGAAGATGCTGGCCATGGTGTAGGGCAGCAACATCAGCAGCAGCGTCCAACCGTCGGCAAGCTGCGGGAAAGAGAACATGCGGGGAACGGCCATCGAGAGATAGGCGGCAGCCACGGCACCGATCATGCCATAGCACAAGGCCTTGCCCCACACGATGCGGTAGGCGCCCCGATAGTGCGGGTCATCATCGGGTATGAGATGACCATTGCGATTTCGCTCACGTGTCGTACCGGCTGCCATGCCGATGCCGAGGGCCAGGGCCTGCTGCAGGATGATCATCAGCACGGCGGGCAACACGCAGGAGCCGTAGCCGCCCGAGGGATTAAACATCGTCACGCCTTCGACGAGCATGGGCTGTGCGGTGATGGCATCCTCGCGCTTGGAGAAATTGCCGGCCCTCTTGATCATCAGTCCTGCGCCGAGTCGTGTTGCCTCGACCACGGCCGTCTGATAGACCGCCTTGTAAGCCAGCATTAGCGACATGTCGCAATAGACGCTCACGGTGGCTTGCTCCCCACGGTTGATCCGTTCGGCGAAATCCGAGGGAATGAGGTAAATGCCCTTGACGAGTTGCCGGCTGACGAGCGAGCGTGCATCGTCGAGGTCCTCAGCGTAGTATTTCACCTGCACATCGGGCGTGGCGTCACAATCCTTGATAAACTGTCGCGAGAGCGAGGAATGCGACTGGTCAACCACCGCCACGGGAGTCTCGATCAATGTCTCATTATTATATATCCACGAGTAGAGCAACGGGTAGCCCAGCGGCACCAGGACGAGAAAGATCAGCACGCCCTCGTCCTTGAAGACCTGCGCCATCTCGTGCCGCCAAATGTAGAGCACGTCGCTGATGTGTTCTTTTATCTTAGGGAATATAGACATAGTTGATCATTGCGTTTTTGACTTTGGAGAGCACGAAGCAAGGCAGCAGCGCGAAACCCACGAGCGCCACGAAGTGGAACCAGACATCAATCACAGGGAATCCGTTGAGCACCGTGGCTTGATGGAGCATCCAGTAGTGGCGCAGGGGGAACAGCCACGACAAGGCCTGGAGAGGCGGGTCCATGCCTGCGATGGGAAACGCGGAGCCACACATCGACAGGCCAAGCACCGACCACAGCGAGCAGACACTCATCGACATTCGCATCGAGGGCATCAAACCGAAGGAGAAGATGCCGAAGCCGAGCGAACCGGCCACCTCCAGGAGGGTGAGCCGCACGATGCTCCATACACCGCCGAGATGCGGGAAATGGAGGACGTGGAAGATATAATACTGGTAGAGGAAAATCACGAGCAAAAACACCAAGGCGTGGATGATGAACTTGCCGATGATGGCCACCACGATGTTGCCGCCAGCACGGGCGATCCACTCCTTGCCCGTGTCAAACTTCAGTTCCATGCCAAGCGAATAGGCCGAGAGCAAGGCTATGAAGAGCATCAGGATGCCAGGCACGAAAGCAGTGGTCAGCGTATAGTTGTAGTTGCTCATGGGATTGGCGATCATGTGGGTGTCGATCGTCACGGGCTGCAGCATTGCCTTGATCTGCATGGGCGTTGCCCCCTTGGCGCTGAGCGTGGCCTGCCCCACGGCCGCCGAGCCGAGCACGCCGAGGGTCTTCAGGTCTTTCGAGGCCATCGCCCCCGCCGTCAGGCACGTCATCGTATAGTAATACGAGATGGTCGGCTGCCGTCCCGCCATGAGTTTGGCTGCCGTACCCTCGGGGATGTAGAGATAGGCGTAGACGAGTCCCTCCTGCATGGCATTGCGCGCCTCGGTCACGTTGGCGAAGCGGTAGACCACACGTGAGGTCTGCATGGCATCGAGGTTGCGGACGAGGCTTCGCGACGTGGCGCTGTTGTCTTGGTCCACCACGCCGATGGGCAAGTCCTGCGGGATTCCCTCGTCGAGCATGGTGGTGAAGAAAAGCACCACCAGCAGCGGGAACGCCACCATGCAGAAACCGTAGATGCGGTTTTTGAGCAGGATGCCAAGCTCACGCAGTGCGATGTCAAAGATTTGCGAAATCCATTTCATCCTTTAATCGTTTATCATGACCTTCCCCTCCCGGTGAGGGAGCGGGGTATGGGGCCATTATTTTCCCTTTTCAAGTATCACCGACATGCCGGGCCTGACATCATCGATTTTCTCCGTCGGACGTGCCTTCACCTCGAAAGTCTTCTGGTCGTACTGACCGCTGGCCTTGGTGGCCTTCCACGTGGCGAACGAGCCCTTGTCCTTCATCGAGGTGACCTTCATCTTCACCTCTTTGTCGATTGCCGGCACCCTGACGGTGATCTCCTGCCCCACCTTGATGTCCTTCAACTGGTCTTCACGGATATTGAACGTGGCCCACTGGTCGTCCATCATGGCTATCGACATGATGGGAGTGCCAGTGCCGACGAGTTCTCCGATTTTCGGATAGACATCGGTGACTTCACCCGCCATCTGTGCGATCTGCACCGTCTCGCGGGCATAGCCCCTCACCTCCTGCACGGCACCCCGGGCCTGACCTACCGTGGCAGAGGCGGCACGGCGCTCCTCGGCGCGCGCGCCATTCACGGCCATGTCATACTGACTCTTGGCAGCTTTCACCTGGGCCTGGGCTGACTTGTACATTGCCTCGGCCTCATCAAACTTCTGCGCCGAGACGACCTCTTCCTCGAAGAGCACTTTCACCCGGTTGTAGGATTTCTCAGCGATCTCAAGTCCGGCCTTTGCCTGTTCCAGGAGTTGTGCGGCGGCCTGCACCTGTTCCTTGCGGGCGCCATTCTGCGTCATTTGCTCGATGGCCGATGCGGCATCGACGGCGCTCCTGGCCTGCGCCATCTTCGCATCCACCTCGGGAGCCTCGATGATGGCCAGCGTGTCGCCCGCCTCCACGAGGTCGCCCTCCTTCACACGGAGCTGCAGGATACGTCCGGGCACTTTGCCCGAAACGCGGTACTCCTCGACCTCCATTTGGCCCTGTATCACATCCGGTTCACGGTCCAAGGCCAGGAAACCGATGAGTGCCACGATGAGAACTACTGTTGCGAAGCCGACGATGGCCAGCATGATGTTGCTATGTTGCTTTTTAGCTTTGTCTGTCATGATGTTGGAATGATTATTGGATTACGTGATAACGGTTCTTATTGAAGGGTGCCGAGGGCTTTTTGCAAGTCGATCTGTGATAGTTTCATGCCGATCTCAGCATCGATTTTCTGGGTCTGTGCCAGTTGCCATGCGGTCTGTGCCTCCATGACGGTGGTATACGACGCCGTGCCCTCTTTGAAAGCGAGGTTGGCCATGCGCAGGTTCTCGTCGGCGTGGGCGACATTCGACTGTGCCATCTCCAGTTTCTTCTGGGCCTCCTTCACCTTGAAGTTGCTCTGGTTCACCTGCAGCTCTATCAGTTCGCGGGCTTCTTCGAGTTCCATATTGGCCATGACGGTGGCCCCCTTCGCGGCGCGCACCTTGTACTTCACGTCGCCCCAGTTCCAGATGGGCACGCGCACCAGCACGCCGACGTTGAAGAACCCGCCAAACTTCTTCTCGAAGCCATTGAAGACATTGGGGTTCGACATGGTGTAGCCACCGGTGAGGAGCACCTGCGGCAGGTTGCCCGCTTTGAGCAGGTGGGTGGCCTCCTTGCTGAGGTCCACGGTGTTCTGCAGCACTTTCAGTTCCGGCCGGTTGTGTATGGCGTATGACGGGGCAGCAGCTGCCATCTGCTCATGCTCCATCAGGATCTCCTTGTTTTCCTCGTCGGCCAGGATAATTTCCTCATCCACCGGCAACCCGCACAGTTGGCAAAGCAGCATCTTCGACAGTGCCAATCCGTCGGACACCTGTGTCAAAGCCATCTCAGCCTCGTTGACCCTGACACCGACACTCAGGCCGTCGCCTTTGGTGGCCACGCCTTGGTCTATCATTTTCTGCACATCGCTCTTGAGTTTCTTCACCAGCGCGACATAGCTCTCAGCCAGTTTCTCCTTATGCCGCAGCGACACCACCTGCCAATAGGCTTGGTCTATGCCGTATAAAGTGCCCTGTCGCTTCATCTCCAAGGAGTTGGCTGCCATGGTCTCGTTGATTTCCGCTATCTTGTTGGCCGCGGTGATGGCCCCGCCCATATACACAGGCTGCGTCACGGTCACGGCACCTGCGAAAAGGTTGCGTGTGTCGGTGCGCAACGCATTCACCAGTCCGGCTCCGGATTGGTTGAGGACACCGGCAAACTGCGACATGTCCTGGGCGAGCTTCATCTGTACGGCCTCAGGCAACTGTGAAGTCAATGCCCCCAAGCCACCAGCCAGACCCGTCGCGACCGTTGTCCCGAGGTTTCTCAGTCCCTCCTTCTGCTCATCATTGAGCAGCGAGGCTTCCCTGCTCGTCCACACGTATCCACCCTCGGCGCTGATATGTGGGAGATACTTTGTCCGAGCCGACTGCCGCAGATTGGCACTCACTTCCTGTTGCATCTTCGCGATACCTATCTGCTTGTTGTTTCTCAGTGCCATCGCCCGGCAACTGTCGAGCGTCAGAAACCGTTGGGCGCTGCCCGTCATCGGCAACAGCACCAAAAGCCCAAGCATCACGACCCGTGTCATAGTCATCCTTTCAGGTATTACCATGTTCATTTTAGTTCTATGATTTGATCTTTAGAATTCATATCCGAGATTGATAAAGAGGTAAGGCTTCTTGGTGTGGTTGCTATACCCCAATGTGGCGCCGACGGGGCCGAACATCGTGTTGTAGTAATAGGCCACCTGAGCACCAAGGAGCGTATGGTTGTCCAGGAGTTCATCCACCTGGTCTGCCTGCTGGCCACCAGCCACCCGCAGGATGACGTAATTGTTGCTGGCGATGCGCTGCTGCGCCTGGAGCTGGGCCGCCACGAACTGGTGAGCGACATATTCCATGTTGCCGATTCCTGCGAACGGCATCTGCTGTTCGACATAGTGGCCGAACCATTCGCCGCCGATGGTGTTGCCGAAGACGGCCGGCACGACGGAGCCGAAGAGCAGGCGGCCATAGATCATGGGTTGCAGCGTGAAGCGGCCGCCGAAGGTGAACGACCTGCGCCAGTCGCCGCTGACCTCGCTCATGCCATACTTCTTGCCGAGCACGGTGCCATCGGCGGCACGGTTGTTGAGCTTGGCGAAATCATTGGTCACATAGGCATACTCCGACCTGAAGCGTGCGCCGCGTGTGGGGAAGTTCCAGTTGTCCTCGCTGTTATAGTTCAACCGTGCCCGGTAGCTGAAGAAATGCTCGTTCTTGAGCGTCACGCGCGGCGAGTCGTCAGCGCCGAGCTTGTTGCGGTAGTGCATGAAATCCCAGCGGAGTCCCAGTTGCAGGTTGAAATTCTTCAGGTTGAAGTTGATGGGAATCAGCTCACCTTGCGACTGATTGTAGAGGATATTGTAGGCGAGGTCGCCTTCCATATGGATGTCGACATTGTTGCGGCGGAACGTATAGCTTAGTTTGGGCCGGGTGAAACTGCGGGGGTGGGTGGTCAACTCGCCCCTGGCCATCAGGCGCTTGCCCAGGCGCAACGTGAGGTCGGCATTGACCGGCATCTCGCTCTTCAGCGGTGCGTCGAGACCCAGTTGCACGGTGGCATACTCCTCGGTATCGAAACGGAAACCGGCATGCAACTGCACCGTCTTGCGGTTGCCTGCCGAGAGGACGACACGCACGCCGTCATCTTCGGGCATCAGCCTGCATTCCGCGGTCTGATAGAACAGGTCCACGCGCATGGTCGTGGTCAGTTGCTGTTCCATATAGGCATCGATGCTGTCCATCTTGTTGAGATGGTATTTCTGCCGGATGAAGCGCTCATCCTGTGGTGTCATGTTCACAAACGAGAAGCCCTTGACACGTTGTTTCTCTGTCAGCACCTTCGGGCGCAGCGGATGCAGGATGGTGGGACGATACGACTCATCGATGCCGATCAATTGCTTGAGGGCGATGATGTCGTCCCAGTGGCGCATGGCTTCTTCCTCGCCGCGGCGGATGAGGGTGTCGATGGCGGCATGAGTGAAACTGGCCGAGCCGTATCCTTTGGTATCCACCTTCAGGTGCAGGTCGGTGATGGCAAGATTCTCCTCATACTTGTTCTTGCAGTTGACATCCACGATCTGGCTGATGATGCTCATGGTACTGCCCATGTCCTCGGCCACCTTCGGGGTGCCCTGTACCGTGACGCCGATGATGACTTCGGCCCCCATCTCCCGGGCGATGTCGGCGGGGTAGTTGTTCTTCAGTCCGCCGTCCACCAGCACCTTGTCTCCGATTCTCACTGGTGAGAACGCCGCGGGTATCGCCATCGAGGCGCGCATGGCCTGGGGCAGCCTTCCACTGTGGAAGTCCACCTCCGAATTGTCGATGATATTCGTCGCCACGCAAGCGAATGGGATGGGCAGGTCTTTCGTGAAGTCGATGGAGTCGGTATAACCTACGCAGAGCTGCTGAAACAGTTCGGCGAGGTTCTTGCCCTTGATGAGTCCCCCGGCATTCATGTCACGCTTGCCGATGGTCATGCCTGTGTTGAAGAAATAGGTATTCTGCTTGCGCCGGTCGCTGAGGGTCTGGGTTTTCAGGTTCTCACGGTCGCTGATCACGAAGCCCCAGTCTTGCACGCGCACCATCGAGTCGAGGGCGCTGGCGTTGTAGCCTATGGCGTAGAGGCCGCCGATGATGCTGCCCATCGACGTGCCGGTGATGATATCAATGGGGATGCCGGCTTTCTCGAGCACTTTCAGCGCTCCGATGTGCCCCATGCCTTTCGCACCACCGCCGCTGAGCACGACGGCGACTTTCTTCCGGGTCACTGCCGTGCTGTCATTGTGAGCGCTTGCCGCGCCAAACAGCATCAGCGCGACCAATGTCATGACGACCTTCTTCATGCCTGCTTCAACGGTAGGATTACACATCACGGCTCTCACACGCCTTCTCATTGATGTTTTGGTTTCAGCGCACAACGGTCTTCTTGCCGTTGATGATGTAAATGCCTTTCACGGGATGAGAAACCCGCCTGCCTTGGAGGTCAAACACTTGGTTCGTCGTATGGGCCGTCACCGGGATCTCCTCCACGCCGTTCACGTCATCGGAAAGGATGAGATAGTCGGTCGTGGTTCTCTGCTTGTAGGAATCCTCCAGATAGAAAAAGCCCTGATTAGGATAGAGGAATGTCTCCTCGGTCGCTTTCAGACAAGGTTTGCCGCCCTCCATATCAAGCACATAGTAATGGGTATCAGGCTCCTCCAAAGTGCGGCCAAGGAGGAATCCATGTTTGTTGGTGGCAGCCTGCAACGCATTGTTCTCGATCACACTGCCGCCGTCATCCTCCAGCATCTCCAGTTTGTTCGAAGCGGCTTCCTTGGCATTGAGTCTCAGGATGACCGGTGTGAGGGCGGGGATGACATCCGACTTGACCTCACTCCATTTCACTTCCGACTTGTCCACGTCGACCACGTCTTCCACGATATAGGCTTTCATGCCTTCAGCCAGACGGTAGGGGAAGCCCATCGTGAACGCAGCATACCATGCGCCGTCGGCGGCTTGCATCTGGCCTTCCACACCGAAATAGCGGTCATTGGTGTCGACAGGCACGAAAGTCCACACATCATTGGCACCCTCTTTCTGGTAATCCTGGGAATTGGCGAAGCCGAACTGTGTGCCGTAGTCTTCCGACTCGATCTCCCTGAAATAGAAATAATCGGCGAAGCGGAGATGGGCGATCATACTGTTGATCATGGGCTTCAGTTCTTCCCTTCCCTCAAGGAAAGGTTCTACCATTTGCTGCAACCGGCCACGGAAAGCCGACATGTAACTGTTGACCTTATTGGTGAAATATTCCGTGAAGTCACCGGCGTCGAGCGGAAAGGCGGGCGAATGGAAATAGACATAGTAGCCACCTTCGGTCTCGGCGTAATACATGTTGGTGTCCATCCTGTCGATGTAGTTCTGGAAATCCTCGTAGGTATACCGGCTCATGTAGCTCACCAGCAAGTTGCCCATGGCTCCTGTGTAACTGGCCTTCACCACATTGATCATCTCCTCGCGGAGCGCGTAGTAGTATTCCTCGGAGAAAGCCTGTTTGAGGATAACCTTCATCATGGGCACGAGGTCGTTGACCACGTCAGTGCCCTGTGCGCGCAACTGCTTCACCTGATTGTCGCCGAACTCCATATAAGCCACGGTGCCCGGCTGTGAGCAAGCCTCGTCCTCCGTCACATTGGGGGCAAAAACATATTTGTAAGGCAGATTGGCCACATGGCCCGTCGCCACATTCTTCAATCGGTTATAGCCGGTGGTCTGGGCTTGGAGGCCGTTGGCACCCATCGTCAGCACTAAAGTCAATAAAAAGACACAGATTTTTCTCATTTTTAACTGATTTTACTTGACATTAATTTTGCAAAGTTAGGCATTTTCCGAGAATGTCCACCTTGTTTATGAAAAATTAACTGTTTGAACAACGAACGCAATTACTCTTCACCCCACTTTCCCTTCTTATGATTATCGGGATTTGTCGCCGTTCATCAGGTTTGTCGTCGTTCACTTCGTTCGGGCGGATTTGCAATCCGACCGCATTGAATGTAAGCATTTGCAATGCGCTTTTAGCGGATTAAAAATCCTGATACTCAGACCATCGGGATTCTTGGACAAGCCACGCGTCACCCTATAGGTGCCGAGCGACAAATCCAGATGAAACGAGGTTGTCGTCGTTCACTTCGTTCGGGCGGATTTGCAATCCGCCCGCATTGAATGTAAGCATTTGTAATGCGCTTTTAGCGGATTAAAAATCCTGATATTCAGAGCATCGGGATTACAAATCCCGATGAACGGCGACAAATCCCGATGAACGGCGGCAAATCCCGATGAACGGCGACAAATCCCGATGAACGGCGGCAAATCCCGATGAACGGCGGCAAATCCCGATGAACGGCGACAAATCCCGATGAATGGCGACAAATCCCGATGAATGGTATGCCGAGCGGACCATGTATTGAGAAAACCACTCTCTCAAATAAAAATAATCTCCAAAAGAAGTGATTTCCTCATATATTATTCGTACGATTTGCATCGTAGATGTTTACATTCCGACCGACATGTCTGCCATGTGTCGTCACGTCGGCTTGGCCTGCATGTATGCAGGTGGGCGCAGACCATCAGCACATTATCTACAAGATAAAACATTTTTAGACGTTTCATTAACATGATCAACAAGACTCCAACTATAGTAAAAAAGGCAGAAAAAAACTCAACAATGAAGAAACTGTTATTTTTCCTCTTGGTGCTCACAGGCATGGTGCAAAAGGCATGGGCAGACACCACCGTCACGACGGAGAGCGATCTGAAAAGTGCCGTGCAGACCAGCCAGACGGTGACGCTCGGCCAGGACATCACGCTGACGACCACCGGGCGATTGGATATCAACGGCACGACCGTGACTCTCAACCTCAACGGCCACACGCTCAAGCGCCAGATGGCAGCTGCCGACGCGGGCGGGCAGGTCATCGCCGTGATGAACATCAGCGCCTTCAAGCTGAACTTCGGCGATGACGAGAGCACAGGTATAACAACAACGAATTACACCAATCCAAGCGATGCTTGGTACACGATAGACGGCCAGCTCCTGAACGGGAAGCCCACACAGAAGGGAATATACATCAATAACGGGAAAAAAGTCGTGATCTCCCTCAAGCCATAGAGACGTCGCATTGCGGCGTCTTTACGGCGTCTCTGCACTCTTACCGTCCGATTCCTGTTTCCAACTCAGCTATTGTGTGTGAATGGATGCAAAAGCAAGTTTTCTTGAGCAATGCGCTCCTTTTTCAAAAAAAAGACTATCTTTGCAGTTGGAAATAAAAACTGGCGTCATGGGTGTTTATATCAACGTTGGGAATGAGGGATTCCGCTCCTCTCGCAAATGGGAATATATCGATAAGACAGGGCTCATTGCCGTGGTCAACGACACGCTTTTCTCTGAATGGCGTTTCAGCTGCGTCACCCGATGCCGCCGCTTCGGCAAGTCGATGGCGGCCAAGATGCTCTGTGCCTACTACGACCACTCATGCGACTCACGCAGCCTCTTCGCCGACCTTGAGATAGCCAACCGCCCGTCGTTTGAGGAGCATCTCAACAAATACCCCGTCATCTTTCTCGACATCTCCGACTTTGTCACGAGATTTAAGGACGACACAATCATAGAACATCTCGATGAGGAACTACGTGCCGATATCCATGAAGCATACCCCGACATCCCCCAGCAAGAGGGTGACGACTTGATGGCTCTCTTGATACGCATTGCTGCTGCCACGGGCGAGCGCTTCATCTTCATCATCGATGAGTGGGACGCCATCTGCCGGGAATTCACTCCGCACACCTCGGCCATGGACCGCTACGTCAACTGGCTGCGGCGCATGTTCAAGGGAGGTAACACTGCGAAGGTATTCGCTGGCGTATACCTTACAGGAATCCTTCCTATTAAAAAATACAAGACGGAGTCGGCCATGAACAACTTCCAAGAATATTCGATGGCATCGCCAGGTAAGATGGCGCGTTATTTCGGCTTCACCAAAGACGAGGTGCACGCACTGGCTGAGCGTCACGGCATGGACTTCGACGACCTGGAGAAATGGTATGATGGCTACCAGATAGGCAGCGAACTGTCGATGTTCAATCCCAACTCGGTGATGAGGGCGATTGACAATGAGAGATGCAGAAGCTACTGGGCTACGACGGGTGCCTTCGATGCCGTGGCCAATTATATCCAAATGAACTATGAAGGCCTGAAGGACGACATCATACGGATGTTGGCGGGAGGTCGGGTGAATGTGAACACATCCAAATTTCAGAATGACATGTCTGCCGTTCGCAGCCGTGACGACGTGCTCACTGTTCTGATTCACTTAGGTTATCTGTCATTCGACTGGGATGAAGAGAAATGCTACATACCAAACTACGAAGTGGCTGGTGAGATGCGCAATGCTGTGGAGGAGACAAACTGGACAAGAGTCATCCATGCCCTGGAGCAGTCGAAGCAACTGCTGCAAGCCACCCTCGAGGGCGACTGCGAGGCGGTGGCACGTGGCGTGGATGCCGCTCATGATGAGAATACGAGCATCCTCTCCTACAACAACGAGAACTCCCTGGCCTGCGTGCTCTCCATAGCCTATTACTATGCCCGCAACGACTATGTCATCCACCGCGAGCTGGCTTCTGGCAAGGGTTTTGCTGATCTCGTACTCATCCCTCGCAAGAATGTGGACTCGCCGGCCATCATCTTAGAGTTGAAATACAACCGAGATGCCGAGGGTGCCATAGCGCAGATTCACCGCAAGCAGTATCCTGCCAAGGTGGCACAATACACCAACAACCTCCTGCTCGTGGGCATCAACTACGACCGCCAGGCCAAGACGCATGAATGCCGCTTGGAGTGGATGAATGGTGTAGAATGAACCACAGAGGAAACCTTGTGCCTTGTTTTAGCTTGCTACACTTTATACATAAAGATGTATTTTATTTGTACTATGCTTTGTGGTATTTTGGGGATGTTACCAATCGGCCAACAAGGGGCGCAGCCCTGGCTGTTAGTACTACGGCCTTTCAGACCGTACATTCACTTGTGAAACTTAATTATATTGACTTTATATTGTGATAAAAACGTTTTTCTTTTGGCGATGAAACGAATCCAGATTACTCTTGCCGCGTTGGTTGTAGCTTCTGCTATCCACGCAGGAACAATCACCGTAACCGTCAGCGACACCCGTTGTCAGACGATAACAGGTTTTGGTGCAGCGTGTTGTGACGGTGCCATGTGCCCTTTCGGCAATGACACAGCACCTGTCAAACTACTCTATGGTCCCCAATCTGAGATTGGGCTGAACATCATGCGTATGGAAATCTCACCCAACTTTATTGGAGATGTTGTCGTACCTGAATGGAATTACTGGGACTCCCCTTATGACTGGAAAGGGTCGCTGCCATCGGCAAAGATCGTGAAGCAGCGCGGTGGCATCGTGTTCGGCACGCCTTGGTCTCCTCCAGGTGAGTACAAGACCAACGGTACGGCACAGGGCGGCAACGCTGAGGACCAAGGGTATCAGCGCGGCGAACTGCGTGCTGACTGCTATGATAAGTTCTTCCCCTGGCTCAACACTTTCTTGGAGTATATGAAGAACAACGGTGTGGATGTGGATGCCGTCTCCGTTCAGAACGAGCCCGACTGGTGGGTCAACTACTCTGGTTGTCTTTACACCCCCCAGCAGCAGCTCAACCTGGTGAAGAACTACGCCCATATGCTCGACCGGGAGAAATATAATGGCGTGCGCCTGATCAGTGCCGAACCATTAGGTTTCAACCCCGAATATTCCAATATGCTTCTGAACGACGCAGTGGCACGTGACCAAGTCGACATCATTGCGGGTCATATCTACGGACATCCGCCATTGGGCGACCTGAAGAATGCGGCCACCCTGGCCGCCAAATACGGCAAGGAGGTGTGGATGACGGAACATTCTGTGACCGACAATATCGACCACCTGCCCAACTGGCACGAGCAGCTGATCTTCGCCGAGGAACTCAATGAGTGTATGCTGGCGGGGTGCACAGGCTACATCTATTGGTATATGCGCGCCCACTGGGCTTTCGTGGGTACGGGTGAGTCGAAATACAATCCTGGCAACACCAAGAACAAGTTGTTGCCTCGCGCTTACGTCATGTCACACTTCTCCAAACATGTCACGGGTTCCACACGCCTCAGCACCACATCAAGCGTCAACACCGGCACCAACTCCGCTTTCGAGACCTCTGCCTATATCAAAGGCGACTCTCTCATCGTCATGGCCATCGACACCACCAAGTACGCCCATGATCTGAAACTGAAACTGCCTGTCAAGGTAAAAAGCGGTGTTCATCTGCTGTCGACATCCAACGAGTCGCTCTGCAAGGAGTCGCCGATTACGATTGACGAGCCTGTGCAGGAACTGACCGTCAGTTTGCCTGAGAGGAGTTTCAACACCTATATCTTTATGATCGACCGTGACGAGACAGGCATCCATCAGGCACAAACCACTCACGCCGTATCGTCGAAGAGCAAGTTCTATGATCTTCAGGGACGACCGATGACTACCCCCCATGGACTCTGCATCGAGCAACGGCCAGACGGATCGTCCAAAATCGTCTATATCAACCATTCAAGATGAATCACGGATGGCCTGAGTTATCCTATGATCACCAAACGTTTTGCAACATAATAATGAGAACCTTCTATCCATGAGATTACAAATAAACTTTGAAGAAATCCGGCGAATGGTAGCGGAGAAATACCATTTTGACATGGTGATGAAATACGTGAACACACAGACAGTGGGTATCGGAACAGCCCTCAAACTGGGGCCGTTTTCCAAAGATGTCACCGTTAATGTCAAGGTGGAACGGGCGGAAGGCGGCAAACTCATCTTAGGCTATAACCCCGCGATGGGCGTCGACTTGGCCGTGAAAGGCATCCTGGCCCTGCTGAAAAGCCAGTCGGCGCAATATGGCCAGATCGTGGAGAGCGGCAGCAACAACACGGTTGTCATCCACCTCGACCACATCGAAGCCATGAGGGAACTGCTGCATGTCCTTGACCTGAAAGGTATCTCTTTCGTGGAACAGGGCCTTCTGATGGATGCAGCCATCAAATCCCTTGGCAAATAAGCACAACAGCTTCACGCAATAACCCAATGTAGAGGGAGGAAGTGTCAATAGGCGTGCTGGTTTTGTCGTGCTGCTGCGACAGATTATGAGAGCGTGTTTTCAGCTGGTACAAGAAGTCGTCGAAGCCGCGGGTGCGGGAGCCGTTGAGCACGTCCTCAGGAGAGAAGGCCACGTACCCGGAGCCCGATCCGCGGGTCATGTTATCCGTCTTCACGTAGAAGGCCATGGGGTGGATATTTGTTTTTATTTTAATTGTTCGTATTTGGATTATTGGGATTCTCTGGATTATTTTATCATTGATGATGAATCGGGGGTGTTGTCCTGCCCTTTTGCTGTTCAGTAAGGGCAGCTGACTGATAGGGGGAAGCATGATTTTTAGTTGAAAATGTTGTCAGTTTGTACCTTTCCGTCGGGATTTCCAAGAGAATGTCACACGAAAATTTTTCCGATGGAATTACGAAAATGACATGTCACACCTCGAAATGTGACGTATCTTTGCAGTCAAATCCACAAATGTATGACGACACGACACGATTCGCAGCGCGACAACCAAGTGAGAGACTTCCTGCTCTCCATCGCCGACAGTGAGGGACGGCTCTCATGCAGCACCTATGCCATCGCCTGCCAACTGGGACTACACCGGCAGACCGTCTCCCGGATTCTGACACGCCTTGCCAGAAAAGGGTTCGTCGCCCTTGCCGGTCATGCCTGTACCCCGGAGCGGGTATGGAACAGTGCGACACACCCGACAGCTGTGGCGATCATGCCAACGGCATACCTGGCAGAAGCCACGACAGTGACCGGCCACCCGACCGCCTGGACCGTCACATGCACCTCGCCCGGCATGACCGGCGGCACGGCAGGAACCGCCGGGAATGAGACGCCCACCACCCTTACCGTGACGCTTGGTGTGACACAACACGTCACAGCAAAAGAAACAAAACCAAAGAAAGAAGAACATCCCCCTGCACCCCCTGAAGAAGAAATAAAACAAAAAAAAGAAAAAAACACCCCCACCCCGCACCCGCGCGAGAGAAGAGCGACGGAAAAAGCACATCTCGAAGAGCGACGCCAGCATTTCATCGACACGCTCCAGGATTACGAGGACCTCTACGGCGAGGAAATGATCAGCCAGTTTGCTGACTACTGGACAGAGCCCAACCGTCAAGGCACCCGGATGCGCTTCGAACTACAACAGACCTGGTGCACGCCACGCCGGCTCGCCCGATGGGCCAGAAACGACTACGCATTCATCCCTTCCACCTCCGCCAATCCCTATTCCACATTCCACCACAACCCCCAAACCACATCCAACCATGACCGCCATGACAAGTATCACATCCCTTACCACCGCCCCACTTCAGCAGATTTCATCCGCGATGCCCAAGAGTACGCCATTGCCCAGACCGAACAGTTTGTCAGAGAAGCAGAGGAGCGACGGGGAGGCCTTCCTCCGCATCTTCCCTTCTGAGCGCGAGGTGCTCGCCTACTTCGCACCAGCGAAATGGACCGCCGCCGTGGCCAACGCCAAGCAGTGCTCCGCCTTTCCACAGATGACCCTCCAACTGCTCGACCTCACCTACAGTCCGGGCCTTGCGGCACGTCTCGTGGAGAACAACATCCGCGGCCTCTTCTCCCTGGCACGGCCCACGGAACCCATCAACGACGACGCCGTCGGCCAGACCGCCCAACTCTTCGTCGCCAGATACGCCACCGAATTGTCGGTCTTCTCCGCCCTGCTCTATTTCGCCCGATACCTCACCGACTACAAAGCCTCCTATGCACAGTTCGACCTCGTCGACGTGCTCCGCCAGTGCGGAAAGCAGTTCCTGCCCCAATGGCGTGCGCTCCTCGACAGGCAGGAACGGCAGGCCCATGACGACGAGACACGCAAGGAGGTGGGCAAGGCCGCCCTCCTCCGCTACCTGCGCAAGGAGTATGTCGAGCGTGGCATAGATGTACGCACCGCCCCCCTCGTGTCCCGGGGATTTGTCAGCGAGGCCCTACTGCAACAGATCCAACCATGAGTGTGTGTGACACAATTTGGGAACAGTTAACCCACTCACCTTTGGCATAACTGCTGATAGTCAGTGGGTTTACTTTTCTTTTATCAATCTTGATAAGATATTGAATCCAATTTATAGCCAAGGCACATTATAATCATTGTCAGCCTCGTCCGCAACAAAGAAGTTGTCAGGAGGCAAGATGATTTTTGCTTTTGCTAATCTTTCAAGATAGTCACTGCGAATACTTATATTTTCTATTTCTTCTCTTCTGGCTTTACTCATAGACAGGAACTCATCCTCTATTTCCAAACCAAGATATTTCCTACCAAGCAAGTTGGCTGCAATTCCTGTTGTCGCACTTCCATTGAAAGGGTCAAGAATCCATGCCCCTGGTTGAGTACTTGCTTGAATCAATCTTGCCAAAACTCCAAGTGGTTTTTGTGTCGGATGCTTGCCGCATGACTTCTCCCAACGACCAATGGCTGGTAACTGCCACACATCTGTCATTTGTTTGTTTCCATTAAGTTGCTTCATCAAATCATAATTGTAGTAGTGAGCAACCTTTTGCGACTTCCTTGCCCAGATGATGAACTCAGTCGAATATGTAAAATAACGACATGAGATATTTGGTGGTGGATTGGTTTTGGCCCATGTTATCACGTTCAATATTTTGAAGCCCAACTTCAGAAGTTGCTGCTGAACACTGAAAATATTATGATGCGTTCCTGAAATCCATATAGTTGCATTGTCCTTCATGTGGTCTCTGCAAGCAGAAAGCCACTTCAGATTAAATGCATCCATTTCTTCTGGAGTTGTGGGCTTGTCCCATTCTCCCTTATCCACACAAACGACTTGACCACTTTGATATGATATGCCACCACTAGACAAAAAGTATGGAGGATCTGCAAAGACCATGTCGAACTTTGCGTCGATCAGGGGCAGAAGTTCCATGCAGTCGCCATGGTACAACGTGAAATCGCCTGCTGCTGACTGGAAACACGGCACTGCAACATTGTGGTTTACGTCTACGTTAAGGTAACAGATGTCGGAACTGTCGAGTACTATCCTTTCATCACGATACTGTCTGCGCACCTGCTCCTCGGCATTTTTTACCGACGAGGCTTCAACGTTGATTGTGCGCGAAAGGGTCTCTGTTATCGTGACTTCATACTTCATCTGCAACCGCAATTTTCGGCTGCAAAAGTAAGATCAAAAATCGAGAAAAAACTGATTAGATCAATGTTTAACTTTCGTGATCAAAAAAGATCATTTCTGACAATCACCACAGGTTTCCTTCAATCTTTTTCAGACCTTCATATAAGTTAACTACTTGCTCGTAATTCAAAAATTTAACCCGTCCCTCTATTGAAGAAAACATTGAAACGTGCAGCTTGTCTTCATATTCCCTCTTTCGGTTAGCATCAGCAACAATGTAGAAGCCTGAATTAAAGTCTTGAAGTTCATAGAATTTTGACAGCGAGTTCTTAATGTCTGTTGTATGTTCCACTTCGTAAAAATCAGATGGCATGTGACGTTCATTGAACCAAATGACATCAACCGTACGAGCTTTTCTCTTTATATCGTCATATGTAAAGTCTGGCAAATCTGTTGTGTCCGTTATTTCTCCGAGTTTCCTATCGATAAACAGCCTGTTTTGGTCTTGGGCAGGTATATAGGTGGTCATGCGGCGGTACTTTCCAATCTCTACAAGTAAGCCCTGATAGTAACCATGAGAAAATACTTCTTCGCTTTTCTTGTTGCCGGGTTTCAACTCAAATTTTCGCATCACCTCGTCTCGGCATTCTTCCAATGCCCACAGGCCTGGCTGAATCTTGAAGATGTCGGGTGATTTCTGAACTATGCGGCGAATGGACTCTTGTGGCGTTTTTGTTGCCCAAGCCGAAGTATCAACTATTTGATACAAATTGCCTAGTGTTGCATATCCACCTTGTTGCCGTAGAGTGTCTATGACTTGTTGAGTCTGTGTGTACTTTTTCCCCTTCATAACAGTTTACTTCAACAATTTTCTACCTTCATTGTCTTCCAACACTTGCATTTGCTGGATGGCTATCTGATTGAGCTTTACAAGTCGTTCACCCTGTGGCATACCGTCGTTGATGAGCACAGCATTGATGTTCTCCATATTCGAGAGGCAGATAAGCTCGTTGATAGTGGCATAATCACGTATATTGCCTTTCAACTCAGGATTAG
>ODAI013880217.1_pt1 | contig 30090 bp, 20 predicted proteins | sample 1539321 | NCBI WGS metagenome assembly ODAI01 (sample SAMN02144231, study PRJEB22623) | gut metagenome | biome: sheep rumen | host: Ovis aries | place: New Zealand
AACTCGATCCTAAGTTCGTGGGCAACGCCCGTGTGGAGTATGATCAGAAGAAAGCCTTCGAGGGTGCCGACTTCATCTACGCCAAGAACTGGTCGAACCCTGGTGTAACCAATCCTGCCGACTATGGTAAGATCACCTCGAAGGACATGTCGTGGACGGTTGATACCGAGCACATGTCGTGGACGAACAACGGTAAGTTCATGCACTGCCTGCCCGTGCGACGCAACCTCATCGTGACGGATGACGTCATCGAGTCGGCTAATTCCCTCGTCATACCAGAGGCCGCCAACCGCGAGATATCCTGTTCCGTTGTCATCAAGCGCATGCTTGAGGCTCTGTAGATTCGCGCGCACCACGGACGGGCTCACACCGATATGGCACATAGAATGGTTAAAAGGTTAAAATAATTGGAAAATGTTTGGCAGTTCCAAGAATTAGCACTATCTTTGCATCCGCAATGGGCGAAAGCCCTTGCAGAGAGGCAGCCGCAATGGTGGAATTGGTAGACACGAGGGACTTAAAATCCCTTGACCCGAAACGGTCGTGCGGGTTCGAGTCCCGCTCGCGGCACCGCAGCAATGGAGCGAGCTTACTGCCCGCTCGTTGTTTTATATACGAAGAAAAACAAACTAATGACTCAAGATATGAAGAAAAGTAACTATCTCCTCCTGTCAATAGCATCCGCGATGCTTTTCACTTCCTGTTCGAAACTGGGAGCCCTCTCGGCAGACAATTTCACTGTAACCCCCAATCCGCTTGAGACTCAGGCAGGAACAGTACCCGCAACCATCAATGGCCACTTCCCTGAGAAGTACATGAAGAAGAAGGCCGTAGTGACCGTCATTCCCGAACTGCGCTATTCGAACGGACAGATCGTTCAGGGCAACAGCGCCACCTTCCAAGGTGAGAGCGTGCTGGGTAACGACCAGACCATCAACTACAAGATGGGCGGTAACTACACGATGAAGACCAACTTCGCCTATGCTGACGACAACAAGGCAGAGATGTATCTGACCTTCAATGCACGTATCGGTAACAAGCAGATGAAGGTACCCGAGGTGAAGGTGGCCGATGGTATCATCGCCACTTCGGAACTCTATAAGCGCACCATCACATCGGCTCAGGCTGCCATCGCTCCTGATGCCTACCAGCGCATCACGAAGAAGAAGCAGGAGGCCAACATCAAGTTCCTCATCCAGCAGGCCAACCTGCGCAAGAGCGAGCTGAAAAACAACTCCGTTCAGGAGTTCGTAAGGATGCTCAAGCAGATCAACGACGATCACGAGCGCCTGGCCCTCGACAATGTGGAAGTATCAGCCTACGCTTCGCCAGACGGTGGTTTCAGCATCAACGACAAGCTGGCCAACGAGCGTCAGAAGGTTTCGGAGCAATATGTGAACAAGGAGCTGAAGAAGATTAAGATGGATGCCCCCGTCGATGCCAAGTACACGGCTCAGGACTGGGAGGGATTCCAGGAACTGGTGAAGACCAGCAACATCCAGGACAAGGACATCATCCTGCGCGTGCTCTCAATGTATAAGGATCCGCAGGAGCGCGAGCAGCAGATCAAGAACATCTCATCAGCCTTCCGCGAACTGGCTGACGGTATCCTGCCACAGCTGCGCCGTTCGCGACTGACCATCAACTATGAGACCATCGGTCGCAGCGACGAGCAGATTCTCGCCCAGTTGAAAGAGGATGCCACCAAGCTGAGCATCGAGGAAATCCTCTATGGTGCTGCCCTGAAGGACAATGCCGACGAGGCTGAGGATATCTACAAAGTGGCCACGAAGGTCTATCCCAATGACTACCGTGCACTGAACAACATCGCCACCATCGAATATGCTAAGGGCAACTATGATACAGCCCGTGAGTATCTGCAGAAAGCCAAGGGGCTGGCTGAGGCAAATGCCAACCTGGGACTGCTGGCCCTGAAGAACGGCGACGTGGCAACAGCAGAGCAGCTGATTGCCAGCGCTACAGGAGCCAACGGCCTTGCAGAGGTGATGGGCAACCTGAACCTCGCCAAAGGAAACTACGCACAGGCTGAGCAGGACTTCGGAGAGATCTACAGCAACAGTGCCGCCCTGGCCCAGATTCTGAACAAGAACTATGCCACCGCAGCCACCACACTGAAGTACGTGAAGAATCCTGATGCCACCACAGCCTACCTGAAGGCACTGCTGAATGCCCGCCAGGGTAACACCAGCGATGCCAAGGCAGCCGTGAGCGAGGCCATCAGCAAGGATCCCTCTCTGGCCAAATATGCAGAGAACGATCTTGAACTGAAGAAGTAAGACGTGAGAGAGAGAACTCATAGAAACAACCATCTGTCGCGGGTAGCACTGACGCTGCCCGCGATAATGGCTTTTATCTGCCTCATCTTCACTGTTTCGTGCAGTCAGAGCAACGACTATTTCAAGATTGAAGGCAGGTTCCGTGGGATGAACCAGGGCGAACTATATATATATGGTACGCACGGAAGTCACAAGCTGGATACCATCGGTCTGCAGAAAGGTGAGTTCGAATACCGTATCCCACTGGAAGATACGCTGACCTTCGTCCTCATGTTCCCCAACTTATCCGAACTGCCTGTCTTTGCTGTTCCTGGTGCCACCATCCAGATTGAAGGTGATGCCACCCATCTGAAAGAGACCGAGATCAAGGGAACAGACGAGAATAAGGAGATGACGGCCTTCAGACTGCAGACCAGTCAGATGACCCCGCCCGAGGTGAGCAAAGCCGCAGCCCAGTATATCAAGGATCATCCCACCTCACCCGTCAGCCGCTATATCTTCGACAGATACTTTATCCGCACGCAAGATGCCGACTATCAGGCTGCTCACGAAATGGCCGAGGTGATGCGACTGGCTAATCCCGAGGATGAGAGCCTGGCATTGCTGAGCAGGCAGGTAGAGGGTCTCAAGATCAACCAGAAAGGGCTGAAGATCCCTACTTTCTCAGCCACTGACGTCTTCGGCAACAGCGTATCATCAGCTGACTTGAACGCCAAGGCGAACATCATCACCCTTTGGGCATCCTGGAACTATGAGAGCATGGCCCTGCAGAACCTGCTTAACAGGCTGAAGCGCAAATACGGCGACGACCTGAAGATCATCAGTGTCTGTCTGGATGCCAACCTTAAAGAATGTAAGCGCATCATTAATCGCGACTCCATCAGATGGAGTACCGTCTGCGATGGGCAGATGTGGGAGACACCTATCCTCCAGAAGACAGGACTGACCTATCTGCCTGACAATATCGTCATCGACCAGCGGGGCAAAATCATAGCCCGCACCCTGAACTACCAGAAAATGACCGATAAGCTCAAAGAGCTACTTGAATAATACTATGTTAGTAAAAACATTCTGTGCAGCCGTGATGGGGCTGGAGGCAACGACCATCACCATCGAGGTCAACATGACCAGAGGCGTCATGTTCCATTTATCAGGTTTGGCAGACACTGCTGTCAAGGAGAGCTATGACCGTATTCGTGCAGCGATGTCGAACATCGGTTTCAAGCCCCCTACCGCAGACCTGACTATCAATCTCAGCCCTGCCGACATCCGCAAGGAAGGTAGCAGCTACGACCTGCCCTTGGCTGTAGGCATCCTCGCAGCTCATGGCAAAGTGAGTGAGACGATGCTTTCAGACTATATGATGATTGGCGAGTTAGGGCTCGACGGAAAGTTGAAACCAGTCAATGGTGCCCTCCCCGTAGCCATCAGAGCACGTAAGGAGAAGTTCAAGGGGCTGATCGTGCCCATCGAGAACGTGAATGAGGCGGCAGTCGTCAACAACCTCGAGATCTATGGGATGGAGAATCTCGCCGACGTCATCAGTTTCATGAATGGCTCAGAGCAATATGAGCCTACGGTCATCGATACCCGCAAGGAATTCTATGAGCGCCAGTACCAATTCGACCTCGACTTTGCCGATGTGCGAGGACAAGAGAGTGTGAAGCGTGCCCTGGAGGTCGCCGCAGCTGGTGGGCATAACCTGATTATGATTGGCAGTCCTGGCAGCGGTAAGTCGATGATGGCAAAACGACTGCCCAGCATCCTGCCCCCGCTCTCACTGGCGGAAAGCCTGGAAACCACCCAGATACACTCCGTAGCAGGGAAGCTCAGCAGCGGCACATCGCTCATATCACAGCGACCTTTCCGCAGTCCGCACCATACCGTCTCGCAGGTAGCGATGACAGGCGGTGGCAACAGAGCCCTGCCTGGGGAAGTCAGCATGGCGCACAACGGGGTGCTCTTTCTCGATGAACTGGCAGAATTTTCAAAATCCACTCTTGAGGTGCTCCGTCAGCCGCTCGAAGACCGCAAGATCACCATCTCCAGAGCAAAGTACACGGTGGAGTACCCCTGCTCGTTTATGTTTGTGGCATCGATGAATCCCTGTCCCTGTGGATACTATGGCGATCCGACTCATCATTGCGTCTGCACACCAGGCCAGATTACCCGTTACCTATCCAAGATCAGCGGTCCGCTGATGGATCGTATAGATATCCATTGCGAGGTTCAGGCCGTACCCTTTGCCCAACTCTCACAGATGCAGCCCGGCGAACCCAGTGCCGTGATCCGCGAGCGTGTCATCAAGGCCCGTCAGATACAGGAGTTCCGTTACAAGGAGTTCCCCGGAATCTACTGCAACGCACAGATGACGGAACGGATGATCCACCAGTTTGCCGAGCCCGACGCCCAGAGTCTTGACATGCTCCGCATGGCAATGGAAAGACTCTCCCTCTCTGCACGAGCCTACAACCGCATACTGAAAGTGGCCCGTACCATTGCCGACCTCGAAGGCACAGACCAAATCCAATCCAACCATATCGCCGAGGCCATTGGCTATCGCAGTCTGGACAGAGGCGACTGGGCAGAACGTAGCATTTAAACCCTTAACGAATAATGAAACAACTCCTTATCCTACTCCTGACACTCGTGGTAACACCAGAGATGATGGCTCAGCAACCATTAGACGTAATCATATTCGGCGATTCGAACACCTGGTATGGCGGTGACAATTGTGACAGACCAAGAGGATGGAACAAATGGTTCAAGGATGCTTTCCAGCCAGCCACTATCAGGAGCTATGCCCGTAGTGGAGCCACTTGGACTAACACGACAACCACCAAGCGCAACACACAGGAGAACACAGCCCGCTTAGGGAACGACAATGTGATTTACAACCAGATATGCCGATTAGAAGAGGCCATAGACAGTGGCGTACAGCGTCAGCCTCAGCTCATCCTCATCATGGCTGGCACCAATGATGCTTGGTTCCAGAAAGACAGGCCCAGAGTCTTTTCCGTCACAGCAGAGGAAGCATTCGCCATAGACAATATTACAGATCGTCCTGTTTCAGAGATTACCTCGCTGACAGAGTCTGTCCGTTATGGTTGTGAGCTACTGAAAGCCGCCTATCCTGAGGCACGGATTATTCTGCTCACTCCTATGCAATCTACCGCAGCAGGCATCGCCAGTATCGCCAAGGCTGGCGACCAGATAGAAGACTGCGGCAGGCGACTGGGAATCAGCGTGATACGTCTGGACCATGAGCCTGTCGACACCCGTGACGGTACCCACACCTCAGAGCTTGGGGCACAACATATCGGCACCTATATTGCCCAACAGATTGCGACGTTATTAAAGAAATAAAGTAAGGAGTATGGTATTTTCTGACTTGTTCTTCCTGTTCGTCTTCCTCCCTGCGTTTGCCTTGTGCTACCTGGCAGCTGCATGGATTGACAGACAAATACCAATGGAAGAAACAGGAGAGCATAGTCATCTGCTACAGAACTCAACTCTCGTCGTCTTCTCGCTGATCTTCTATGCCTGGGGCGAACCTGTCTATGTGTTCCTCATGCTGTTCTGTGTATTGGTAAACTATCTGGCGGGACTTGGCATCAACAGTCAGACGGGAGGTGCTCGCCGTTGGGCTTTAGCAGTCGGACTAACAGGAAACATTCTGATACTCAGCACCTTTAAATATCTGAGTTTCTTCGCCCAACAGTTGAATGCCCTCGGCGTCGAGGTGGCAGACCCTAAGATCTCGCTGCCCATCGGTATCAGCTTCTACACGTTCCAGTCTATCTCCTATCTGATTGACGTCTATCGTCGTGAGGCCCCTGTGCAACGGCATTTCGGCAATCTGCTGCTCTATATCTCCATGTTCCCACAGTTGATTGCCGGACCTATCGTCCGCTATAATACCGTAGCCCGAGAGATCAACAACCGCCATATATCCTCCAGCGACGTAGCAGAGGGCATGTACCGCTTTATGATCGGTCTCGGCAAGAAGGTGATTCTGGCTAATCAGCTGTCAGAGATCTCTGATCAGTTCCTTGCCAATAACCTGCAAGACCTGACGACGACGGGTTCGTGGGTTGGTATTGTGGCCTTTACCCTGCAGATATACTTCGATTTCTCAGGTTATAGTGATATGGCCATAGGTCTTGGGCGTTGTCTGGGTTTCCATTTCAACGAGAACTTCCGCCATCCTTATTGCTGCAACTCCATCACTGACTTCTGGCGGCGATGGCATATCTCGCTCGGCAGCTTCTTCCGTGACTATGTCTATATCCCTATGGGCGGAAACCGCAGTCACCAGGCACTGAACATCCTCGTGGTATGGTTCCTCACAGGTATGTGGCACGGTGCCAGCTGGAACTTCATCATCTGGGGTGTTTACTTCGGATTCATCGTCACCTTAGAGAAATATACGCTCTTACGCGTACATCGTTATATACCTTCACCCCTACTCCACCTCTATAGCTTAGTGCTGGTGGTGATTGGCTGGGGCATCTTCTATTTCGACGACAGCAGCAGGATGATGCGCTTTTTCCAGATCTGTTTTGGTCAAGAAGGCTGTTTCCATGACTTCGTCACCATCAGTGCACTGATGGACAACTGTTGGCTATGGGTGGTCTGCCTGCTGTTCTGTATGCCCATCCGCCATTGGACTGGCGCATTGTGGCAGCGAATCGCGCATCAAGGGGGCTTTATCCATGAATCCCTGCTGTTCGTTTCCCGCCTGGCTATCTCTGCGTTCCTGTTGATACTCAGCGTGGCCTTGTTAGTAGGTGCCACCAACAATGCTTTTATTTACACCAGATTCTGACGACATAGATATGAAACGACTCCTCCTGACACTCTGCCTCCTGACAACCGTCATCAGCATCATGACAGCACAGAATGTGCGACGTGTGCGTCGTGGTATTATCCTGGTTGATACAGGTATGACCGTCAGAGCCATAGAACCTTATAAAGGCAATCCGGATAACGGCGCCGGCTATGCAGGCATCGTCAATCGATACAAGCGGACCTTCCCCCAGGTGAATGTCTACTGCATGGTGATTCCCAATGCCGTAGCCTACTATTGCCCAGACTCAGTACAGAGTTGGACACAGACAGAGCGCCCGGCCATCAAGGAAATACTGTCCAAGCTATCCGCAGATGTCAAGGCCGTTGATATCTACGACACACTAAAGGCTCACATCTCAGAGCCCATCTACTCCCGTACAGACCACCACTGGTCACCGCTCGGTGCCTACTATGCTGCTCGGCAATTTTCGCAGGCCGCCGGCATCGAATTTAAAGACTTGACAGCCTATGAACCACGTGCCATCCGTAACTACGTCGGCAGCATGTACACGTTCTCACGCGAGATGGCCATCAAGAACGCCCCAGAAGACTTCGTCTATTATGTGCCACGCGATTCAGACTACTCAGCTACGCACATTACTTATAAGAGACAGTCAAAGAAAATCGGCCGCAGAAGATGGAAGCGTTTCCTGACAGCCAGTGAACCTGAGACTTTCAGCTTCTTCCGTAACTATGAGGATGGCGACGCCAATGCCTATTGCACCTTCATGGGAGGTGATATGAATACTACCAGCATCAAGACGGCTGTCCGCAACAACCGTCGACTGCTGATTCTCAAGGACAGCTATGGCAACGCACTACCCCCGTATCTTTTCGCTTCGTTTGAGGAAATACATGTTGTTGATTGTCGCTATTTCCTGCAGAACATGGTCGACTTCGTGAACAATCATGCCATTACCGATATTCTCTTTGCCAACAACCTGATCCACGCCTCAATGGCTAAGACCAGTCTGGCCTACACACGCTATCTCACCCAGAAAACCACTACACAACATGAGATTCAGTAAAGCCTACATATTTCTCTTCTGCGTATTGTTCGCCGCCTTGGCGGTAGTTTTCAATACCTTCCCTCGAAGTGCTTATTCTGAGCTGGAGAAACGTGAGCTGAAAAGATTCCCCCTATTCTCCCCTGAGAAATTGCTCGACGGGTCGTTTACAAGCGAGGTCTCTTCATGGTTCAGCGACAGCGAACCTTTCCGCGACCATTTCATGGCACTCAGCATGCAGATCAAAGACCTCATCCGGATGGAGACAGGCGAAGAGAACATCACCTTCCACGCCACAGCCAGCGATCCTGAGCCAGAAAGTCTCGAACCAACAGAAAGTACAGACGCTCAGGAAGTCCAGGAAGACTCTACCTACAACTACGAAAACCATATAACTGCCGACGAGAATGCCAAGATTGCCAATGCCGGCATCATCATTGTAGGCACAGGTGAGAAAGTGCGCGCCCTGATGGCCTATGGCGGTACGGCTAAAGGCTGTACAGGTTACGCCAGAGCTGCCAACAAATACAAAGACACCTTCCCCGATGTCAATGTCTACTGCATGGTCATTCCTACGGCTGTGGAATATTACTGCCCAGACAAGGTGCGCAAGCGCACCCGTCCTCAGCGACCTACTATAGAGAATGTCATCAACCATCTCTCGCCAGACGTCAAACCTGTAGATATCTACGCAGCCTTAGGCGAACATGCCGACGAGGACATCTTCCTGCGCACTGACCACCACTGGGCACCGCTGGGAGCCTATTATGCTGCAGAGAAATTCGCCCAAGTGGCTGGAGTACCTTTCCGCCCGCTGTCTGATTACGAACGGAAAGTTGTGCACGGCTATGTGGGGAGCATGTACGGCTATTCCCAGGACATCTCCATCAAAAAGGCACCCGAGGACTTCGTCTACTATGTACCGAAAGGTGTCAGTTACACGACGACCTATACGAACTACACCATCGACGAGAACTATCACGTGATAGGAATGGGTCGCCCCTACAAGGGTGTGTTCTTCTATCGTTTCAAGGATGGCAGCGGTGGTGCTTACTGCACCTTCATGGGCAGCGACACCAAGATTACCTGCGTACGCACATCGACTCAGAACGGGCGACGGCTACTGATCCTGAAAGACAGTTTCGGCAACGCCCTCCCGGGTTATCTCTTCTACTCATTCGAAGAGGTGCATGTGATTGATTCCCGCTATTTCACAAAGAACATGGTGGATTACGTCAATGAGAATGGTATCACCGACATCTTGTTTGCCAACAATATCTTCAAGGCCTACTCCAGTCATACCTACTCCAATTATCTGCGGTTCCTCACGCAGACAGGTGGCATCCCCAAACGGACAAAGCCCAAGGGCGACAGCCTGCAACAAGTGAAGCCTGCTGCCAAAGACAGCATCACCGCACCTGCTGCAACTATTCCCGTTGCGCCCAAAGACTCTATTTCTTCTTCTTTTTAAAAGGATTGAGTTTGCTGAAGTCGATGATTTCCTTCATTTTGACCTTCACCTTTGGCTTCACCTTGAGAGTACTCATCTTGTCGATATCAGAGATAGAGAAGTCGCATGCCCAGTCTAAGCCCTTATTCGCCTGATTGATATTGCCTTCGATTTGTCCGCCATTACTCTGGATGGCGACATTCAGGTTCTTGATCTTCACCCCCTTGTAACTGGCCTCACGGACAACGGCGTTGACATTGCCGATAGGCATTTTCCCACCGTATTTCTTTCGCATCTGCGCAGTCCTTTCCTTGTGGATATCGATCTTGAAATTAGCATTCACCGACACGTCGCCTATATCCTTCATCTCCAGCACTTTTCCCAAATGGATACGACCAGTATTTGCAGAGCCTGTGAGATATTTATTGTTCTCATCAATAGCGAAGTTGAAGTTTAGGCTGCCGGCTGCCGTTCCCACATTGCCCTGAAACTCCTCACGCTTCCATAACACAGCGAAATCACCTGTATAGCGGATGTCTCCCAGGTTCTTCAACTGTTTCATCATCAGTTTCTTACCAGCAAACATACTGATAATCTCCTCCTTGATATCGCCTTTTGCCAGCATGTCCTTTACTTGGAACCGTACTTCCATATCTTCAGGCACATTCAGATGCGTGATCCCGCCATCAGCATGGATGGTCAGACGCTTGTCTGGACTATGCACCTCGACATTCTTGAACACAAGGGTGGTATCCGTACCACTGAACAGCACACTCAGCTCCAAAGGCATCGTAAAGTTCTTCAGCACAGGTGCAAACGGGCGGGAGATATCTTTCAGGTATGTCGTTCCCTTGATCAGAGATGTCTGGAAGGCGAATTTCCGTCCCTCCTTCTTGCTGGGTAACTGAATCGTGGCACTGTCGAATCTCAGTATCGTACTGTCCTGCTGCAAGGTAATATCGCTCAGATGAGCGGCTTTCTTATTAATGCCAGCACGGAACTTCAGAGTCTTCACATTGAAACCAGTAATAGTATCCACTGCCTCAAACTTCGTCATCGAGATATTGGCAGTATCCTTGCCCAGATGATTCAGCGTCAGCTCCATATTGGCCTGGATATCAAGATGACCAGCATCGAAATAGCCTCGCTTAGGTTTGCCGGCATTCTTGCGGGGCAGATGGTTGTCGAGAACAAGGTGCATACCGTCGATCTTTACCTGCTGGCTGTCATCCTTGCCGAGGACAGCAATCTGACCGATGTCAACGCGTCCTGTCTGAGGGCCTTTCTTCGTCACGAAATCCACCTTGCCCTGCAAATGGCGGATGGAACCCTCCTGGTTACCCGTCCAGTGCTTCTCATAGTTGAGATTGCCAAGATAGAAAGTATCCTCGTTGAATACGACATCGATTTCCGATACTTCCACCTTGCTGACATCCAACGAGAGTTTCTTCTTTTTCTTTTCTTCTCCTTCTTTCTTGTCCTTCTTGGGCTTATCACTCTTGAAAGCATCCAGTACGAATTGGTAGTTGGCCTCACCATCCTTTGGCTTATAAAGTCTGGCTTTGACCCCGTCGAGTTCTACAGAAGAAATCTGAATGTGATTTCTGAGAAGTCCCCAAAGATCAAGATTGACCGACAAACGACCAACCTGCAGCATTTTCCGCTGCTCACGATCCTCAATATCAACTCCCAACAGGTTTGCGTCAAACGTCAGGAGATTGATACTGACACTATCAATCTTGACCTTTGTCTGAAGGCGGTCTGCCAGTGCCTCCGTCGAATAGTCCAGCATCTTCTTCTGGAAAGAGCTGGAGTTGAAAACAAGTGCAGCACCCAACAAGATGACCACAATGACAGCTGCCAAAATACCAAGAATTTTCAGTCCAAGAATAACAAATCGTTTCATCGCTTAGCTTTTTTGTTTGCAAAGATACAAATAATTCTCAATAATTTCGTAACTTTGTAGCCAAAAAAATATAACGTACATAAAGAATGGACGAAGCGACCTATGTCAAACTGCTCGAAGAGCACCATATCAAGCCCACAGCTAACCGCATTGTGGTGGTCAAGGCCTTAGAGTCTTCCATGCAGCCCCAGTCGCTGGCTGAACTGGAGCGGAAGATCAGCACCATCGACAAGTCGAATATCTTCCGTGCGCTGAACCTCTTCCGTGAGCACCATCTGATTCATGCGATTGAAGGCAACAGCGATGGCACGAGATATGAACTCTGCCACAGCCACAGCCATGAACATGATGATGACCAGCATCCTCACTTCTACTGTGAGCAATGCCAGCAGACTTACTGCCTCGACTATGCAGAAGTGCCTGAGGTTAGGCTGCCCGAAGGATTTGAAGCCACATCGTCGAACCTAATGATCAAGGGCATCTGCCCACACTGCAAGAGATGATTAACATGAACGATATACGCGTCATTGCTTTCGATGCTGACGATACGCTTTGGGACTGCCAGTCACATTTTGAGGCTGTGGAGAATCATCTCTACGACCTCATTGCTCCTTATTGCGAGACTCCTGCAAAAGAACTGTTCCAAACGGAGTCTGGCAATATGGCTGATCTTGGCTATGGCTGCAAGGCCTTCACCATCTCTATCGTAGAGACAGCACTTCGTGTGGCTGGTGACCACCTATCTTCCCAACAGCTCAGCGACCTGCTCAGCCACAGCAAGAGTCTGCTCCACTTGCCTGCCACACCGTTGCCTGAGGTAGAAGAGACGTTGCAGCGTCTGCAAGCCTACCCTTATCGCCTGGTGGTCTTCACGAAAGGCGAACTGCAGGATCAGGAGAACAAACTTCATCGCAGTGGACTGGCCAAATACTTCTCTCACGTAGAGATCACCTCCAACAAGACAGAAGTGGAGTTCCAACAGCTCTGTGAGCACCTGGGCATCCTACCCTTCCAACTGCTGATGGTAGGCAACTCCTTGAAGAGTGATATTGCGCCTGCACTCACCATTGGCGCTTCAGCCATTCATATACCCTTCCATGTCACTTGGCAGCTGGAACATTCTGAGGACATCGAGCACGAACGTCTCGAGAAAATCACCCATTTCAACGAAATCATAACAATTCTCAACACTCATACAGCTTAATATGAAATATATCTTTGAAACCCGCATGGAAGTTCGCGACTACGAATGCGACATCGAAGGCATCGTCAACAATGCCAACTACCTGCACTATGCTGAGCATACCCGTCATCTGTTTCTTCGCAGTCTGGGCGTCAGCTTTGCCGCACTCCACGAACAAGGTATCGATGCCGTCGTTCACAGCATGAAACTGCAGTATAAAGTTCCCCTGCGCTGCGATGATGAGTTTATCTCGCGCCTGAACCTCAAGAAAGATGGTCTCAAGTACCTCTTCTATCAGGATATCTATCGTGCCAGCGACGAAACACTCTGTTTCCGTGCCACGGTGGAACTCGTCTGTCTGATCAACGGTCGTCTTGGCAACAGTACGGAATACGACGAAGCCTTCAAAGACTTCATCTGATCTTCAAAGGCTTCATCTGAATTTCCAAAGGAAAGGATCCGCAGTCGTTACTTGCACTCACCCTCGCCATAAACGTAGGCGAAGGCACCGCTCTGGTAGTCGAAGATTTCTTCTGGACGGAAGAAACGGGCTACTTCGATGGCTGCATTCTCTACAGAGTCAGAGGCGTGGACGATGTTCTGCTGGTTGCTTACGGAATAGTCACCACGGATGGTGCCTGGGGCTGCCTGGCGACCGTTGGTGACACCAGCCATCGTGCGAACCACCTGAACAGCCTCAACGCCAGAGATGGCCATAGCCACGATGGGCGAAGCCTGCATGGAGGCACAAAGTCCTGGGAAGAACGGTTTATCCACAAGGTGGGCATAGTGCTCACGCAGAATCTGGTCGCTCAACTGCATCATCTTCATACCAGAGATACGAAGACCACGACGCTCGAAACGATTAACGACTTCACCAATCAGCTGACGCTGTACACAACTGGGTTTGAGTAATACTAATGTTGTTTCCATCTTTTAATTGTTATGGGTTAGAATGTGCTTGCAAAGATAGCACAAAAAATCGGAACTGACAAGGAATAGCCCGAAAAAAGAGGTAAGGTGTAGGAAATAACTGAAGGATTTCTTGTAGGATTATCAGAAAAACACTATCTTTGCAGTCAGAAATAACTGACTAATGACCCGTAAGTCGACATTGCTATTCGTGATCGCCTTATTTCTCACTTTGGGAATTCGGGCGCAGCATATACCTCTGAGAATCATGTCACAGACGCCTGTGGCAGGTATTGAAGAGGCACGAAGCCTGATGTTCGACCATTATGGTGTCATGTGGGTGGGAACAGATCAGGGATTCCGTTCCTTCGACGGCTATCATTTCCGTACTTATCGCAGTGACGCCTATTCACCAGGCATTCTGCCGAATAACTATGTCCGCACGATGACAGAAGACCAGCACGACCAATTATGGATCGGTACGCGCGACGGACTGGCCTGTTATAATCGAAGGAAAGGAACCTTCAAGACCTACCATCTTCGTAACGAACGGGCACGACTGATCAACACCCTCTTTACCGCCAGCGATGGTACAGTCTGGGCTGGCACTAACGCTGGAGCCTCACGCTATGATGCGGAAAAAGACGACTTTATCGATATTGATCTGCCCAATGCTGTTATCGCCTTTGCTGAGGATAGCCACCATCATCTTTATATAGGTACATGGGAAGGAGGACTCATCCGCCTGGACAAGCAGAGCGGCAAGATGGTACACTATGCCCGCATGAACGAGCGCAACACGGCCTCACAGTTGCTGATAGACAGCAGAGGGCGTCTTTGGGTTGGCACTTGGGAACATGGTATCGTACGTCTGGACCATCCAGAGAACGAGGCCAATCCCGGTATGCACAAAATCAACGAGGGGCGCCGCGACTTCCGTACCTTCCATCGCTTGGTGGAAGATTCCCTGAGTCATGCTGTCTGGGGGTGCTGCATAGAAGGTCTGACACGCGTGGACTTCGACAATGAGGCAGACGTGGAGAACTATCCCATCCTCACGTTCTGTTACGATATGTTGGCAGACAACATGGGCAACCTATGGGTTCTCACCCGTAACAACGGCATCGTTCACCTCAGTACGAAGCCTTCCCCCTTCCGTTACTTCCATTTGAATCCTGCAGGACAGGAATTGCCTGTGAATCGCATCCAATCTATCTTTACCCACGATGGGCATCGTTTCTGGCTTGGCCTACAGCCCTACGGACTGGCGCTATATGACCGTGATACCAACCACGTGCTTTACAACAAAGACATCCCTGGATTCAGTGCCATGACAGGTGCCGATCCCATTCATGTGCAGACCATCTCAGCCTTCCAGGAATTACCCAATCATACATTGTGGATTGCCAGTTCACGAGGCATTATTATCTACCGCGATGGTGAACAGGCACGCCTGTTACCACGAAATGCGACTCCTTTTATCGCCGACGGTGAAGTCAAGAGTTTCCATAAGTTGTCTGATGGCGCAGTGCTGGTCGGATTGAGCAATGGCGTGGGGATTGCCTTCTCAGAGACGAAGGGGCGTATGCTGAAATTGTCAGAGGAGGGGCGCGACTTCAGTTATGGCGATGTCCTTTCCATCATGGAGGATCATCAGCATCAGATATGGATTGCCACTGAGGGCGAAGGCATTATCCGCATCAGTGGAGATATCCGTAAGCCAGATGCATATACTTGTCACCAGTATGCTCCAGTCAATAAGAATTATCCGATCGACGAGGCTACAGCCTGCTATGAGGATAGCGAGCACCGCCTTTGGGCTATCTCTGGCAGTGGAGGGCTCTTCCTCTACAACGAAGAGGAAGATTCTTTCGAGCCTGTCAATCATCGTTTCCACATAGGCTTGGGCAGTATCTATTCGATTGTAGGCGACGAGAAAGGCTACATCTGGCTCTCGACAGACAAAGGTCTGATGCGACTGAGTTTTACGGAAGACGAAAAAGGCCTCATCGCCACCTATGGCATCGAAGACGGCATCGAGTCGATCCGTTTCTCTGCCAATGGTTCTTTCCGTTATGGCAGTGAGCTTCTCTTTGGCAGTGCCGACGGCTTCTTCTCCTTCGAGCCATCGAAACTCTACTTGGGTTCCGACCTTCGCAAGCCCAAGGCGCTCAGCGCAACGCTGGCTGTCTCTGAATTGCTGATCGACGATCATCCCTATGCTTGGCTTGATTCGGCGAGTCGTAGCCAGATCTCCAAGTGCCAGCCTTTCTTCACACGCAACATCAGGATTCCCTCAGATGTCAAGAAATTCGCTATAGGCTTCTCGCTCCTGACCTACCAGAATCAGGAACAGTGTAGATATGCCTATCTGCTTGAGGGCTACGACCACGATTGGCACTATGTGGATGCCAACAACCGCTGGGCCACCTATCAGAACCTGCACGAAGGGACTTACTGGCTGAAACTGCGTGCTATCGACAGTCATGGGCAACTGGTAGAAATGCCCGATGCCATCGAGATAAAAGTGCTGCCACCATGGTATCGCACATGGTGGGCATACCTTATTTATATAGTCCTGCTTGCAGCAGCTGGTTATGGCATCAAGGAGTGGTACAAGGCTCGCGTGAACCGCCGTGCACGTCTGCAACAGCGCGTAAGCGAACTACTGCACTATCGCGAAATGATGGTGATGAAGCAGTTTGAGGGTGCCCGTAAGGCCTTGGAGGCAGAGGAGCAGCAGCACAACTCGCCCGATGAGCTCTTTTTACAAAAAGCTATCGACTGCATGAAACAGCATCTCGATGATGCCGATTACGATCGCGAGCAGTTTGCCTCCGATATGTGCGTCTCATCTTCCACCTTATATAATAAGATACGAGCCTTGACAGGACAAAGCATCACAGGCTTCATCAACAGCATCCGTCTGAAGGAGGCTTGCCGCATCATGCGCCAACGCCCTGACATCAAGATGACCGAGCTCTCGATGGCAGTAGGCTTTAACACGCCCAAGTATTTCACGAAACTCTTCAAGAAAGAGTTCGACAAACTTCCCAGCGAGTGGATCAGCGAGAACGAACGTTAAATAATCCTCCAAAAAGAAAAGATGAATGACTTTTTTCTATCATTAGTAAATGTTGTTTGCGAGATGGCTCCCTACCTCCTGCTGGGATTCTTCATCGCAGGGGTGCTCCATGTGTTTGTACCGCAGAACTTCTATCGCCGCTATCTGTCGAGAGACAACAAGCTGTCTGTGCTTTGGGCTGCCCTGCTGGGTATTCCCCTCCCACTCTGTTCGTGCGGCGTGATTCCTACAGCCATCGGACTGAGGAATGAGAAGGCTTCCAAGGGAGCCGTCGCCTCATTTCTCATCGCTACACCACAGACGGGCATTGACTCCATCTTGGCTACCTTCTCGCTGATGGGTCTTGGCTTTGCCATCGTCCGGCCTGTGGCGGCTCTCATCACGGGTGTTTGCGGCGGACTGCTGGTTAACCGGCTGGTGCATGAAGATAACCCGATGGACGATACTGCCTCTGCGTGCCAGATAGAACAAGGCAACCGATTGTGGCGTGTACTGAAGTATGCTTATTACGACATGATACGCGATATTGGTCTGCGACTCGTTATCGGACTTGTTGTAGCAGCCCTGATTCAGGTTGCCGTGCCCGATGAGTTCTTCCTGCAGTTCGGCAGTCAGCCGCTGCTACAGATACTCGTCATTCTCATCATAGCCATACCTATGTATATCTGCTCTACAGGTAGCATCCCCGTGGCAGCGGCATTGCTGATGAAGGGGCTGTCGCCTGGAGCGGCACTGGTGATGCTAATGGCGGGGCCAGCCGTCAATCTGGCCAGCATTCTCGTGGTGCATAAGGCTATGGGGCGACGTTTCACCTCTATCTATCTGCTCACCATCGTTGGCTTTGCCGTATTCTTCGGCCTGCTTCTCAATGCCTCAGGCGTCGAGCTTTACTCCATTACTGGCCACGAAGCCTGCTGTGCGATGGCATCCGCATGGCCCAGTCCGTTTAAGATTGTCTGTGCTACAGTATTAACCCTTTTAATTATATTCGCTCTTATGATGAAATTTTTCAGCAAGTTTACCAACAAGCCCTTAGACCCTGATACCGTCGTTTACAGAGTAGAGGACATGCATTGCAGCCATTGCGAGGCCGCTGTGGTTCGCGCCGTCGAGAATGTGCATGGTGTAGAGAAGGCCAAGGCCAGTGCCTCAGCAAATACCCTCACCGTCAAAGGCCCTGCTACCGAAGAAGATATCCGCAAAGCCGTTGAGGGCATCGGATACACGTTCAAGGGAAGATCCTGACGGCAAGGACGCAGAGGGGACAGGAACTTCTGCGCCCAGTAAAAAGTTCTGGAATTAAATCCCGCAAACACTGGAGTCAGGCCCCAAAGTAAAGTGGGCGTTTGAGATGCGGTAGGGCCTCTCGCTAGGGTCAGGACCCGACAAGAAACTCGCGAGCGACTTTACGTCGGTGCCAGACCCCAGCGAGAGGCAAGATTTTATTTGTTCTTTTTTAGCGAAAAGGGCATGATTTGGTGGGGGAAAGGGCTGAATATCGATGAATTGGGCGAAAATTAATGATTTGTTCCCCTCAAATAATGATAAAGAGACGTTGATTTAAATCAATAATCGTATCTTTGCACCCAGATTCCGCAATCGTTTGCGTAGAAATTTGGGAACTTTTTTACTAACAATATTAACATTAACTCAAACACAGTAACAAATGAAGTATGTTCATCTAACTCTCCCATCCATGAAGCTATGCTTTGCGATGGCGTTGGCAGGAGGAATCATGGCATTCCCATTGCCAGCAATGGCAGAACAGGCTGTTCAGAACGTCCAGCAGGCTGGCGTGGTGAAAGGCCAGGTAACTGACAAGAACGGTGACGGCGTGATTGGCGCTACCGTGAAAGTGAAGGATGCACAGGCAGGTACAGTAACCGACTACAACGGAAACTTCAGCCTGAACGTGCAGAAGGCAGGTACCCTCGTGGTCAGCTACATCGGCTACCTGACAAAAGAAATAGCCTTTACTCCAGGTCAGACACTTAACATCACCATCGAGGAAGACGCTACCGCACTCGACGAAGTGGTAGTCGTTGGTTATGGTGTTCAGAAGAAGTCGGACGTGACTGGTTCTGTCACATCTATTAATAAGGATCGCCTGAGCAAGCTGCCAGTAACCAACGTACTGCAGGCAGTACAGGGTGCCGCAGCTGGTGTGACCATCTCTCAGGGCTCTTCAATCCCTGGCGATGCACCCTCAGCATTGGTACGCGGACGTAACTCTATCAACGCAGGTACTGGTCCTTACATCGTTGTCGACGGTATCCCCATCTCGAAGAGCGGCGGTTCACTCAACGACATCAACCCTGGCGACATCGAGTCGATGGAAATCCTGAAGGATGCCTCTGCCACCGCCATCTATGGTACGAACGGTGCCAACGGTGTCATCCTGATCACCACCAAGCACGGTAAGGAAGGCAAGCCCAGCGTCAGCTACAACGGCTATGTCGGCTTTGAGACCTTCGCCCACAAGATGGACTTCTGCGACGGTCAGCAGATTACCCAGCGCTATAAGGACTATGTGGCCCAGAACCCTGGCGAGACGATGTACAACGACTTCGTTAAGAACCAGAACGAGGCTGATGCCCAGGCTGCAGGCCGTGAAACCGACTGGCTATACGATATGGTATCGCAGACCGGTATCATCCATGACCATAACGTCACCGTCAACGGTGGTGCTGAGAAGATCAAGTACTTCATCTCCGGCGACTACATGAGCCAGAAGGGTGTACTGAAGGGCTTCAACTACAAGCGCTACTCTATGCGTATGAACATCGATGCCGACGTGACAGACTATCTGAGAATCGGTACCAACAGCTATATCGTCAGCCACAACCGTGATGGTGGCCGTGTGAACTTCATGATGGCTGAGGCTATGTCGCCTTATGGTAAGGTGTATGAGGACGATGGCAGCTATTGCATCTACCCGATGTACACTGAGAGCTTGTTCTTCAACCCGATGCGTGACATCAATCAGGATCACGAGCGCCGTCAGTGGAACATCAACCTCAACGCTTATGCAGAGCTGAACTTCGGCAATATCTGGAAGCCTTTGACAGGTCTTACCTACAAGTTCAACTTCGGTTACTCATTCGTTCCCAAACGCGAGAACTATTATAATGGTGCAGAGCAGAACGATCCTAACGGCTACGGTTACATCTTCAACGCTGAGACTCAGAGCCGCACAGTGGAGAACATCCTTACCTATGCAAAGGATATCCAGAAGCACCACTTCGACATCACGCTGCTTTTCGCTTCTTCACGCAAGAAGTATCACGACAACACGGCTACTGGCGCCAAGTTCATCAACGATGAGCTGTTGTGGCACAACCTCGGTGGCGGCGGTACACAGACTGCTAAGTCGTACACAGATCTCTATAAGACCGTTTCTCAGATGGGACGTCTGAACTACTCTTACGACAGCCGCTACCTCTTCACCTTCACGGTACGTCGCGACGGTTCTTCAGTGTTCGGTGCCGATAACAAATACGGTACATTCCCCTCTGTAGCCCTTGGTTGGAACATCGCCAACGAGAAGTTCATGGAGAAGGCCGACTGGCTGAACAACCTGAAGCTGCGCCTCTCTTACGGTAAGGCCGGTAACGAGGCCATCGGTGTTTACGAGACCCTCGCCAAGATGTCGAATGCAGCCCTGACAATGGACGGACAGTCGGCTACAGCCCTTTACCCCAGCAGCCGCATGGGTAACTCCGGACTGGGTTGGGAGACCACCAAGACATTCAACATCGGTATCGACTTCGGTTTCCTGAACAACCGCATCAACGGTAACATCGACTTCTATACATCTACGACCACCGACCTGCTGCTGCAGCGCAACCTGCCGAAGGTTTCCGGTTACTCGAATGTATATATGAATATGGGTAAGACCGCCAACAAGGGTCTTGAAATCACCATCAACTCTAAGAACATTGTTACAAAGGACTTCACATGGGGTACTAACCTCGTATGGTCGTGGAACAAGAATGAGATCAAGGACCTCTACGGAGACGAGAAGAGCGATATCGGTAACCGTTGGTTCATCGGCGAGCCTATCAGCGTGATCTACGACTACGAGATGGTAGGTATCTGGCAGAAAGATGAGATCGATCGCGGCGACCACCTGAACTGGGATCCTCAGGCACAGCCTGGTGACGTGAAGCTGCGCGACGTGAACGGCGATGGTAAGATCGATCCTAACGACGATAAGACCATCCAGGGACAGACCACTCCGAAGTGGATCGGCGGTTTGACCAACACCTTCACTTACAAGAACCTCTCACTGAGCATCTTTATCCAGACCGTACAAGGCCTGAAGCGTAATAACTCTCTGCTGGGTACAGCCAGCGACGAGATGGGACGCCGCAACAGCACTACAGAAGTAGGCTACTGGACTGAGAGCAATCCCAGCAACGAGTTCCGCTCACTGAGCAAGACCTCAAACCGCTGGGGCTACGGATTCCCATGCGATGCCAGCTTCACACGTATCAAAGATGTAACGCTGAGCTATCAGTTCCCTGCTCAGATTACCAATGCCCTGCGCATCAGCGCTCTGACAGTCTATGCCAGCGCACGTAACCTCGCAACCTTCACAAGCTGGAAGGGATGGGATCCTGAGGCTGACATCACTCAGCGTGGATGGCGTGACTATGAGAACAACTACCCGATGACGAAGAGCTACGTATTCGGTCTTAACGTGACGTTCTAAAGGTAAAAAGGGAAAAAGGGAAAAGGTAAAAAAGTAAAAAATGTAATGATTATGAAACTAAGAAACATTATATATTCAGTAGTTGCTGTCAGCACACTGGCTCTGACCTCATGCAGCGACAGCTACTTGGATGAGAAGATGTACTCGAACTACGGCACAGATGTAGCCGATGTCGAGGCAAAAGTCATCGGTCTGCACTATAAGTACGCAGCCCTTTGGGGTATGTCAAGCCGCCAGGGATTCACAGGCATCTGGCAGGATGGTACCGACGTAGGTGCCCCTGGTGATACCGAAGGTGTGGAGGTTCCTTTCTTCCAGTATGGTTCGCTGAACTCTGAGAACGGTGGTGTCAGCTTCATGTGGGAGAATCTCTATAGCATCATCAACAGCGCGAACATTATCATCAATACCGAAGGCGTTGACGCAGCCGGCAAGGCTGAGGCCGAGTTCTTCCGTGCTTACGCTTACAACCTGCTCGTCACCCTCTGGGGACCTGTACCCCTCATTACTGAGAGCAAGGCTGATCCACGCACAGACTTTACCCGCAACGCGGTTGCAGAGGTAGATGCTATCATCACATCAGACTTGAACGACGCGATTGCCAATCTGCCTGAAGTAGGCAAGACCAAGACACAGAACCGTATCAATAAGGACTGTGCCCGCATCCTTGCCGGAGAGGCTTTCCTCCGCATGGGCAAGGCTGCCGAGGCTGAGGCTGCTGTTTCACCAGTCATCAGCGGCGGTAACTACAAACTGATCTCTGAGCGTTATGGCAAGTATCTCGCAGAGGCTGGCGATTACTACAGTGATATGTTCCGTTGGCACAACCAGCGCCGCTCTGAGGGTAACACCGAGGGTATCTGGGTATTCCAGATGGAGTATAACCGCGATGTGACTGGTGGAACCATCGACAACCCGCAGCAGCGTCGTAACTGGGTGGCCGCCTTCCACAAGATCGACGGCATGCAGAATGCCGACTCTCTCGGAGGTCGTGGTAACGGTCGTCTGCGCCTGAGCAACTATGTGAAGTATGGAATCTATGAGAAGGGTGATATCCGTAACTCTAACCACAATATCCGCCGCGTCCTCTACTATAACAAGCCCAACTGGAGTGGTACTATATGGGTAAAGGATGGTTTCAAGGTTGATGAAGGTACGGCTGGGGCCACCCAAGTCAGCGTGAAGACTGGTGACAAGGCTTACTGGACCGTAAAGGATACCCTGAACGTGATGTATCCTCACACTACCAAGTGGGGTGGCTACGACCCGACAGACGACTTTGGCTATGCTCTCGTTAAGGACTGGCCCATTATGCGTCTGGCTGATGCCTATCTGCTCCGTGCAGAGGCCCGCATCGTGCAGGGTAACACCGCCGGTGCCGCAGAGGACATCAACGTGCTGCGCGACCGTGCCTTCAAGGAGTACCGTGCTGAGAGCGGCAACGCTGAGGCCGGCAAGGTAACTGCGGCTCAGATGACGATGGACTTCCTGCTCGACGAGCGTATCCGCGAACTCGTAGGTGAGGAGAACCGCCGCTATACCCTCTGCCGTACCGGCAAGCTCGCTGACCGCGTGAAGATGATCATGGACCACTGGGCAGAGACCACCGAGAGCAAGGCTATCACAGGCTTCGATGCCGCCAAGCACGTACTGCTGCCTATTCCTCTGTCAGAAATCCAGCTCAACAAGGATGCTGACCTCCAGCAGAACCCTGGTTATTAAGACATTTCTTTCGTTCATACATAATTAGGTTATTAGTTAGTATTTCTAAGGTGGAGGGGCAGTCTATGCGACGTAGGCTGCCCCTTTTTTAAAAACAAACGAATATGAGAAAACTACTTATAGCAATCGTACTATTGTCTACGCTGACAATTCAGGCGAAAAAGTGGACAGCCGATGAGGTAAAGGACGTGATCAGGAAGGTGAACACTTATTGGCAGACGAATAATCCTGCAGAAGTACGCTCGTTCTGGGACAACGCCGCCTACCATACAGGCAACATGGAAACCTATAAGCTCCTGAAGGACGAGAAGATGCTCGACTACAGCATCCGTTGGGCAGAGCATAACCAGTGGATGGGCGCGACAGAAACTGACCCCGCCAAGTGGAAGTACAAGAACTACGGCGAAGGACAGGAATACGTACTCTTCGGCGACTGGCAGATTTGCTTCCAGACATACATCGATCTCTATCAGCTCAAGAATGAGGAGGTCAGAGTGAAGAGAGCCAAGGAGGTGATGGGCTATGAAGCCGACTCTGAGGTACACGACTACTGGTGGTGGGCTGATGCCCTTTATATGGTCATGCCTGTCATGACGAAGATGTACAAGTTGACAGGTGATGAAAAATACCTACGGAAGCTCTATGAGAACATCCTCTATAGCGACTCCATCATGCTCGACTATGAGACTGGTCTCTATTTCCGCGATGGCAAGTATATCTATCCGAAGCATAAGACGGCTAACGGCAAGAAGGACTTCTGGGCACGTGGCGACGGTTGGGTACTGGCTGGACTGGCTAAAGTGCTGCAGGATATGCCTGAGACCTACGTGCGTCAGCCTTTCTTTATCGAGAAGTACGTCAATCTGGCTCGTACCGTGAAGAAAATCCAGCAGCCACAGGGCCACTGGACGCGCTCGATGATGGATCCCCGACAGGCTCCTGGCTACGAAACGTCGGGAACAGCTTTCTTCTGCTACGGCATGCTTTGGGGTGTCAATAATGGTTACCTCTCTAAGAAAGAGTTCGCACCAGCCATTGAGAAGGCTTGGAACTACCTGACTACCATCGCCTTGCAAAAAGACGGGAAGGTGGGATACGTACAGCCTATCGGTGAGCGCGCCATCCCAGGACAGACCGTCGATGCCAACTCTCAGGCTAACTTCGGTGTTGGTGCCTTCCTGTTAGCTGCTTGTGAATACTATAGATACATCAGCCGATGAAATTAGGGCTTATCATCTCCGTGTCTTTGTGTCTCTGTGCTCAGACCATCTCCGCACAGCTATTGCCCAAGGCCGACGACACATTCTGGCGCGACTCCATTCCCGTGGAGATGCGCCAGAGTTATATCGAATACGGAGAGCAATACCTCGGCAAGCCGTGGACTACTCTCCCCTATTCTGTCTTCTCGCAGTTCAGGACCAATGGCAACCGTGTGAACTATGAGGGCCTGAACTTCGAAAAGCGCCGCCACCTGGCCGCACTCGTGATGGCGGAAATCATGGAAGGCAATGGACGGTTTATGACAGATATTATCGATGGAATGGGCAGTTTCTGCGAAGAGACGTGGTGGGGCATACCTGCTCACTACGGGCCTAGCACGCCCCTGGCGGAAGACCAGACGGTGGACCTCTTCAATGCGGAGACAGCCAGCCTGATTGCCTGGACGCGTTATATGCTCCAACCAGAATTCGACAAGTTCTCCCCACATCTTTGTCTACGGATCGATCAGGAGATAGAGCGCCGCATCCTCCAACCCGCAGTGGAAAAGGACTACTGGTGGAAAAAGGCTGGCATGAACTGGAACCCCTGGATCTGCTCGAATTGGCTGGCCTGTGTGCTCATCTGTGAGAAAAACGAGGCGCGCAAGGCTGAAGCCATCCGGCAGATCAAGAAATCCACTCAAATCTTCATAGACTCCTATCCTGACGACGGCGGATGCGACGAAGGGGCTGGCTACTGGGACCGTGCCGCCGCCTCCATGTTTGAGGTGCTGCGCCTCCTGCCAGACTTTTCCGGCGACTCCGAGAAGATCAGGCGAATGGCCTCATACGCCTACAAGACCTACATCGGCCATGACTACTGCATCAGCTTTGCGGATGCCCATGAGAACAAGGCCATCCAGCAGGTCAACATCGTCTATCCCTTCGGCCTCTTCCTCGGCGACAAGACGATGCGTGAGTTCGGTGCCTATCTTGGCCGTCAGAAGCACGTCTTGGAGAATCCTGCTGCCCTTTATGACAAGAGCGGCAACTTCCCGACACTGAGCCGCGAACTCTTCTTCCTGCGGCATATCCGCGATTTCATCGCAGAAAATCCGCGCGAACCGCTGCTGAAGGACGTGTGGCTTGGCAACCTGCAAATCATGACTGCCCGCCGCAACAATCTCTACGTGGCCATGAAAGGCGGGCATAACAATGAGAGTCATAACCATAACGACGTAGGCTCCTTCATCGTCTATGCCGACAACGAGCCGCTGTTCATCGACCCTGGCGTCGGAGAATACACCTCCAAGACCTTCAGCGACGAGCGCTACACCATCTGGACTATGCAGTCGGGCTATCACAACCTGCCCCAGATCAACGGCACCGACCAGAAGGACGGCAGAGAGTATGCCGCCAGAGTCGTCAGCCACAAAGAAGGCAGCCTGACCCTCGACATTGCGGGAGCCTACCCTACCGAAGCTGACGTCAAGTCGTGGAAACGCACCGTTTCCGCGATGGAATCGGGCATTTCCGTGACTGAGAAATATGACTTGAGAGCGTATCACCAGCCTGTGAGACTGATATTCATGACAATTGCCAAGCCCGAAATCCAAAACGACGCTATCATGCTCGGGCAGCACCAGCTGAAGTTCGATCCCTCGCAACTGCAGCCCGCTATCGAAGACATCAGCAGCCTGCTGGACCCGCTCCTTCAGGGTATGTGGGGGAAACAGATGTACCGTATCATTCTTACGATGAAATCGAAAAAAACAAAAGAAACCATTCAATACAGCATCCAATGAAAAGAACAATCCTCATCATCGCAGCCCTCGCGCTGCTACTGCCTCTCCAGGCAGCCAAGAAGACTAAGCAGCCGCAGCAGACTGAACGTGAATACTGGTGCTCGTTGGCCTATAAGATGGCACAGCCCGTGCTCGAGAACATGGCCAGGGGCGAACTGCAGAAGAACATGAAGACAGAGTTCTCTCCATCATTCGACAATCGTGACCGCCGCGTGGTCTATATGGAGACCTTCGGGCGCCTGATGGCAGGTATCGCCCCCTGGCTCACCCTGCCTGACGACGATACGGCCGAAGGAAAACAGCGCCGACAGCTGCGGGAGTGGGCGCTCGCAGCCTATAAGAACGCCGTCGACCCAGATTCGCCCGACTATCTCCTGTGGCGAAAAGAGGGGCAGACGCTCGTCGATGCCGCCTATCTCGCCGAGAGTTTTATCCGTGGCTACGACGCTTTGTGGCAGCCGCTTGATGAACAGACCAAACAACGTTATATCGACGAGTTCACCCGCCTACGCAGAGTGGATCCACCTTACACCAACTGGTTGTTGTTCTCTTCGACCATCGAGAGCTTCCTGGCTAAGATCGGAGCCCAGCAAGACAACTTCCGCATCAACACAGCCATCCGTAAGGTAGAGGAATGGTATGTGGGCGACGGATGGTATGCCGATGGTCAGGGCACGTTTGCCTTCGACTACTATACGAGCTACGTCTTCCACGGCATGTATCTCGAGACCCTCCAGAACATGATCGACGCAGGCAGCGGCGGCTGGGGCATCAACTACAAGAAATTCCGTGAACGTGCACTGAAGCGAGCACAGAAATTTTCCATCATCCTCGAACGCTTCATCTCGCCTGAGGGAACCTTCCCCGTCATCGGCCGCTCCACACCTTACCGTATGGCAGCCATGCAGCCGCTGGCCCTCATGGCGTGGTATCAGACACTGCCTGAAGACCTGAGCAACGGCCAGGTGCGCGCGGCCCTCACCAAAGTGCTCCACCGCATGTTCGACCACCAGGAGAACTTCAACGAGGCTGGCTATCTCACCATAGGCTTCTGCGGCTCACAGCCCGAGACTGCCGACTGGTACACCAACAACGGCTCGCTCTACATGTGCTCGCTGGCCTTCATGCCCCTCGGACTGCCGGCCACACACGCTTTCTGGACCGACGCTCCACAACCGTGGACGCAGGTTAAGGCTTGGGGAGGCCAGCCCTTCCCCAAGGATCACCGCTGGAGCGACAACAAATAGGCACTTACCATTTGTCCCAGGGCGTGGGACTATTTGTCCCATGCCCTGGGATTAATAGTCCCACGCCCTGGGACAAAAAAACACTGGTCGCAGAAAACGACCAGTGTTCCTAACAGAGAGAAAAGAATCTTTTTACCTAACTAACCTTAACTAATTTCTATATGCAGGATTTTGATATGCTGCCTTCTCAGCCTCATCCATCTCCATACCATCGAGCTGACCCTGTGGGATAGGACGGATATAGTAACCAGCGGGGATATCGCGCTTGAACTCCTCAAGATCCTTGTCGGTATAACCGCTACCGGCAATGTGGTAGACGCTTGCACGCTCAGCCCACTTCTGGGTACGAACGAGGTCGAACCAACGGTATCCCTCACCCCAGAACTCACGGCTACGCTCATCAAGGATAAAGTCGATCGTAATCGTTGCAGGTGTTGCTGCCAGCATAGCTTCTGTATTGTCGACAGATACGGCTACATTGTCATTCTGAGAGAATGTCTGCTTACCAGCACGGGCACGAAGCACGTTAACCAGCGTCTTGGCATCCTCGTTCCTGTTCAGCTTCACGGCAGCCTCAGCACCGATCAGATAGAACTCAGAGAACTTGGCCACATTCCAAGGACGTGGGCTACCACCGTTAACCTTTGAACCCAGACCACCGGCGTTGTCGGTACGATAGATACCGAGTTTCCAGTTGATGGGGTACTTCTTGCGGCTGATGTGGTTTACGGCAACTACGAAGTCAGGACGACCTGCCATCTCACCGAAACCAAGCTTGCCATCAGCACCTGTGTAGTTGATGTTTGCATCCTCACTCTCGGGAACCCAGCTGAAGTAAACCTCATTGGGGCCTACCTGCATGCCGTTGGCACCGAAGACATAGGGTTCGGTGTTGCCAGACTTCTGCCAGTTGGTGTGATAGCGCAGGGTGAAGGTTGCATCGTAACGAGAGTCGATTGCCTTGACATCATCTTCCCAGACGCCACCTTTCATGAAGTTGTCGGCGATAGGAGCCATACGGGTCCAGGGACGGCCCAGGGCCTGGACAGCCTCACGCTGAATGGGGTTGATCACAGCACCAGAAGCAGCCTTGGCAGTCATCTCGGTATAGTTCCAGGTCTCCATCCAGTAGGCGAAGTTCTCAGGAGAGCCACCGCCACCCCAACCATAACCAGCACCACCATTACCATACTTCTCATCCTCATCGTGATCAGCATAGAGCATGATCTCAGAGTTACGGTCGTTGGTAGCAACGTTTACATCATAGAATGTAGGCTGCAATGCGTATGGGCCAGGATTGTTGATAGCCTGCATAGCGGTGTCGTATGCCTTCTGGAAATAGCTCTGAGCCTGACCAGACTCACGGCTGCACTCAGGATAGGTGGGGATGTTGTTAGGATTCTCCAACCACCAAGCGTATGTCAGATAAGCCTTTGACAGATAGAGACGCGCAAGGTTCTTGGTAGCCGTACCAGTAAGACGGGGGTTATCGGGCAGGTCGTTAACAGCCTTCTCCAGGTCGCTGAAGATTGCAGCGTAAACCTCAGGCACCGTGTTACGTACAGAGGTACGGATGGTAGAGGTGTTGAACTTCAGTTCGCCGGCACCCAGATCGAGGGGCACGCCACCGTAGGTCTGCACCAGGATGAAGTAATCGAATGCACGGAAGAAGTAAGCCTCTGCAAGGAGGGAAGGATCCATTCCGGCAGCAGTACCATTCTCAATAATACCACTGGCGGTATTGATATTGGCAAAGAGGGTACCCCAGGCACCACCGGCCACCGAACTGGTAGGAGTAACGGAACCGACACCCGTAAGGTCGGCATCCTTGAAGTTACCGTCGGCAGACTGTGCGTAAGTGTACTCATCGGTACCAGTCTCCAGAGTGTTCAGATAGTAACCGTTGCCATAGAAATAGCGCAGGTGAGCATAAAGTGAGGTCAGACCGCCCTCGATACCCGCCTTCGTGTTGAAGAATGACGGATCGAAATTGCTGCGCGGCTGCTCGTCGAGCACGCTATTGCAGGAAGTCATGGTTGTAGAAAGACCACAGCAAACAAGACCCGCAGCGAGGATATATTTAATACTTTTAGTTTTCATAACTTTACTTTTTTACTTTTTTACCTTTAGAACGTTAGGTTGAGACCGAGCAGGAAGTTGCGAGTTGTAGGTGTGTTGTAACCTACGATAGGCATTTTGTGCTTGCCAGAGTACTCACTGTAACCTACAGCTGTATTCTCGTTTGCCCAAGAGTTGGTCTCGGGATCAAGTCCGCTCTCGTTGTTGAATGGTGAGAAGAGTACGAATGGATTCTGAACCGAAGCGTAGAGACGCAGACGGCTGATACCAAAGTCCTTGATACACTTCAGGCTGTCGAAGTTGTAACCCAGAGTGATAGCACGGATCTTCAGATAACCAGCATCGAAGTAACCCAGTGTAGAACCGTACTTGGGGTTATCACCGCTCAGGATACCACCGGGCTTTGGATACTTAGCACCAGTGTTCTGCTCTGTCCAGTAGTCTACATCGAGGTTGTTACGACGACCTGTCAGCATATTCAGATAACCGTTAGAAGAGTGGATGGCAGAAATCAGCTTACCACCAATCTGGAATGCACCGATAACGGTCAGGTCGAAGCCCTTATAACCAACTGTGGTGTTGAAACCTCCCATCAGCTTCGGCTCCATGCTGATAATCTGACGGTCCTCAGGA
>ODAI012070644.1_pt1 | contig 30085 bp, 25 predicted proteins | sample 1539321 | NCBI WGS metagenome assembly ODAI01 (sample SAMN02144231, study PRJEB22623) | gut metagenome | biome: sheep rumen | host: Ovis aries | place: New Zealand
CTGGTATACCCTCTGAAACCTCTGGACGCCCATGTCCGGATGAATGGGAGGGGCCCGCCGGCGCAGCCGGTGGGAGGGACGAGGCCGAAGGCCGATGGGTTTCAGAGGGTATACCAGCCGCAGCGACAGGTTTGAACTCCTCGAAGGATTCTCCGGGATTTCCTATCACCATGACGTTCTGGAGCACGGGAATCTCGTCTCCATCGGCCCAGAAGATGGCCAGGACGGTTCCCTCCACCTGGGACTCTTCCTCGAAGGTGGCCTTGTCGGTCTCGTAGCCGAACAGGACATCGCCCACCTTGACGGTGTCCCCCACCTTCTTCTTGAATTCGGAGATAATGCAGCTCTCCACGGACTGGCCCTGTTTGGGCATGATGATTACATGTGCCATGTAACTTTTAAGGTTTTATGCCAGCAATTGCGGCAGGAATGTACTGATAATCAGGACGACGATACCCACGACAAGCACCGATATGGTCTTGCGCGAAACGCCTTTCCATTCTTTGAGGATAATGCCCCAGACATTGGAGAACACCACGTTCAGGCTCATCAGGATGCACCAACTGAAGGTGATCAGGACCGGGTACTCCGTGAGGAAGCCCTTTCCGAGGGACAGGCCGAAGAACTGGCTGTACCACAGGAGACCTGCCAGGCAGCAGAAAAGGAGGTTATTGCCCCACAGGCGTCCCTTCCCGTAGTCTCCCCAGGTTTTGTTCTTGCTGTTCTGGAAGAAGCAGTAGCAGGCATTGGTGACAAAACCGCCCAGGGTCACCAGAAGGGTGGCCGGAAGGGTGCGGAAAATCTCGGGGGTGGAATCCCAGTAAAGGTCGGCTCCGAAACTGAGGCCGATATTGAAGCAGGCGCTCATGAATCCGGCCAGGACAGCCACGAAGATGCCCTTTCCGAAGTTGAAGTCCTTGACGGCCTTCTTCTTCTCCTCCTCCGGCATGGCGGCGCTCTTCATGGCACCCGCCACACCGATGATGGCGATGCCGATGAGGGTGACCACCACACCGATGATGACGGCGCTGGTCAGGTCTCCGGAATGACCGGTGAACACCGGGCCCAGGATGGCGCCGAGAGCGGAGCAGGTACCCAGGGCGATGCTCTGTCCGAGGGCTACGCCCAGGTAACGCATGCTGAGGCCGAAGGTAAGGCCGCCGATTCCCCAGAGGATGCCGAAGACGAACGTCATGAAAGCATCATGGCCGTGGGCCGAGAACAGCCCCGTGAGGGACTCTCCCGCCGGAACGGCGAGGAGAGCACCCAGGATGGGGAAAACGAGCCAGGCGAACACGCCCTGTACAATCCAATAACTCTCCCAACTCCATTCCTTGATCTTGTTGATGGGAACGTAACTGGAACTCTGGCAGAAAGAGCCGATCGCGATAATCAGCAGGCCGATAATGAGATTCATGGCTTATCGCTTAGAAGTGACTTCCTTTTCGTATTTCTCGATGGCCGGGATGAAGGCGGCTCCTACGGGAACGTTGTTCTTGTAGTTGAAGTAATCGAACACGGCGCCGAACGGCAGGGTCTTGGCCTCCTCGAGGAGGGCGAGGCGCTGGAAGCCCTTGCCGGCATCCTCATATTCGCGCAGTTTGCCAAGCGGCTCCAGGAGGGCGCTGAGCAGGCACTTCTGCGTGGCGCGGGTACCGATCACATAGGCGCCGATGCGGTTGATGGCGGCGTCGAAGTAATCCAGGCCGATATGGGCGCGGTTCAGGGCGTCGGCCCGGACAATCTCCTTGAACAGGTCCAGGGTCTGGTCGTTCATGATGGTCACGTGGTCGGAGTCCCAGCGGATGGGACGGGACACATGCAGCATGAGTTCGGGAACGAACAGCAGCAGGGAGGCCACCATGTCGGATACGTTCTCCGTCATTTCATAGTGACCGGTATCGAGGGTGTACATGAGTTTGCGGGTGGCGCAGTAGCCGGCCACGAAGTCGTGGGAACCCACCGTGTAACTCTCCAGGCCGATGCCGAACAGTTTGGCCTCGAGGCAGGTCTTCATGCCGGGAAGGTCTTCCTTCAGGATTTCGTCGAGGGATTCGGCGAAAATCTCGCGGTAGCGCTTGCGCTCCACCGTCTGGTCCTTGGAACCGTCGTGAACCCAGATGTTCATGATGCAGGGGTCGTTCTGGGCCTTGCCCATCGCGTCGGCGATGCGGCGGCAGCGCTTGGTGTGCTCGATCCAGAATTCACGGATGGCGGGATCCGGGTTGGCGAGGGAGAGGTCTCCGCTCTTAGGATGGCCGAAGGACGTGGAGTTGAAGTCCAGTTTCATGTTGTTCTCCCGTGCCCACTGGATCCAACTTTCGAAGTGCTTGGGTTCACACTGGTCGCGGTCGACGAACTGGCCGCCGAAGTCTCCGTAGATTTCATGGAGGTTCAGGCGGTGGTTGCCGGCGATGAGGCTCTTGGCGAATTTGATGTCGTCCCTGACCTCGTCGATGTTGCGGGCGCGGCCGGGATAGTTGCCGGTGGTCTGGATGCCGCCGGACAGGCCGGCAGCACTCTCGAAGCCGATCACGTCGTCGGTTTGCCAGCAATGGAGGGAGATCGGGGTTTTCTCCAGGGTTTCGATGGCCTTGTCCGTATCTACGCCGAGTTCCGCGTAACGGTCTTTGGCAATTTCATAAGCGCCCAGGATGGATGCTTCCTTGGCAATGCGGTCCGTGGTCTCGCCGATGGACTTGATGATGCTGTCGATGTTCATATTCTTTGTGTTTTAGTGTTTAATTGTTCGGGGTGAATGTCTTGACGGAGAAGGTTTTGGCAATGAGGGCACGCATATCCCAGCGGTCTTTCACCAGACCGGCCGTGCGGGCCTGAAGCATCACATTGCCGATGGCGGTGGCCTCCATGGGGCCCGCCACCACAGGCCGGCCGATGGCATCGGCCGTCCACTGGCTCATGGTGTCGTTGGCGCTGCCGCCGCCGATCACATGCAGTTTCTCGATGGGGAACGGGGCGAAGCCCTGCAGCATCTCCACGACCTCCTTGTAGCGCGCGGCCAGGCTGTGGTAGATGCAACTGATATACTGGGCGTCATCCTTGGGAAGCGGCTGGCCGGTTTCCCGAAGGTAGGAATCGATGGCTTCCACCATGTTGGCCGGAGCGGCGAAGCGGGGGTCGTCCGGGTTGACGACGGACGGGAAGTCCGCCTCCGAACGGGCCATGGCCTCCATTCCGCTGTACTTGTACGTGCGGCCTTCCGCCTCCCACACCTTGCGGCACTGCTCCAGGAGCCACATGCCGGTGATGTTCTTCAGGAAACGGGTGGTGCCGTCGATGCCGCCTTCGTTGGTGAAATTCAGGCGGGTGGACTCGCCGTTGATGATGGGAGCCGGCGTCTCGATGCCCATCAGGCTCCAGGTGCCGCTGCTAAGGTAGGCGAACTTCTCGTCGGCCGCAGGGACGGCGGCGATGGCCGATGCCGTGTCGTGTCCGGCCACGGCGACCACGGGAATCTGCGGCAAACCGCAGGAATCGGCGATTTCCTTCCGGAGCGTGCCGATCATCTCCCCGGGCTGGACGATGGGAAGCAGGACATCCGTACGGACGCCCAGTTTCTCCAGGAGAGCCTTGTTGAACTGCCGCGTGCCCTGGTCCATCATGCCGGAGGTGGAAGCGATGGTGTACTCACACACCTGCTTTCCCGTGAGCATGTAGGACAACAGGTCCGGCATGAACAGGATGTGACTGGCATAACGCAGGGGGGCGAACCCCTCGCCCGTCTGGGCGTACAACTGGAAAATGGAGTTGAAGTTCATGATCTGGATGCCGGTAGCACCGTAGAGTTCCTCGCGGGGGATGGTTTCGAACACCTTCTCCGGGATGCCTTCCGTGTAAGGGTCCCTGTAGGCGCGGGGATTGCCCAGAAGCGAACCGTCATCGGCCACGAAGCCGAAATCCACGCCCCAGGTGTCGATGCCGATGGAATCGGGAACGATGCCCTGGCGGCCCAGGTCCTTGAGACAGTTGAGGAAATGCTGGTAGATGGCCAGCACGTCCCAGTAATACTTGCCGTCCAGACAGATGATTCCGCTGGGGAAACGATAGACCTCCTTCATTTCGAAGGAATCAGCGCAAAAAGTGGCCAGGACCGCACGCCCGGAAGTGGCGCCGCAGTCGAAGGCCAGAAAAGAATGCTTACCTGCCATGAGTGTTATTCTTATGTTTCTTTGCAAAGTTAGCATTCTGTACAGGTTGCCTATTTCAGAGAATGCGAGAAAAACTTTTATTTTTGACAATTATTTTCTTACCTTTGCCGAAAGCTTACGCCCATGGATAAAATCCTCTTTGTACACGGATTGGCTTCCTCGGGGGCCTACAAACTCTCGGACACGCTTCGGATTCTGCTGAAAGGCGTCACCGTCATCGCGCCGGACGTTCCCATCGATCCCGACGAAGCGCTCGCCCTCCTGGGGGAAATCTGCTCCCGGGAGCGGCCGGAACTCGTTGTCGGCCTGTCCTGGGGCGGTTTTCTCACCCAACAGATCCGCGGGGTCCGGAAAGCCCTCATCAACCCCGATTTCGCCATTTCCCGCATGCTGCAGGGGATGGTGGGAGAAGTGAAGTACCTGTCGCCGCGAAAAGACGGGGCGCTCTCCTTCACCGTCACTCCGGAACTGTGCCGGCGCTACCAAGAGATGGAAACTTTGCAGTTTGACGGCATCGACGCTGCCGAAAGGGAACGAACCCTGGGCTTCTTCGCCCGGGAAGATGAACTCGTGCACTGCCAGCCCCTTTTCGAGGAGCATTATCCCGGACGCAGCATCGCCTACCCCGGCGGGCATCTGCCCACTTTCCCCGAAATGAAAAAATCCGTCCTTCCCGCTTTGCTCGCCTTCTGCCATGAATGACGCCATCCACCTGAAATACCTCGCCGTAAGTCCGGACGACCTTCGCTGGGGCATCGCCGTCAATTCCGTCGGCTTCCAGGATGTCGGTCCCGGAGAGCCCTACCCGCCCTCCGACCACCCCTCCCGCTATCTGTTCTCCGCAGAACGGGGCCGGACACTGGCCGAGTACCAACTCCTGTACATCACCCGCGGGCACGGACGTTTCCGCAGCGCACACGTCCCGGACGGCGTCCTGCTCCGTCCCGGCCACCTGTTCCTGCTCTTTCCCGGCGAATGGCACACCTACCGGCCCGACCCGTCCTCCGGCTGGAAGGAATTCTGGATCGGCTTCAACGGCGCCATGGTGGAGGAATGGGTGAAAAGCGGCTTCTTCTCCCGGGAGAAGCCGGTGCTGCAGGTAGGGCTCCACAGCGACATCGTGAACCTCTACAACGATGCCATCCATACCGCCGCCTTCCAGCAGTCGGGCTTCCAGCAGTGCCTGGGAGGCATCGTCGCCCACTTGATGGGACTGGCCCGCCTGTACCAGCGGCAGGAAACCTTTTCGGAAGTGAGGGACAAAATCAACCAGGCCAAAATCCTCATCGGGGACCAGTACCGGACCATCCGTCCGGAAGAGCTGGCGGCCCAGTTGTGCATGGGCTATTCCAATTTCCGCCGCATCTTCAAGGAATACACCGGCTTCGCCCCGGCCCAGTACATCCAGGAAGTGCGGCTGAACCGCATCAAGGAACTGCTTACCAACACCACCCTCCCCATCAAGGAGATTGCCGATGAGTGCGGTCTGGAGAATTACGACTACTTCTTTACGCTGTTCCGGCGCCTGACAGGGATGACCCCGTCAGACTACCGGAACAATACGCAAGGTAAATAAAAGAAGGGATTTACCCGTTATTTGGAAGGGCGCTTGTAACCGTCGGTGTTGCAGCGCTCCGTCATTCTCCTGATACGGGTGGCCGTATCCGGATGGGAGGAGAACAGATTGCTCACGGGACCGGACTGGCTGCCGCCGGAGAGGGCCTGTAGTTTCTCGAAGGACATTACGATGGCCCAGGGGTTTTTACCGGCCTTCACAAGGAAGTTGTAGCCATAGTCGTCGGCCTCGCTCTCCTGGTCGCGGGAGAACTTGGCATCCAGGATGGCGCTGCCGATGGCGCCCAACTGGGAGTCCGTAAGGGCGGCGATGGTGGAACTGGTGGAGGCCAGCCCTTCCATGGCGGCGCTGGTGAGGATGGCGTTGCGCATCTGGCGGCGCGTATGGTTCAGCGCCACATGGCCGATTTCATGCCCGATGACGCCCAGCAGTTCGTTGTCCGTCATGGCGTCCATGATGCCCGTATAAACGCGCACGCTGCCGTCGGCACAGGCGAAGGCGTTCACCTCGTTCTCCTTGTAAACCTTGAAGTTGAGCGGGACCTCGTTCACGCCGTCCAGACCCGCCGTAAGTTTGCGGAGACGCTTGGTATAGGCATTGTTTTCCGGCAGGATGGTGCTCTGGGCGTCCAGTTGGGTAATATACTGATGGACATAGGCCTGGACCTGGGCGTCGGTGAGGCTGAGAGCCTGGGCCGCATAGATGCCGCTCTGCATGAGGCGGGCCGTATCCAGGTTGAGGGAACCGCAGGAGACCAGCATGAGACCGGTCACGACAAGGCTTAGAATTCGTTTCATACTCGGATAAATTTTCTCAAAGGTACAAAAATTTGTGCAAGATTGCTACTTCTTTGTGTAATCCAACTTCCGGAGGTCTGCGGAACTGCCGCCATACAGGAGTTCCCACTCCCCTGCCGTGGGAACCATATCCTTCTGCAGGGCGTTCCAACTGAGAAATACCTCATCCGTGAGCGGGAAGGCCACCTCGACCGTCTTGCCGGCGGGGACATTCACGCGGGAGAAGCCGCGGAGGCTCTTGAGCGGACCCTCGGCGTCGGATTTGAGGCGGACATAGAGTTGGGCCACCTCCTGGGCATCCACGCTGCCCGTATTGGTGACGGGAACCACCAGATTTCCGTCCTTGACGGCAGCCTCTCCATAAGAGAAGGTCGTATAACTGAGGCCGAAGCCGAAGGGGAACAGCGGCTCACCCTGGAAATAACGGTAGGTGCGGTTGTGCATGGAGTAGTCTTCGAAGTCGGGCAGCTGGTCAACGCCCTTGTAGAACGTGAGCGGCAGTTTTCCGGAGGGAACGGCCTCACCCAGAAGCATTTCGGTGATGGCGGCGCCGCCTTCCTGGCCGGGATACCAGACCTGCAGGATGGCTTCGCAGTTTTCAGTCTCCGGAACAAGGCCCAGGGCCGATCCCGAGAAGTTCACGAGAATCACCTTCTTTCCGGCCTTGTGGAGGGCTGCGATGAGGTCCCGCTGCACCTGCGGCAATTCGATGCTGGTGCGGTCTCCCCCGTTGAATCCCGGCAGCGGAACATCCATCTCCTCCCCTTCCAGTCTGGGCGAGATACCGCCGGCAAACACCACGGTCTCAATGCCTTTCAACTGCTTCAGGACCGCCGGGACATCGAATTTCTCCGTGCCCACCAGTTCGCAGCCACGAATCACCTTCAGATCCGGGAAACGGGCCTTGAGGCCGTCGGCGAGGGTGATGGTGCCATCGGGAATGCCGTTGTAGTTGCCCCACATCATTTCGCGGTCGTCGGCATTGGGGCCCACCAGGGCGATGCGGGTATCGGCCTTCAGGGGCAGGATGTTGCCGCGGTTCTGCAGGAGGACGAAGGTTTCCAGGGCCATCTTGCGGGAGAGGGCCAGATGTTCCTTCCCTTCCACGATGTCATCGGAGAGGCCTTCCCAAGGGGCGATGTTCCCGTCGAGTTCTCCCAGGCGGATGCGGGCCGACAGGAGGCGGGTCAGGCTGCGGTCCACGTCGGCCTCATCCAGCAGGCCCTGACGGACCGCGTCCGGAACGAAGCGGTAGGCGTTTCCGCAGTTGAGGTCCGTTCCCGCATGGATGGCTGCGGCGACGGCATGGGGACCGTCCTCGCTGTATCCATGGCAGCCGGGCTCGAAGAAGTCGGAAATGGCGTGGCAGTCGGAAACCACCAGTCCCTTGTAGCCCCATTCTCCGCGAAGAATGGTGTTCAGCAGATAATCGCTGGCGCCGCAGGGTTCTCCGCGGAAGCGGTTGTAGGCGATCATCACCTCCTGGACATCGGCCTTGGTGACCAGGTCCTTGAAAGCGGGAAGATAGGTTTCACGCAGGTCCCGTTCGCTGACCTCGGCGTTGAACGTATGACGGGACGGTTCCGGACCGGAGTGTACGGCATAGTGCTTGGCACAGGCGTGCGCCTTGAGCACCGGAGCGTCCGAAGGCCCCTGCAGGCCGCGGACCACGGCCATGCCCAGGATGCCGGTCAGGTACGGGTCTTCCCCGTATGTCTCCATGCCGCGGCCCCAGCGGGGATCGCGGAAGATATTGATGTTGGGCGTCCAGAAAGTGACACCCTGGTACTGGCCCAGATGGCCGGCCTGACAGGCCTGGCGCTCTTTCACGCGGGCTTCGTCACTGACGGCGGTAAACACCTCGTTCACAAGGGGCTCGTCAAAGGAAGCCGCCATGCCGATGGGCATGGGAAAAACCGTGGCTTTCCCGTTTCTGGCCACACCGTGAAGGGCTTCGTTCCACCAGTTGTAGGACGGGATGCCCAACGCTTCCACAGGGGCTGAGGAGTTCATCATCAGGGAAGCCTTCTCTTCGATGGTCATTTTGGAAATCAATTCCCTGGCCCTTTTCTCGGCCGGGTTTTCGGGCTGGCTGGCGCAGGATGCAAGCAGCAGCGCAGACAGAGTGAGAAGAGTGAATTTGCGCATATCCAAAAGTTTATTTATGCAAACTTAATCAAAAATCGCGAAATATTGATTATTTTTGCCACATGAAAGAAAAATCCTCCGTATTACGGGAACTTATATCCACCTTGCAGGACAAGCTGAAGGAATCCCTCATCTCGGTTTTTCCCGTGACGCTGCTGGTTTTTTTGCTGGCCGTCACCCCCTGGGTGGACATCACCCCCCGGGAACTTACGGTATTCGGCCTTTCGGCCTTGTTCCTGATCCTGGGCATCAGCCTTTTCAACCTGGGGGCCGACATGGCCATGACCCCGATGGGACAATATATCGGTGAGGGTCTCACGAAGTCCAAGAAACTGGGCATCCTCCTGTCCGTGAGTTTCGTGATGGGCCTTTTCATCACCGTCGCCGAGCCGGACCTCGCCGTCCTGGCATCGCAGGTATCGGCCGTCATGAACGGCACCGTCCTTATCTATACTGTGGGCATCGGCGTGGGCATCATGCTCCTGCTGGGTGTCATGAAGATTGTCTTCCATCTGGACCTCTCCAGCATCCTGCTGTTCGGGTACATGCTGCTTTTCTGCCTGGCCGCCATCCTCATCGACCGGGGCAAGGGCTCGCTTCTGGCCATGTCCTTCGACTCGGGCGGCGTCACCACCGGCCCCATCACGGTGCCCTTCATCATGGCCCTCGGCGTCGGCATCGCCCTTACGGTGGGCGGCCGCAACGCCTCCGAGAACAGTTTCGGTCTCATCGCCCTCTGCTCGCTGGGCCCTATCGTGGCCGTGCTCGCCCTGTCCCTGTTTTCCCAAGGCAGCCTGAACTACGCCGTCCCCGACTATTCCATGGACTCCGTCCTGGACGACGGACTCAGCGCCCACCTGCTGGACACCATGTGGGATGTAGGCAAATCCCTCATCCTCATCATCGTCTTTTTCTTCATCCTGCAGTTCGCCATCCTGAAACTGCCCATGACCAAGATCGGCCAGATTCTGTTCGGCATCCTCTACACCTTCATCGGGCTGGTCCTTTTCCTGGCCGCCGTGGAGATGTCCTTCATGCCCATCGGATACAAGATCGGCGTCCAGTTGTCGCAGGCCCATCCGCTGCTGATCATCGCCTTCGCCTTCATCATCGGCATGGTGGTAGTCCTTGCCGAACCGGCCGTGCACGTGCTCAACGCACAGGTCAACGACATCACCGGCGGCGAGGTGTCCCGCACCCAGATGATGGTGGCGCTCTCCCTGGGTGTCGGCCTCTCCATCGGCCTGTCCGTCATCCGGGTCTATTTCGGCTTCTCGGTCCTGTATTACCTGGTTCCCGGCTACCTGCTTTCCCTGGGCCTGTCATTCTTCGTGCCCAAACTCTATACGGCCATCGCCTTCGACTCCGGCGGCGTGGCCAGCGGTCCGCTCACATCCAGTTTCATCCTTCCGCTGGTCGTGGGGGCCTGTGTCAGCATGCAGGGAGAGTCGGCCGTGCTGGATTTTGCCTTCGGCGTTGTGGCCATGGTGGCCATGACTCCGCTCATCACCATCCAGAGCCTCGGCTTCAAGTCCGTCATGACAGTACGCCGGCGTGACTCGATGGCCATGCGTCGCATCCTGGCCGCCGCCGATGACGAAATCATTTACTTCGAGTAACTTATGGCAGAAAAGAGAAATATCGCTCCCATGAAGTTGGAAATGCTGTTTGCCATCGTTCACAACAGCAAGGCTGCCTATTATTCCAGCCTCATCCAGTCCCACCAGGCCAATTTCCAGTTCACGGTCCCGGCCAAGGGCACTACTCACCTCATCCTGAACTATCTGGGCCTGGCCGACCGCCCCAAATCGCTCCTGCTGAGCGTCGTCCGGTCCGACCAGGCCGACAATCTCATCAGCCTTCTGGACGAAACCTTCCGGAAGGGCGGAGATTACAAGGGGGTGGCCTTCACGGTACGGCTCACCAGTACCATCGGCACCCTGGCCTATGGTTTTTTAAGTAACGACAAACGCGTCAAGGAGGAAGCATAATATGTCCCAGAATCAATTCGAACTCATCCTTTGCATCGTCAATGCAGGATACTCGCAGAATGTCATGGAGGCGGCGCGTGCTGCCGGTGCCCGTGGCGGCACCATCGTCCGCGGACGCGGATCGGCCAATCCGGAAGCCGAGGAGTTTTTCAACATCAGCATCCAGCCCGACAAGGAACTGATTCTCATCCTGGTGCCGGGGAGCATCAAGGATACCGTTCTGAAAGCGGTGTACAAGAACTCCGGCCTTCCCACGGAAGGCCAGGGCATCGCTTTCACCCTGCCGGTAGAGCGTAGCACGCTCATCAAGCAGGACATGGAAGAGGAAACTACTGAACAGCAGTAGCAGGAAGGTCCCAGCCGGTAAGGGTGGCAATGTAAGGAGCCATCAGAAAGGCTACTTTCCTCATACCTTGATAGTTGGGATGCCAGGCGGCGCCCAGGTCTCCGGTAATGTTATGCCCGCCCGTATGGATGGCCGTCCAGGAAACGTTGGGAATGCCGCAGCCACGGGCTACATCCCTCACATAATCGGCCAGCAGGATGTTGGCATTGGAGGCCACGCACAGGATGGGTACTTCTTCCCCGTAAAAAGTGCGGATTTCCTCCAGCAAGGTCTTATACGCCTTGCTCCATGCTTCCAGGGAGGGCTGCTTCTGAATGGAAAAATCGTTCGTTCCCAAATAGATGACGACAATGTCGGGGCGATAAGCCGGCTCCCATACGGGGACGGCCTTTTCGTCCAAGGCACGCAGGTACCGCACAGGCATCGTCTGGTCGGGATCTCCGTCCCCGTAATTGCGGACGATGCCTCGGCCCGAGTGGGAGATGCGCACCACATCGGCGTCAAAATACCGGCCCAGGATACCGGAATAACTCTTGTTGCAGTTTTCCTCCTCCGGAATGGCGGGGCTGTCCCGGTCGGGTGCCTCGACACCGTACCCGCAGGTATAGGAATCGCCGATGATTTCCATGACACGTTTTTTCCAGGGACGGGCCTGCAGGAGTTTGCCGTCCGTTTCGAAACTGCGGAACGTGATGCAGCCGGTCTCCCCTTCCGTCCGCTTCTGGACGTAAACCGTATGGCTTCCCTTCTTCCCGAAAGAGCAGAGTGAAACGGCATGGCTTCCCGGCTCCAGTTTCAGGACGGCGTCGGCCTCCACGCCCGGCTCCCTGTCCACCCAGACATTCACATAATCCACCCGTTCCTCGTCATAGTTCATCGTCAGGGATTTGCCCTGGAAACTGACGATGGCCGTTGTACCCGACCAGTCGGCCGTGACGCAGCCATCGGCCCGGACGACGCGGCCGATATAGGTAATCTCTTGGGTGTCAGCCCGGAAGCTGTTTTGTGCCGGCGCCTGCACTCCCGCAAGCAGCACGGCCAGAAGAAGGGTCATTCGTTTCATGGCAGTACAAAGCTACATTTTTTCCCGCTAATCTCCAAGTCCCGTTGTTTTCGCGTGACACGCAAGTCCCTGCCTATCAGGCAAATACAAATAATCCTCTGCGCAAAAAGCGCAGAGGATTATACGGAAACGATTAAGAATCAATCGATTGGCGGCCACCTATATGAAGACATACTTACAGATGAACAGGGCGGCCAGGATCCACATCGTGATACTGATATCCTTGAAGCGGCCGGCAACGGCGTGCGTAGCCACGTAAGAGATGACGCCGATCAGGATACCGTCGGAAATGCTGTAGGCCAGCGGCATCATGATGATGGTGAGGAAAGCCGGAATGGCTTTGCAGTAGTCGTCCCAGTGGATGCGCTTGATGGACGGCATCATCATCACGCCCACGATGATGAGGGCGGGAGCCGTGGCGGCGCTGGGGATGGCAAGGAACAGCGGGCTGAAGAACAGGGCCAGGGCGAAACAGACGGCTGTCGAGAAAGCCGTGAGGCCGGTGCGGCCGCCTTCGCCTACACCCGAGGCGCTCTCCACGTACGTGGTGGTGGTGGAAGTACCCAGGCAGGCGCCGGCGACGGTGGCGATGGAATCGGCCAGGAACATTTTCTCCATATCGGGAACGTTGTCGCGCGGACCGTCGTCGGGGATCAGGCCGGCACCCTGGTGCACGCCGATGATGGTGCCCATGGTATCGAACATATCAATGAACAGGAAGGTGAACACGATCACCAGCATATCCAGGGTGAAGATGTTGTGCCACTCAAACTGGAAGGCGATGGGTTTCACGGAATCCGGAAGGGACACGACGCCGCTGAACTTGGTAATGGCCTCGCCGGTGGCCGGGTCCTTGATCACCAGGCCGAGGAGGGTGGTGATCAGGATGCCCCACAGCATGCCGCCGCGGATTTTCGCCATCACAAGGCCGGAAGTGATGAACAGGCCGATAAGCCCCAGCAGGGCCTTTCCCTCCGTCACGTGCCCCAGGGAAACCAGCGTCGCGTCATTGTTCACGATGATTCCGGCATTCTGCAAGCCGATGAAGGCGATGAACAGGCCGATACCGGCGCCGATGGCTTTTTTCAGCGTACCGGGAATGGCATTCAGCAGCCAGGAGCGCACCTTCGTGAGGGTGAGGATGATAAAGAGGAGACCTTCCAGAAGGACGGCCGTAAGGGCAAACTGCCAACTGTACCCCATGCCCAGGCATACCGTGTACACGAAGAATGCGTTCAGACCCATGCCGGGAGCCAGGGCGAAAGGCTTTCTGGCATACAGGGCCATCACCAGGGTGCCGATGATGGCGGCAAGGGCCGTGGCCGTAAACACGGCGCCGCCGGGCATGCCGTCCAGGGCGCTGAAAATAGCCGGATTGACAGCCAGGATATAGGCCATCGTCAGGAAAGTGGTGATGCCCGCCAGGATTTCTGTGCGGACATTGTTCACCTTGGAATCAAACCCGAAAAGTTTTTCAAAGGCAGGTTTCATTTCACGGAAATTTATAGGTTAAACGTTGCATCTTCCCGACTTAAAAAACCCACTTGGCACCCAAGCAAGGCAACACGTTGAACTTTTTTCCGGTGCTGGCTTCCAGGCCGGCGAAGTTGTAACTCAGTTCGATTTCTCCGCCGAGATTCAAATTGGGCACGCCGAACCACTGTCCCACGGCATACCAGAGCTGCGGCTCGGACAGAACGACCACCTTGTCGCCTTCACACCAGACATCCAGGAAACCGGAGAAGCGGAGCCCTTTCAGCGTGAACAAGTCCTGCAACCCCCAGACAGCCGTAAATTGCAAAGGGACATTGCTCTTCAGGCCAAGAAAATGCTTATAGAGAACTTTCAGATTCAAGGTGTTCTTGAAGTCTTTGCTGTGGAAGAAGTAGTCGAGGCCGAAAAGGAAGGCATTATTTACCGGGAAAGCGCCATAATCTGTCCCGGGAAGGCCATTCAGGTTGCCCCAGGTGCCGAAACCGCCGTTGTATTCCACCTGAAGGCTCAGACCGCCGAGCGGGGTGTTCTGCCAGAAATTCAGGCAACGGGCAATTTCAAAATACGTGTTATTCGGAGAGATAATCTCTTTTCCGTCCCTTGCGTTGTAATCGTAATCGATGAAGAAGAATGTGTTACCCCAGTTGTCGTTATAGAACCCTTCGAGGGTGGTAGTGACGTGCTTACGACCCAAATCGTAAAACACCTGAAAATTGGTCTGGGCTTTGGCCACCTGGGTTACAGCCAGCGTTGCAATGGCAACGGCAAGAATAGTTTTTTTGAGCATAAAACGTAGTTTATGAAATGAATATATAAAAGTTTATTTCCTGAGGGAAGGATTGATTTCAAAGTTCACGGCCTTGTCGGCCTCCGGATTGGCGCCGAACTCGTAGTCCTTGCCGGGAAGGACGGCGTTCAGGACAATCCCCACCAGCGCGGCCACGGCGAGGCCGCTGAGTTTGGTGAAGCCCAGGTTGATGGCATCGCCGGCACCGTACTTGATACCGATGGCCAGCACCAGGATGAGGGCCATCACAATCACATTGCGGCTCTTGGTGAAGTCTACCTGGTTTTCCACGATGTTACGCACACCCACGGCGGAAATCATACCGTACAGGACCAGGGACACACCGCCGATGGTGGAGGCGGGCATGCAGGCGATCAGGGCGCTGAACTTGGGGCAGAAACTGAGGATGATGGCAAAGACGGCGGCGATGCGGATGACGCGGGGGTCGTACACCTTGGTGAGGTTCAGCACGCCGGTGTTCTCACCGTAAGTGGTATTGGCCGGGGCGCCGAACAGGGAGGCCAGCATGGTGGCCAGACCGTCGCCCATGAGGGTGCGGTGCAGACCGGGATCTTCCAAGTAATTGATTCCCACGGTGGAGGAGATGGCGCACATGTCGCCGATATGCTCCATCATGGTGGCCAGGGAAATGGGGACGATGGCAATGATGGCACTCACGATCAGCCCCCAGTTGGGATTGGCAAACACATGGAAAGCGGTATTCTCCCAGTGGAACGGGACACCGACCCAGGCGGCGTCCTTGACGGCCGAAAAGTCGCACAGGCCGAAGCAGGCGGCCACAATGTAGGAGCCCAGCACACCCAGCAGGATCGGAATGATCTTGATCATGCGTTTCCCCCAGATATTGCACACGATGATGATCACAATGGCCAGCAGGGCAATCCACCAGTTGCTGTTGCAGTTCTGGATGGCGCTGCCGGACAGGGTAAGGCCGATGGCGATGATGATGGGACCCGTCACGATGGGCGGGAAAAAGCGCATGACCTTCTTGGCGCCGAACGCGGCGATGAGCCCCGCCAGGATAAAATAAACAATGCCTGCCGAGAATACTCCGATGCAGGCATAAGGAAGCGATTCCGTGGCACTGAGTCCTTGCTGGGTTCCCATCGCGACGACCGCTGCGTATCCACCCAGGAAGGCAAAGGACGAGCCGAGGAAAGCCGGTACCCGCATTTTGGTGAGAAGGTGAAAAATAAGAGTGCCCAAACCTGCGAAAAGTAAGGTGGCACTCATCGAAAGACCCGTAATCACGGGAACCAGGACCGTGGCTCCGAACATGGCGAACATGTGCTGGAGGCCGAGGGTAAGCATCTTGCCCTTCCCCAGGGAACGGGCATCATAGATGGCTTGCGCTTGTTTTGTCATAAGTATTAAAGGTTAGATAAAAAGAATTCTTTTGCCTTTGGGCCTATATGACCAAACAAAAGTAAATGATAAAAAAAATTAAAACAAACTTCTTTCGACGAAGTTATCAACAGGAGTTATGAACAAGCGTTATCGACAGGGCAAAAAAAAGGGGCTTAAACAAGCCCCTTTCCATGACAATTCTTGTACTTTAGACCGCTGCCGCAGGGACAGGGGTCATTCCGGCCGACGTGCTTGTCCACGCGCACGGGCATGCGGCTCTTCTGCTCGCCGTTGGTCGTAAGTTGCGAAGGGTCGTTGGTGCGCATCTGCTGCATATTGCGGTTGGGCTGGGTGGCCGGACGGGCCTCCCGCGCGTCGCTGGCATCCCGGAGCGGGATGAAGGCACGGAGCAGGAAGGTCAGGACCTCTTCGTTGAGTTTCTCCAGCATGTCGGTGAAGAGGTTGTAACTCTCCAGTTTGTACACCACCAGCGGGTCTTTCTGCTCGTAAGCGGCATTCTGCACGCTCTGGCGGAGATCGTCCATGTCGCGCAGGTGCTGCTTCCAATAGTCATCGATATAATAAAGGATGATGCTGCGGCTGAGGGCCTTGGCAATTTCGCGGCTTTCGGTCTCATAAGCCTTCTTGAGATTCACCGAGAGGGTGAGTTGGCGCTTGCCGTTGGTGATGGGGATGGCGATGTTCTCGTACATGCTCCCCTGCTTTTCGTACACCGTCTTGATCACCGGGTTCACCTTCTCGATCATGGTGTTCATACGGCGGTCATACACCTCCTTCATGTGGGCGGCGAGCCTGTCGGCCACCTCTTCCTTCTTCGCATGCGCGAAGAATTCGGCATCGAAGCCCAGGTCGATGGAAAGTTTGCCGATGACATATTCCTCAAAGGCTTCATAACTCATGCCCTCGCTCTCCTGCACCAGGAGAGTGGCGGTGTCCGTCATCATGTTCTGGACATCGATCTCGATGCGGTCACCGGAGAGCGCGTTGCGACGGCGGGAATAAATGGCTTCACGCTGATAATTCATCACGTCATCGTACTCGAGGGTTCTCTTACGCCAGCCGAAGTGGTTCTCCTCGACTTTCTTCTGTGCGTTCTCGATGGCGCTGGAAAGCATGCCGGAAACGAGGGCCTCGTCATCGGCCATGCCCAGTTTGTCAACCACGCCGGCGATGCGCTCGGAGCCGAACTTTCGCATGAGGTCGTCTTCCAGGGAGATGTAGAAGCAGGAACTGCCCGGATCTCCCTGACGGCCGGCACGTCCGCGGAGCTGACGGTCCACACGGCGGCTGTCGTGACGGGTGGTGCCGATGATGGCCAGACCGCCCGCATCCTTCACCTCCTGGGTGAGTTTGATATCGGTACCACGGCCCGCCATGTTGGTGGCGATGGTCACCTTGCCCTTCTGACCGGCCTGGGCGACGATTTCCGCCTCCCGGGCGTGCTCCTTGGCGTTGAGGACGTTGGCCGAAATGCCGCGGATGCGCATCATGCGGGCCAGGAGTTCGGACGTTTCCACGTCGGTGGTGCCCACCAGCACCGGCCGGCCGGCGTTGGACAGTTCCACCACTTTGTCGATCACGGCGTTGAACTTGGCCTTCTTGGTCTTGTAGATAATGTCGTTCTGGTCGTCACGGATGACGGGACGGTTGGTGGGAATCACCACCACGTCCAGTTTGTAGATGTCCCAGAACTCCCCTGCCTCCGTTTCGGCCGTACCCGTCATACCGGCGAGTTTGTGGTACATACGGAAGTAGTTCTGCAGGGTCACGGTGGCGAAGGTCTGGGTCGCCGCCTCCACCTTCACGTTCTCCTTGGCTTCAACGGCCTGGTGCAGACCGTCGCTCCAGCGCCGGCCCTCCATGATTCGGCCCGTGCTCTCGTCCACGATTTTCACCTTGTTGTCCACAATCACGTAGTCCACGTCCTTGGTGAACATGGCGTAGGCCTTCAGGAGTTGGATCACGGTGTGGACCCGCTCGCTCTTGAGGGAGAAGTCCTCCATGAGGGCGTCTTTCTTCTCGGCCTTCTGGGCGGGGGTGAGGGAATCGTCATGGGTGATCTCGGCAATGGCCGATCCCATGTCCGGCAGCACGAAGAAGTTGGGGTCGCTCACGCTGGAGGCCAGGGTGTCGTGGCCCTTGTCCGTCATGTCCACGGAGTTGAGCACTTCGTTGATTACGAAGTACAGTTCGTCCGTGACGGTGGGCATTTCCCGTTCGTTGTCCTGCATGTAGTAGGCTTCGGTCTTCTGCATGAGCTGCTTCATGCCGGGTTCCGAGAGGAACTTGATCAGCGGCTGGTATTTGGGAAGGCCCTTGAAGCAGCGGTACAGGAGCAGGCCGCCGTCTTTTTCGTTGCCGGCGGCAATGAGTTTCTTGGCCTCGTTCAGGGTGTTGGTCACCAGTGAACGCTGCTTGTTGTAGAGATTCTCCACATAGGGACGGTATTCCATGAACTGCTCGTCCCCGGAAGCCTTCTCCATGGGACCGGAGATGATCAGGGGGGTACGGGCGTCGTCGATGAGGACGGAGTCCACCTCGTCCACGATGGCATAGTGATGCTTGCGCTGCACGAGATCCGACATCCGGGAGCACATGTTGTCCCTCAGGTAGTCGAAGCCGAACTCGTTGTTGGTACCGAAGGTGATGTCGCAGTCATAGGCGGCCTTGCGGGCGGCGGAGTTGGGCTGGTGCTTGTCGATGCAGTCCACGCTGAGGCCGTGGAACATATAGAGGGGCCCCATCCACTCGGAGTCACGCTTGGACAGGTAGTCGTTCACCGTCACCACATGCACGCCTTTGCCGGCAAGGGCGTTGAGGAACACCGGAAGGGTAGCCACGAGGGTCTTTCCCTCACCGGTGGCCATCTCGGCGATCATGCCGCGCTGTTCCTTGTTGGTCTTGACGCCGCCGTTGAGGACGATGCCGCCGATGAGTTGGACATCGTAGTGGACCATGTCCCAGGTAATCTCATTGCCGCCGGCCATCCAGTGGTTTTTCCATACGGCCTTTTCGCCCTGGATTTCCACGAAATCGCGGCCCTGGGCAGCCAGAAGCCGGTCGAAATCCGTGGCGGTGACCTCCACCGTCTCCTGTCCGGCAAAACGGCGGGCCGTGGACTTGACGATGGCGAACGCCTCCGGAAGGAGTTCGTTGAGGGTGACCTCGATGGCGTCATCCTCCTCCTTCACCAGCCTGTCGCTCTCGGAGGCAAGGGCCTCCTTCTGCTCCACGGGGATGTCCTTGTCCAGTTCCAGTTTGATTTCCGCGATGCGGTCCTCGAAGGGCTTCTCCACGGCAAGGATTTTCTCGCGGAGGGCACGGCTGTGGGCACGGAGTTCGTCGTTGGAAAGTTTGTCAATATCGGGATATACTTTCAGAATCTGGTCCAGGACAGGGCGGATCGCCTTCATGTCACGGTCGCTCTTGGATCCGAAAATTTTCTTTAATACGTCTGCAATGGCCATATGGCTTTCTCTTTAAAAATCTTACAAATTTACAAACTTTGCCGATATTATACAAATACCATTCCCCGGAAAGAGGCTGACAAAGTGACAGGCTAACAGACACGGCGGCGGTGCTCACGCACGGCGGGCAATTGGCGGCATATATCACGGAAGTATTTAAAAACAAGCATTTTACGATACTTCACTGCTTTCACCAAAGTAAAGAGAAGGACATAGCAGAAGCGGTCCCAGAGCGGATGGTTGATGTCACAAAGCCGGACAAGGGAGCCGGTATAATAATTCCGGAAAATGATCTTTTCCACGGATTCCTCCCGCCGGGCACGGTCATGGACCGCCCGGGCCGACGGCAGCACCCCCACTTTCTTTCCATGGAAATGCGCCCGGTGGCACCAGTCGTCGTCCTGCCCGTAGAAGCCGAAAAGATTCTCGTTGAAAAGGCCGATTTCCTCCAGCGTCTTCACCGGCACCAGCCAGTGCGCCGCCATCACGCGCTTCAGGCTCAATACAGGGGGCGCCGCCCCCTCAAACACCCCCGCGGCCTTTCCGTCTGTCCGGTTCAACGGGAGAACTGTCCCGGAATATAGTTTGGCGAACTGGCAGTCAAGGGCTTGGTAGCCGTCCTGGAACTGGAGCGGGCTCAGGACGGCATATTCCGGATGCGCCTGCGCGGCGGCCAACAGTTTTTCCAGGGCTCCCTCTTCCAGCCAGGCGTCCTGGTTCAGGAGATAAACATAGTCATACCCTTTATCCATCGCCCGGAGAAAGCCCAGGTTATTGGCCTTGGAAAAACCCAGGTTTTCCGCGCTCCGAAGCAATGTCACCTCGGGGAAATGCGACTGGATCCAGTCGGCACTGCCATCCGTGGAGTCGTTGTCCACGACGAACACGTCGGCCCCCCTCACGGAAGAAAGGCAGCGCTCCAGCCAGTGAAGGCCGTTGTACACGACGACGATGACAAGGACTTTTTTCATAGGCGGGAAAAACGGATGAAGAGTTCCTTGGGCGTGGCCTTCGAGAAGGCCGTCCGCAGCACATGGCAGGCGGTCCGGAACATGACGTCGTTACGGCTTCCGGCCGGCCGAGGGGCCAACAGATACTTGCCTGCCCGGAGCAATTCAAAACTCCAGATAAACAGTCCTAAAGCAAAGGTTCTTAGCCACTTGCCATCCCCATAATAAATGAGCGCGCCCCGAACCCGGGCGGGCTTGATGGCGGGTTCCATCCGGGAGACGGAACCGCCGGCGAGGTGGGTAATGGAAAGGGCGGCATCGGCCCAGACCGTATGGCCCAGGGCATTGAAAAGCTGGCCCAGGGCGATGTCTTCGGGCGTGAAGAAAAAGCGCTCGTCAAACCAGCCGGCCTCACGGAAGGCCGAAGTCCTTGCCAGGAAACAGGCTCCGTTGAGCGTCCAGGTCCGGAAAAGGCCCTCCTGCATGCTCCAGGGCGTAGGTTCCGTCTCGTCCACCCGATGCAGATAATGCTTCACATAGCGCCCCGCCGTCCAGGGAGCCCGGCCGCAGGTCTGCACCTTTCCCGAAGCGAAGCGGATGCAGGGCGAGACCGCCGCCGCATCCGGCGGCAGTTTCCCGAAATCCTCCACCAGGCCGCTGACAAGGCCCGGCGGAAGCAGGGTGTCATCATTCACGACAAAACAGAACGCTCCCCTCACCTGCCGCAGCGCCAGGTTGTTGTTCTCCGAAAAGCCCCGTATCCCGTCCGACACGACCACCGTCACCCAGGGATATCTCTCCCGGAGGGCCGACAGGTTCCCGGGCGTGAAACGGTAGGCCACCACGAACGTTTCCAGGACGGCCTCCGCATTCCCATCCCGGAGACTGTCCAGGCAGGGAAACAGGATGTCGGGCCTGTTCATGCACACGATGACGACACTCACTACCTGAGCCATAGGAGCATCCATTTGCGCCAGCAGAGGCGGAGGTTATACATGAGATTGGGAAGATTCACCTTCCCGGGCACCCGCTCCTTCCCCGTCGCGGGATGAAGGGTGTAGCGGATGAACGGAACGTTGCGGGCATTGAGTCCGGGCCCCAGCAGCAGTGCGGGCCGGCTTTTCTCCAGGAAAAGCGCCGGAGTGAGGCAGAGCTGGTCCCGCGTGGAGGCCGACTGCAGCAGCAGTTCCCACCAACGCTCATCGAGCGCCACCACTTCCGGAAGCCGGTGCCGGCGGAGGAGGACATTGGTCTCATACAGCCCGGCGTGACGGGGCATTCCCATGTCTTTGAGGCGTTTCAGATGGGCGAAGGCCGCCCGCGTCCCGATCTTGTCCTTCCGGTAGCAATAGCGCAGTTCCTCATACACGCAGTCCCGCTGCGGATGCGCCAGGAATGCCATGGAGGCCGCGCAGGAGGTGATTCTGTCGTAGAATTCCGGGGCCGAGATGCAAAGGTTGGCATCCATGAACACCGACAGGTCGTACTCCGGAAGGAGCAGATGCGGATGCAGTTTGGCATAGCGGGCCCGCAGAACCGGGCTTTCGGACCGGAAGGGTATTTCCCGCAGTTCCCATACACCGTCCTTTCCGGCCCTGTCCGTGAAACAGACATAGTCGTAGGAGGAATCCACGGCCCTGGGCTGCACCAAGCGGTCGTAATTCCCCGTAAGGACGGTATAGATGACTTTTTTCATTTCACTGCAAAAATAATGTTTTGGAAGGATAAGACAAAATCATTATATTTGTTACATGAAAGATACCCTCATCACGGCCCGGAGAAAAAGGCAGGAAATCCTGTGTTTCGGCATTTGTTTCGCCGCAGCGGTTCTCATCAACCTGGGTGCCATCCTCTATTTCGGAACGCCCTGGTATGAACTGTTCACCCAAATCGGCTACACCCTTGTCATCGCCGTGGTGCTATACTTCGTGACGGTTCTTGTCCGCCTGGTCATCCATTGGTTCCGGAAAGCATGATGGAGTTTGTCTATAGCACACAAAACCAGGACTGCCCGCTCTCATATGCCCGATTCGCCGGCATGCACACGGACTGCGAACTGCTGCTCGTCCGCTGCGGGGAGCAGGAGGCCCGCCGCTGGTGCGAAGGCGTGGAAGAAATGGTCCGACAGGCCGATGGAAGGTACAACCGTTTCCGCCCCGAAAGCCTGCTGTCCCGGATCAACCGGGAAGCCCCCCTGAAAGAAACCCCCTGTGACGATGAACTGTTCCTGATCCTGCAACTCTGCCAGGCCTTCCGGAAGGCCACGCGGGGCTGGTTCGACATATCGGTCAACCCTTCCTCCCGTTCTGCGGAGGCCGGCACCTGGGAACTGGACAGCCGAAAGCGCACCGTCCGCTTCTCCCGGGAGGACATGCGGCTGGACCTGGGCGGTTTCCTCAAAGGCTTCGTACTGGAGCAGGTGCTCAAGACCCTGCCGCCCCCCTGCGGGCAGGCCCTCCTGAGCCTGGGCGGCAGTTCCTCCTATGCCAGAGGGCACCATCCCCTCTCAGACAGCTGGCCGGTCTCGCTGCCGCACACATACTATCCCGCCCGGCAGGCCTGCACTTTCCAGCTGCGGGACCAGGCCCTTTCCGTTTCCGGGAAAGACCGGCACGGCAAGGGACATATCATCAACCCCCGCAGCGGCAACTGCGAGGAAAAAGAAGAGATCGTAGCCGTCACCGGGCCCTCTCCCCTGGTCTGCGAAGTGCTCTCCACCGCCCTCTGGGTCTGTGACGAGACGGAGCGCAGCCCACTCCTGGACAATTTCGAAGGCTATCAGGCCACCCTTATAACCCCGCTCCCGGACGGGAGCAGCATCAACAGAACACTATGACACAGAATCAGCAGATGAGCCGGAAGGACTTCTTCCACAGACTGGGAAACCTCACTGCAGGAGCAGCCGCGCTGTCCCTGTTCCCCTGGCTGGAAGGCTGCACGGTGGAGCGCGAACGGGAAACCCGGGGCGAACAGGCCCGTCTGGGTGTCATCGGCACGGGCTCCCGCGGCATGTTCCACCTGGCGCATCTCATCCAGGACCCGTCGGCCCGGATTGTCGCCCTCTGCGACGACTACGCCCCGCATCTGGACGAAGCCGCCGCCCTCTTCCCCGACGCACGCCGCTACTCCGACTACCGCCGGCTGCTCGAGGACAGGGAGGTGGACGGGGTCGTCATCTGCACGCCCCTCTCCCTGCACGCATCCATGACCGTCGAGGCCATCCGCGCCGGCAAGCATGTCTTCTGCGAAAAGGCCATGGCCCACACGCAGGAAGGCCTGGAACAGATGTACCGCTGCTGGAAAGAAAGCGACCGGGTGCTCATGATCGGCCAGCAGCGCCACTATGACCCCAAATACATCAAGGCCATGGAACTGGTCCACGGCGGGGCCATCGGGCAGGTGGTGGGCATCCGCAACTACTGGTACCGCAACAACGACTGGCGCCGGCCCGTTCCCTCGCCGGAACTGGAACGGCGCATCAACTGGCGCCTCTATCACGAGTATTCCTGCGGCCTGATGACCGAACTGGCCTGTCACCAGTTGGCCAACGGCTCCTGGGCCATGGGCGGCCTGCAGCCGGAAGGGGTCTGCGGCACGGGAAGCATCCAGTACTGGAAAGACGGAAGGGAGGTCTTCGACAACATCTCCGTCGTCTATCAATACCCCAACGGCGTCCACATGACCTTCGATTCCATCATCTCCAACAAGCACTTCGGCATGGGAGAACAGATTCTGGGCACGGAAGGCACCATCGACCTGGTCCGGGGCATCCTCTATTATGAAAAGAGTCCCGCCAAGTCCGGCATCCGGCAGCTGCTGGAGCAGATCGAACAGGGGGTCCTGTCCAACGCCGCCTTCGCCGGCACCTCCTGGGCCACGGAAGATGCTTCCACCGACGCCGGCATCCGTTTTGCCGACAACGTAACCGTCAACGACGGGGCCAGTTCCGTCGGCGCGGCCGGAGACGGCTCCCGGGAACTGATACACGCCTTCTGCCTGGCCGTCATCAGCGGGAAACAGCCCGGACAAATCGTGGACGAGGCCTACTGGGCCACGCTGCTGGCACTGCGCGGAGACCAGGCCAGCCGTGAAAGAAAATACCTGACCATATAACCAATCCCCCATATGAGCAAAATTTCAAGACGACATTTCATGAAGACCGCCGGACTGGGAACCGCCGGTGTCATCCTGGGCATGCAAGGCGTATCGGCCACCCCTTCAGCATCCCGCGAAAAGGGAAAGAAAGCCGATAAGGTTCGCCTGGCCTGCGTGGGCATCGCCAACCGCGGCGCCCAGATCATCCAGGACTTCCAAAAAACCGGGCTGTGCGAGATTGTCGCCCTCTGTGACGTGGACCTTCGCAGCGCAGGGGCGCAGGAAACCATCTCCAAGTATCCCGGCGCCCGGCTTTTTACGGATTTCCGCGAACTCTTTGAGAAGTACAACGCGCATTTCGACGCCGTATGCATCGCCATCCCGGACTTTGCCCACTTCCCCGTGAGCATGCTGGCCCTCTCCTACGGCAAACATGTCTATGTAGAGAAGCCCATGGCCCGCACCTTCTATGAGTGCGAACTGCTCATGGACATGGCCCGCCGCCATCCCGAACTGGCCACCCAGGTGGGCAACCAGGGCCACTCGGAAGAGAACTATTTCCAGTTCAAGGCCTGGCTGGAAGCCGGCATCATCAAGGATGTCTATTCCATCGTGGCCCATCACAACGACTGGCGCCGCTGGCATCCCTACGATCCCGCCATCATCAAGTACCCGGAGGCCGAACCCCTGCCGGACGGGATGAACTGGGACGTATGGCTGGGTACGGCCGCCTACCATGAGTACACGGAGAAATACCACAACGGAAACTGGCGCGGATGGTTCGACTTCGGCATGGGCGCCATCGGCGACTGGGCCGCCCATCTGATCGATACCTGCCACGAATTCCTCCAACTGGGGCTCCCCTATGAGATCGAGCCGCTCAAACTGACCGATCCCAACGATTTCTTCTTCCCCAAGGAGACCACCCTGTCGTTCAAGTTCCCCAGCCGCGGCAGCATGCCGCCCGTGGAACTCACCTGGTACGACGGCCAGAAGAACTTCCCGCCCCTTCCCGCCGGCTACGGTCCCACCACGGGCAATGCGGCCGACGTCCCCGTCACCAACATGGACGGCACCTTCACCCCTTCGGCCCTCAGTCCGGGCAAGATCATCTACTCCAAGGAACTGACCTTCCGCGGCGGCAGCCACGGCTCCCCCCTGAAGATCATCCCTGAAGAGAAGGCCCGCGAAATGGCATCCCGGCTGCCCGTCGTCCCGGAAAGCCCGTCCAATCACTTCGAGAACTTCCTCCTCGCCTGCAAGGGAGAGGAAAAGACGCGCTCCCCGTTCGAGGCTTTCGGCCCCATGTGCCAGACCTTCGCGCTGGGCGTCGTCGCCATCCGCACCGGCCGCAAACTCTCCTTCGACCGCGGCAGCAAGACCATCGTCAACGATCCATTCGCCAATGCGCTCCTGACCGGCATGCCGCCGCGCCGGGGCTGGGAAGAATTTTATAAACTGTAGTCAAGATGAAAAAAGCACTTATCCTTCTCACGACCCTCCTGCTCGCCGCCGCCCAGAGCGCCGGTGCCCAGGAATGGGAAAGCCTGTTCAACGGCAAGAATCTCAAGGGTTGGAAACAACTCACCGGAACAGCCAAATACAAGGTCCAGGACGGCGTATTGGTGGGCATCTCCACCGACAGCAGAAAGAATTCCTTCCTGGCCACCAAGAAAACCTACGGAGACTTCATCCTGGAATTCGAATTCCTCACCGAGGGAATCAATTCCGGCGTCCAGATCCGCAGCCACAAGGATGACGGGCGCGGCGTGGTGTACGGCTATCAGTTCGAGATTGATCCGGCGCCCCGTGCCTGGAGCGGCGGCATCTATGACGAAGCCCGCCGCATGTGGCTGTACCGCATGACGGAGAACGAGCCCGCCAGGAAGGCCTATCACGACGGCTGGAACAGCGCCCGCATCGAAGCCGTGGGCAACAGCATCCGCACCTGGGTGAACGGCATTCCCTGCTCCAACCTCCTGGATGCGGCCGACAAGGACGGTTTCATCGCCCTGCAGGTGCATGTGGTGAACAAAGAACAGGAAGGCGCCCGCATCATGTGGAAGAACATCCGCATCCTTACCAAGGACGTGGAGAAATACTGCACCCCAACGGACGCCCCGCTTGTGAACAACCTCAACAACGTCCTCTCGGACAAGGAGATCGCCCAGGGATGGAAACTCCTTTTCAACGGCGAGAATTCCGAAGGCTGGCAAAGCGCCAAGCACCTCGGGACCTTCCCCCAGGGCTGGACCATCCAGGACGGCATCCTCTCCGTCAACAAGGGTGACGGCGGCGAGAGCACCGGCGGCGGAGACATCATCACCACCCGCCGGTACCGCAATTTCATCCTCAAGGCCGAGTTCAAACTTACCCCCGGTGCCAACAGCGGCATCAAGTACTTTGTGGACCCCGAGACCAACAAGGGGGCCGGATCGGCCATCGGCTGCGAGTTCCAGGTCCTGGATGACAAACTGCATCCCGACGCCAAACTGGGCGTGAAGGGCAACCGCACCATGGGCTCGCTGTACGACCTCATCCCCGCTCCGAAGGGCGAATGGGAAAGTTACACCATCGACGGTTGGCAAAGAGCCATGATCATCGTCAACGGCAAGCACGTGGAGCATTGGCTCAACGGCCACAAACTGCTGGAGTACGAGCGCGACAACCAGATGTGGAACGCCCTCGTCGCCTACAGCAAATACAAGGACTGGCCCAACTTCGGCAATGCCGAAGAGGGATATATCCTTCTCCAGGACCACGGAGACAACGTTTTCTACCGCAATATCAAAATCCTGGAACTGTAAGCGATGGAATTCGGGTTCGTTGTCCTGCATTATCTGGCCGATGAAATGACGGTCCGGTGCACGGAAGCCCTTCTGGCGCTTCCGTGCCCGGTCCGTATCGTCATCGTGGACAACGCATCCCCGAACGGCTCCGGGAAGCGCCTGCAGGAGTATTTTTCCGGCCGGGAGGCCGTCACGGTGCTCCTGAATGCGCGCAACGAAGGCTTTGCGCGGGGCAACAACATCGGCTATGCCTATCTCCGCACGCATTTCTCCTGCCCGTTCATCACCGTCCTCAACAACGACGTCCTCATCCGCGACAGGGAATTCCCCGCCAAGGTGGAAGCCATCTACCGGGCCACTCCCTTCGCCGTGCTGGGACCGGACATCCTGAACCCCGCGACCGGCGAGCACCAGAATCCCGGTCACCTCAAGGGGTTCACCCGGGAACAGGTGCAGGAGCGCCTGGCCCGATACGAGAAAAACCTCCGGCACTTCCGCTGGAACCGTTTCAAATGGAACCTCAAGCGGGTCTTCCGCAAGCCTCCCCGGAAACCGGCCCCCGTCTTCCTGCAGGAGCCGATGGAAGGCGTGGTCCTGCACGGAGCCTGTTACGTATTCTCGAAGGATTTCATCGGCCGGAGGGAGCGTTGTTTCCATCCGGACACCTTCCTGTATTTCGAAGAGGAAATCCTGCACTGCGAATGCCTGCAGGAAGGACTCACCCTCCGTTACGACCCCTCCCTCCGGGTGGAGCACCTGGAAGACGTGGCTACGGACAGGGCTTTCCGCACCCCCGCCCGCAAGGAAGAGATGAAACTGCGGGAGAGCATCCGCTCGATGAAGGTTTTCCTGAAAGTGCTGAAAGACTGACCATGGCCACTTCTTCCATCAAACAAGCGGCCTATGTCAACGCCGCGGCGCGATATTCCACCCTGCTGCTCAGGATGCTGTTCAACGCTGTCCTGGCCCGCATCCTGGTTCCGGACGACTACGGCATCGTTGCCATCACAGCCGTATTCACCACCTTTTTCAGTCTGCTCGCCGACATGGGCCTGGGCGCCGGCATCATCCAGAACAAGGAACTGAGCCGGAAGGATATCGGCGGCATCTTCGCCTTCTCCCTGCGGCTGGGACTGGTCCTGATGGCCGCCTTTGCCGCCCTGTCCTTCCCGATGGCCCGCTTCTATGGCCGGGAAGAACTTGTACCCGTGGGCCTGCTCCTTTCGGTGCAACTGCTGCTGAACACCCTGAACGTGGTGCCCAACGCGCTGCTCCTCAAACAGAAGGAATTCGGGAAAGTAGCCCTTCGCATCCTGCTTTCCTGCCTCATTTCCGGCATCGCGGGCATCCTGATGGCCCTCGCCGGATTCAAATACTACGCCCTGGTAGTCCAGGCCCTCCTGGATGCCGCCTTCATCTTCGGCTGGAATTATTTCTCCACCCGCCCCCCGATGGCCCGCAAGGTCGATAAGGCCAGCCTGGAAAAAATCGGCCGATATTCGGCCTACCTGTTCGGCTTCAACCTCATCAACTATTTTGCCAGAAACACCGACAACCTGCTCATCGGCAAGGTGATGGGTGCGGCCCCGCTGGGCTTCTACGATAAATCCTACAGGCTCATGCTGTACCCCGTACACAACCTCACCCATGTGATTACGCCGGTGCTGCACCCCATCCTGTCCGATCATCAGCGGGACAAACAGTATATCTACGACAAATACCTCCAAGTGGTGAAACTGCTGTCCCTGCTGGGCGCTTTCATCACGCCGTTCTTCTGCTTTGCCAGCTCAGAAGTCATCCGCTGCATGTATGGATCGCAGTGGGATGCCGCCATCCCCTGCCTGCAATGGATGTCGCTGGCCATATGGGCCCAGATGATCCTGTCATCGTCCGGCACCATCTTCCAAAGCCTGGGCGACACCCGGCGGCTGATGCTGAGCGGCGGCCTGAACGCGGTGCTGGTGGTGGCTTTCATCATCGCCGGCCTGGTGGAAGGCAGCCTGGTGGCCGTATCCCGCAATGTGGCCATCGCCTACAACCTGCAGTTCGTGGCCACCTTCCACATCCTCATCCACCTGTCCATGGGCTTCCGTACGCGGGACTTCCTCCGGCGTTTCCTGCCGGATCTGCTGGTAATGGCCGCCGTCGCGCTGGCCGGGTATGCCACCACCTTCTTCCCTCCGATGAACAAATGGTGGTCCCTGCTTGCCAAGGCAGCCGCCATGGGCGGGGCCTATCTGCTGGCCCTCACCCTGACCGGACAACTGAAACCCCTCTTGTCCCTCCTTTTCAAGAAAACAACTAACCAAAACAATAAAACACATGAACAAGTTTCCTAAAATCGGTATCCGTCCTACCATTGACGGACGCATGAACGGTGTTCGCGAATCGCTCGAAGACCAAACCATGGGCATGGCAAAAGCCGTTGCCAAACTCATCAGCAGCAAACTTCGTTATGTGGACGGCTCGCCCGTCGAGTGTGTCATCGCCGACACCACCATCGGCCGCGTGGCCGAAACGGCCGCCTGTGCCGAGAAATTCGCCCGCGAAGGCGTGGCCGTCACCATCACCGTCACTCCCTGCTGGTGCTATGGCAGCGAGACCATGGACATGGACCCGCATACCATCAAGGCTGTCTGGGGCTTCAACGGGACCGAGCGCCCCGGCGCCGTCTATCTGGCCGCCGTGCTGGCCGCCCACGCACAGAAGGGCCTGCCTGCCTTCGGCATTTACGGACACGATGTCCAGGACGCTGACAACCAGGAGATTCCGGCCGATGTCGAAGAAAAACTCCTCCGCTTTGCCCGCACAGCCATCGCCGCCGTCTCCATGCGCGGCAAGTCCTATCTCTCCATCGGCGCCGTGTGCATGGGCATCGCCGGTTCCATCGTGAACCCCGACTTCTTTGAAGACTACCTTGGCATGCGCGTCGAAGGCATCGACGAAGTGGAAATCATCCGCCGCATGGAACGTGGCATCTACGACCACGAGGAGTTCGAGAAAGCCCTCGCCTGGGCCCGGAAG